>MWVT01000287.1_pt1 | contig 11161 bp, 10 predicted proteins | sample 1047201 | NCBI WGS metagenome assembly MWVT01 (sample SAMN06349988, study PRJNA376086) | soil metagenome | isolation source: TG5-1 sample Antarctic (ecotone) soil | place: Antarctica | collected 2015-01-13 | reverse complement strand
TTTACATTGTTGTCTGTTTGCATTGTGTTTTATTTTAAAGTTATCGCAATATGACGATTAATTTTGACAAAAAATTTTAGCAGCAAGTAACGCCTTTATAGCTATCAAATAATCCATTTAACCAGGCTTGCGCTACCCTCCATTCTTTTTCATCAATACAATAGCAAACCCTGGCTCCTTCAATTTCTCCTTTTATTAAACCGGATTCTTTTAATTCTTTTAAATGTTGCGACACCGTGCTTTGAGATAAAGGCAGTTCATCTACAATATCGCCACAAACGCAGGTTTGCTTTTGAGCTAACAGTTTTAAAATAGAAATGCGTGCCGGGTGAGATAGAGCTTTGCCGTATTTCGCCAGCCGGTTTTCCTTCACACTAAACTCAAATGATTTTGTTGCTCCCATAATCTTATCGCAATATTACGATTATTATTTAATGTTGGCCAATTATTTTTTATTGATTTCCTCGTCCACTCCAAAAGTTATAGTATTGAAATCTTTGTAAACCGCAGTTCTAAAAAGCTTATCCCAAAAGCTGAACACACTGCCATAATTTGAATTTCTTTCAGAAACATGGATTGAATGATGAATGCGGTGCATGCCCGGAGAGGAGAAAAGCTTGCGATAAATTTTGTCAGTAGCCTGGGAAATATAAATATTGGAATGATGGATAACCACTGCAGTAAAGAATAATATCTCATAAACTAAAACAGGAGTGTATTGTAACCCGGCAATAATGCAAACAATAGCTTTGCCTGGATAAGAAAATAATAATTCAAGGATGTGAAAACGAATAGCTGTTGTGCTGTTCATTTGTTGATCGGTATGGTGGAAGCGGTGAAACCTCCATAAAAAGCGTTGCGTATGATTGAGCCGATGCCAGGCATATATCCACGCATCTAAAACGATAATAGTGAGTAATAATTGGCTCCAGAATGGCAGGTTGACTTGCTGAAGAAAACCTAAATTTTTCTCATCAATAAAACGCAGCAACCAAACAAGTGCCTGCGCTGGAATAAATATCAGCAGCAGGTTTAGTAATCCAATAAAAATATTATACCGCTCGCTTTTCCAATTATTTAGCAACCGGTTTTGCGGATAAACATGTTCAAAAAAATACTGCAGCAAAAAAACTCCGGCTAATATTAAAACCTGGTATTGTTTGAACAGCATAAAGATTTTTTTTAAGGATATTTACGTTCGTCTTTTATAAATGACCATTAGTATAATTATACCGACCTATAACGAAGAACAACATATTGAAGCGTTGATTTTTCATCTGCAAAAATATGGCAATGGTAAAGTAACTCAAATTATTGTAAGCGATGGCGGTAGCAGTGACAGCACTTTTTTAGTGGCAAAGAATGCGGGTGCAAAAGTGGTGCTAAGCCCCGCGAGAGGTAGGGCCAGCCAAATGAATTTCGGTGCTTCAATGGCGAGCGGAGATATTTTGTATTTGATTCACGCCGATACATTACCACCGCAAACTTTTGCAACCGATATTTTAGCAGCTGTTGCTAAAGGGTATGATCTGGGACGCTACAGTACAAAATTTATTTCGAATAAACCTATTTTGCGCATCAACGAATGGCTTACCCGGTTTGATTTGTTTATTTGCATGGGCGGCGATCAAACGCTCTTTATAAAAAAAACTTTATTCGAAAGATTGGGTGGCTTTGATAACATGATGAAGCTAATGGAAGAATATGAGTTTTGCACGCGGGCCCGAAAGCAGGCTTCCTATAAAATTATGAGCGGTGCTGCATTGATCTCCGCCCGTAAATATGAAAAAAATAGTTGGCTACAGGTACAAAAAGCGAACTATAAAATAATTCAACTATATAAGAAGGGTGCAACTCAACAAACATTAGTAGAAACTTACAAAAGAATGCTCAATTGGTAAACCCGCTGTGAAAAATTTATCGTATATCTATTATACATATGAAACGCTTAATAAACGGAATACAGCAGGCAGGTATTGGAGTGGAAGAAGTTTGTGTTGCTTTTGACTGGTATAAAAAGTATTTTGGTTTTAATACAGTTGTATTTGAAAACGTTGCCGAAGCTTCACTGATGCGCCGCTACACAGGTGGACAAGTGTACCAACGTTATGCAGTATTAGCTATGAACATGCAGGGCGGTGGAGGTTTAGAAATATGGCAATATACCAGTCGCAAACCAAAGGCTCCCAAGGAAAAAATAATGTTAGGCGACCTTGGCATTTTTGCCATTAAGATCAAATGCAAAAATGTTGCAGCCCTTTACCAACTTTATAAAAAAGAGAAAGTACACATTGCAAGTTCTATTGCTGTAAACCCTGTGGGTGAAAAACATTTTTTTATTCGCGATCCGTTTGATAATCTTTTTCAATTGGTTGAAGATGATTATTGGTTCCAGGATAAAAAAAGACTTACCGGTGGCGTTTGTGGTGCTATCATTGGCGTGTCCAATATGCAATCCGCTAATAGATTTTACCGGGACATACTTGATTATAAAACAGTCACATTCCAGGGAAACAAACAATTTGAAGACCTGTACGAACTTCCCGGGGGCAATAAGAAAACTCATCGTACAATTTTAAAAAACACCCCTTCCTTCAAGGGTGCTTTTAGTAAATTATTAGGTCCTACTACAATTGAACTAATAGAAATAAAAACTGAAGGGGTAAAAAAAATATTTGAAGGACGCTATTGGGGAGACCTAGGCTTTATACATGTTTGTTATGATGTATGCTCTATGCAAATGCACCAAAATATATGTGCTTCGTATGGAAGTCCTTTAACTGTAAACAGCGGCGATAGTTTTGAAATGGGCCAAGCTGCCGGCCAGTTTGCCTACAACGAAGACCCGGACGGCACACTGATTGAATATGTAGAAACACACAAAGTACCCATTTTAAAAAAGCTGGGTTTGTACCTTGATCTGCGTAAGCGAAAAAACAATAAAGCGTTACCAGACTGGATAGTGAAATGCATGGGATTCAGTAAACAATCATTGAAGATATCTTTGGAAAATGTAGCTGCTAAAGGTTTGATCGCAGAAAAGAATATTCTAATGATCAAATCAAAAACAGGGTGAAGGTTCTGGCATTTTCTTAAAAAATATAATAAAAGATCAACTATTATTTCTGGCGCTTTTTTGCACTAATTGCCAATCTTCCTCTGTATCTACATCAATTAAAACCGGAAGTTTAAAATAACGTAAGCCTGCTTTTTTAAAATCAGCGATAGTTGCGCTGTACACTTTATCGGTGCTCCATTGCTTGTCAAAAAAAAATTCTATATGTAATTTTTTCATACCCAATAAATAATAGCCACCATCATTCGCCGGACCAATAACAACATCGTTTATGTTCAGTTGCAATAAAGCTTCCTGTATAATTGCTGCTGTTAGCTCAATACAATCGCTGCCAATAATGATAACCTTACTGTGATTTTTATCAAATACCATTTTAAAAGCAGCCAACATCTTTTCTCCGAGGTCTGAGTCCATCTGCAATAACCGGTGATAACCTGCTTCTTTCCACAAATCGGTTTCCCTTATTTCATCTGCATAAAGAACATATTTTTCAGCGGCGATATTTTTAGTGATTTTCCAGGTATGCATTAATAATTGCTGGTAAATTTCCAGTGCTTTGTCTTCACCAAGCGTTGCTGCCAACCTTGTTTTTACTTTTCCCAATTCCGGATTGCGTACAAATATGATGAGTGCATCAGCCATAAAGCAATATAGTGTGCAAACTAATCACGTAATTTTTCTCCTTCACTTTTTTTTGGTCGTAAAGTGGTGTCCTTATTCAATTCAAATTTTTGCTGGTACCAGGGCGATGAACCTTTTGGCGGCCTGCCAAACCGTAACATCCATGACCGTACACCGGTTTTTAACTCATTCCATAAATGCGGCGGTTGCTTAAAGCCGTAAGCCCTGTATTTGTTTGGCTGCACTTTTCCTTTTTGCGTTACAAAATTCTGAAACGCTTTTAACCAGTCATCAAAACTTTGCATAAAAGCATCTTCCCTTACCATATCTTCCGCCTGGTTATCACTGTATTTTTTTCCTTTGCCGCTGGTGCAGTGTTGCCATAAATTATCGGGTACTTCTACACCTCCGTAGCGACATTGCCAAACCAGAGGTGCATACGCATCCCGCTCATTTTCGAAAGGTTCTGCATCAGGATTAAAATATTGCTTGTGCCTTATAATTTTAGGGATGCCGCTTTCATCAAGTTCGTCGCCGCCTTCATCGCCATAGCAAAAAAATGCTGCTGTTCGCCCTTCCAGGTGATTGAGGCTAAGCTCTTTCCACTTATCCGTATGCTCCAGTTTTATGGCCACTTCCGGATCTTTATGCTTGATGGTTGTTTCATCAGGATTCCCCCCATTCATACATACCAACCGGTCGAACATAGCTTTTAGATTAGAGCTTGGCCCATACCAGTTTATAGGACCAATAATGGCCCAGGCATCCGCCATGTCAAGCCGTGCATACATATCTAAATTCCACATCAGGTCGGGTTCGGCCGAACTGTTTTTAGCATAACAGTTACATGGCCATACACAAAGCGCCATAGAAGTGGAAACACAGGCATTGCAGGATTGAATGTGTTCCCGTTTATATACATTGCTCAAATCTTCGTAATCTATTTCCCATTCTTGCGGAAGCATTTGCGCCATGCGCATCATCAGTGTACGCGACTTGCCATCTACACCAGGACAATTGTATTGCCTGCGCTGCGAGCCCGAAATAATAAACACACGGAAGGGACGCTGCTCCGGCGACAGCTTAGCATTTTCATCATTCGGTTTCATGGCACTATTAATGCAAACAATACACCACGGTTTGGGCAATTGGCAATTCACAGTTAGCAGTAGGCAGTAAAAAGTAAAGAGTTGGCAGTAAGCAGTTCGCATTCCCTTACTGCATACTGCTTACTTCATTACTGCATACTCTTACTCTTCCACTCCCATTTTCATAAAATAAATCGAATTACATGACCTGGTGGGAAACTATAAAAAAGTATTACATCACATTAGGTGAACGCTATGAAGTTGACCCGCTTCTTTTTGTTGGTATTCATGTAGTGGCTACGCCGCTTTTTGCAGCAGCCGTTTGGTGGATTGTTTATAATTACAAAAAGAAAAATCAATTGTGCTGCCCGGTATTGTAGCCGCTTTAATTTTTAATGCCGCTAATATTTATTTAATCATCCGGGGAAAAAATTTACCCTGGTGGATTTACGCCATTGTGGGCGCCACAACACTTATAAGCACCTATTTTTCGGTAAAAAATATAAGAAAGCGAATGGCTGCAGCGTAAAAGATTTCTATTTTAAATGAATGGGCTTACCCTGCTGTTCTGTTTCCCACTGCGGTAAAGTTTCGCAATTATCCCAAATGCCGGTAACCAATGTTTGGGCATAAGACAGGGGCAAACCTTTTTCACGCATTAAGTTACTGGCCGTTTGAAAGTCGTATTTCAGTTGATGAAAAGCATGTGTAATTTTACCTTTTTCATCCGTTTCTAAGGTTAAAAACCATACGGATGAATGACCATCATTTGCCGGCATTCCAATGACACCGGCATTTAACCAAAGCAGGTTCTGGTGTTGATCGGCAAAGGGCAATCCGCAATGCCCGCCAATAATTACATCGGCGCCGGCAGCGTTAAAATTTTCCTGCTTTACTGTCCACGGTGTAGAAGCAAAAATAAATTCTGATGTGGCAAACCAGGAACCGTGCAACAACACGAATTTTTTACCGCTATACATAAACTTTATATGATGCGGCAACGTATGCAGCCATTGCTTGGCCGCATCATTTGCATTTGATTGTATATAGCCATACCAGTTTTTAGAAAAAAGATCGCATCTTCCTCCATCACTAAAATCACAGCCACAATCGTCTTCGTTATTCCTGACCTGTAGTTCTACATTGCCGGCAATGCAATGCACTTTCCAGTTTTTTAATAAATCAATACACTCCAAAGGCTGTGCACAATAACCCAGCACATCGCCTGTGCAAAAAATATTTTGCGGATTATAATCATTTGCATCAGCCCACTGTTTCATTGCCTGCAATGCCTGCAGATTGCTATACACGCCACCAAAAAAAAGGAGTTTTCCATGGATGGCTCCTAAGTCTTTAATTATTTTCTGTTCTTCGGCAAACTCATTGTTCATAAGAAACAGTATTGATATTTTTCACTACTTCCGGGGCTATTGCTTTTTTTTCTGCAGATCGTTTTTTGAATAAAATAGGAAGAAAAAATAAACTAAAGCATAATACACTTCCCCAAAGGTTGAGCGATAGCAGGTCGCCATATTTTCCATCAAACCAAATTAATGATGCCGGTGTTTTACCGGTAGCTAACAATATACCAACAGCAACGCCTGTCCAGACCGATAAATGAAATGAGAGCGCAGGCATTGGCTTTTTCCAGAATAAAAATACAGGTGCCAACCCAATAACCATAGTGCCGCTAATGGTACTGGCTGATAAAATATCTGCGCCGAAGAAAACAGGAATTGTACCCAATGTTGCTACTAAAATCATAGCTAACCGTCCTTTACCAATCGTATCCAATCCTTTTTTGTTTAAATCAACTACCATCAATTTAGAAAATGAAGAAAAAGTAGAATCAATAGTGGAAGCCGCAGATGTGATCATGATCAAATTCATCATTAACATAACCACTACACCCAATAGCTTGCTAACCTGCACAGTGGCATCGCCTTCCAATCCTTTAAATCGTGCAAAAATGCCAATAAAACTAAAAAGTAAAATAGAAAGGAAACCAATAACAGTTGCCCATATATAACTTTTAAGCGTGGTACGCGGCGATGAAATAAATCCCCGGTCGGTGAGCACAGGGTCATGAAAAGGGTAGCTTAATATTTGTATCAATACGGCAAACAACAAACTAAGGCCACCAGCCATTGTCCATTCGCCGGAAGCCAGGTAATCGGATGGTGATGCATTGCTTTTGGGTAGAATAAAAATCAACAAAATAAAAAGCAAAACAGCGAAAAAGATCATTTGTATGGAATCTGTAATCAGTGAACTGCGCATGCCGCCTTTTAGCGTATAAGCCAATGTAAGGCAGGTAAAAACAATGACGGCGGTGTAAAATGCAAGTGAACCCTGGCTGCCAAAAAAGCTGCCGATAACCATGGTGTTCGACCATACTTCGTTAAACAGCCGAAAAGCAATAAGCAAAGAAAAAACGGCTACCGCCGTTAGTCCGTAACGCGTTCTTAAAAACTGGTGGATGCTTTCAAACCCGCCCTTTACCCTCATTTTATAAATGACCAATCCGCCTACCAAAAAAGAAAGATAATAAGCAGCATAGGATAAACCGCCCACTATGCCAAACGCCAAACCAAGGTTAGCAGCATTAACAATGGACTTTGCAAAAATCCACGCAATTACAAGACTGCTTGTTAATAAAAAAACAGAGGGCTCTTTGCCCTTGCCCGATTTTGCTTTGAAAAACTGGGCAGCCGTAGTGGCTTTTGGCGCTACTATAAAAAAAATAATACCAAACAGGCTCAGAATAATCCATTGAAGCGAAATAATGTCCATACTTTAATCGCTAATTAATTTTCCCACCATCCCTTGCTGTTATAGGTATCGCCACCTATTCTGGCAACTGCCGCTTCATAATTTTTTTTGTTGGCCGCCTGTTCAATTGAAGGGTAGCGAAAACGCACAGGGAATTTATCGGCATTCAAATTATCTTTTGGTATGGGCAGTTGCGGAAAACCCGTACGCCGAACATCAATCCAGGCTTCGTAACCATTCATAAAATTAGCGATCCATTTTTGCGTCATGATCTTTTTTAAATCGTCAGTACCATTCAGCGCCACATCGGGGTTTAACAAATAACCGGTTGGCACAGCTACTTTATAATAATCATGAGAAGCTTTTATGCCCTCTTCGTAAAAGGTAGTTGCACTTCCGGAAATAAAACCTTTCAATGCGGCTTCTGCCAATAAAAACTGTAATTCAGTATAGGTCATTAGTGGCGCATTCACACCTTGTGGATCATCGCGAAATAATTTACCAATCAAAGAAATATCATTAAAGTTAAAGGCGTTTTGACTTTGACGGCTTAACCCATTGGGCAATCCTTTATATGCAGGCGACCCTGCAGTAACCGATGTAACTGTAGGTTTAAAATAAACCTGAGTACGTGCATCACTTAATGCATTAAAAATGGTTTCGCTTGTTTTGCTCATGCGTACATCTGCATACCTGCCTTCCCGTTCGTTAATTAAAAACCATTGGTTGGGCGCCGATGTTAAAAAAGGAATGACGGCATCATCCCCATTGTTTAGAAAAAGTTTATTGCCCGTTACTAATGTTTGCAACTCTGCACGCACATCCACTTTTTTGCTGATGCGCATTAGGTAGCGAACTTTTAGGGAATTTGCCAGGCGCATCCACTTTGTTAAGTCGCCTTTGTATAAAATATCACCATTTATAGCATCGGTTGTTGCCAGTAGGGCAATAGCTTTAGTCAGGTTATCAATAATACCACCGGGTGCTGTATAAATATCCTGTTGTTTGTCGTAAACCGGCGAAAAAATACCACTTGTAGCACCTTTGGTTGCTTCGGTGTAAGGCACATCATTCCAAAGATCGGTTAACAAAGCTGCTAACTGCGATTTTAGTATGAGCGCAACACCTTTGTACGCATTGTTTGTTGCAGGCGAAGATTCAATGGCTGCTACATCGTTTAATAGCCGGTAGGTGGCGTTCCACAACTCAGTATTGGTGCCTACATCATAGCGGTCAACCGGAAAGAACTCAATGTTGCTTGTGTGTTGTGCCAATAAGTTTCCGTTCTTCCAGGCTTCTTCCGCATTGTTTTTTGCAAACTGGTACAATACATTCGCCAGCAGAAATTGGGGATCGGCGCTTTCGGGTGCATTCGGGTTCGTGTTTATTTCTGCCAGGTTTTTTTTGCATGCTGCAAAAAAGAAAACTAAGAAACAGAAAAGGATAAATGATTTAGATTTCATACTAAAGTAGTTGTTCTTTTAAAAATTAATATTCAGGTTAAAGCCATACGATCTGCTGGAGGGAAGCGACATATCGTCAACCCCGGCTACATATTTTCTTCCCTGTACGGCGTTTACTTCCGGATCTACATTTGGGTTTTCGGTAAACAGCAATACATTATTTAAAATGATGCCCAGTTTTATACTATTGATTTTTAATTTGTCTGTAATGTTTTTTGCAAGGGTGTATGAAAATGCCACCTGCCGGAGTTTTACATAACCCGCATCAAAAATGGAAGAGGCTTCATTTGCCCGGTTATAAAATTGTCCATAATAATCGCTTGCAGCAATAGCAGTAGTATTGGCTATATATTTAGGATCAGTTGCAGTGCCCACATTTGTTACACCCTCGCCCACAACCCCTGTTTCCCTGCCCGGTAAAGTAGATTCGAGTATGCCGGATGTACTGCCGAGGGAAAGTGTACGGGAAAAAAGTGTACCTCCCTTGTGCCAGTCCCAAAGAAAGTTCAGATTAAAATTTTTGTACGAAAGGTCATTGCCAAAGCCTACAATAAAATCAGGGTTATAGTTGCCCAGGTTTCTAAGTGCAGCATCTCTTACCGGAAAGCCACGGGCATCATAAATTTTTTTACCATCCACTTCTAAAATACCGGTGCCAAACATATCACCAACGCGTCCGCCGTTTTGTGGTGTAGCAATAAAAAAGATAGTGTTATCGGAACTTGCATACAGGCTTTCAAAACCGGTTACATACTGCGATACACCGTCGGGCAACGTCAATACGCGACTTCGGTTTTGCGAAAAATTTATAAAAGAGTTCCACTTAAACCGATTGCGTAAAACAGGCGTTGCTCTTACCATTAATTCTATTCCGCGGCTTCTTATTTTTCCGCCATTAATTAACCGGCTGGTATATCCGCTTGCAGAAGAAGCAGGCAAATTAATAATTTGATCGGTGCTTGTATTTTGATATACCGAAATATCCAATCCTAAACGGTCTTTAAAAAAATAAAGTTCGGCACCGCCTTCTATTGCCTTTAGTTTTTCGGGGCTTAAAGCAGGATTGAGCAAGCGGGTGTTGCTGGTTAAAAGCGGGGTTGGCCCATAATTTTGATTGAACACAAACGTATTGTTCAATTGGTAAGGATCGGTATCGCTGCCCACTTTGGCATAGCTTAATCTTAACCTGGAGTAGCTTACTGCTTGAGGTAGGCTTACTAACTCTGACAATAATAAAGTACCCGAAAGCGAATAATACGAATAAGCATTTTTATTTTCGGGCAGTGCGCTTGACTGATCGTTCCGGAAAGTAACATCAGCGAACAAGAAATCTTTATAACCCACGTTGGCAAAAGCATATAAGCTGTTTATTCTTTTTTCGGCTACCTCGCCTGTTGAAACCAGGGGCACTTTTGAATTGCTGAAATTATAAATGCCCGGCACCGATAGCTGGTTGGCTGTAGTGCTCTTGTAATTTGTCTTCTGATTCAGAATATTACCGCCGCCCGAAACCCCTATTTTAAAATTATTATTTAGCCTTTTTGAATAAGTAACCAGTACGTCGGTGTTCAACTCATTATAGGTGATCTCATCTTCGCGGTAAGCACCGTTAATAAACCGTTTGGTGCTGAACGCCCTTTTCGATTGCCGCAGGTCGTGAAAATAATCAAGGCCCGAACGAAAACGTACGCTCAGGTTATCTGTAAAATCATATTGTATAGATGCGTTACCGAGCATCCGGTTTTTATTAAACCCATTGGTGTTTTCGTATGCGGTAAAGAAAGGATTATCCAGCCACAAATAATTAGAGTTAAACTGGCTGAAATCTTTTCGGCCTGCCTGCCAGTAATCTTTCAGATCGCGGGTATCTACCTGCCGCCCCGTCCAGTTAAATGTGTACATCGGGTTTTCGCTTCCATACCCCACTGCCGGGCGGTTGGTGCTGGCTGACTGAATATAATTAATAAATGCCCTGACTGATAATTGATTGTTTAAGCGGCTGCTGCCGGAAAATGCAAGCGAGTTTCTTTTTAAATCCGTATTTGGTGTAATGCCTTTGTTGTGAAGGTTGGTGTAGGATAAGCGAAGGCTCGAATTATCGGAACCGCCACTAAAAAAAACGTTGTTAATTGTAGTAGCAC
>MWVT01000286.1_pt1 | contig 11161 bp, 6 predicted proteins | sample 1047201 | NCBI WGS metagenome assembly MWVT01 (sample SAMN06349988, study PRJNA376086) | soil metagenome | isolation source: TG5-1 sample Antarctic (ecotone) soil | place: Antarctica | collected 2015-01-13 | reverse complement strand
GCTTTAAGCCGTTTGCATCAGTTTTTACAATCCAATAATCATTAATTCCCTGACTGGGTTGTGTTTTATCTCCACTTACTCCTGATCTGGACCAACCGCCCAAGATGTAGCCGCCATCAGCTGTTTGGTGAACAGCATTAAGCTCATCAATATCTGACCCACCAAAACCTCTGTCCCATTGTTTCATCCCATTGGCATCTGCTTTTACCATCCAATAATCATTTTCACCATGATTGATTTGGGTTTTATCTCCACTAATTCCTGAATTGGAAGTTCCTGCCATAATATACCCTCCATCAGCAGTTTGCTCTAATGCTCTGAGCTCATCATCGCCTGAACCTCCATAGTTAGCATCCCATTGCTGATTACCACTTGCATTTATTTTCACAATCCAATAATCACTGGAACCAATATTAGGCTTGGTTTTCTCACCACTAATTCCCGATTCAGACCAACCACCCAGTATATAGCCACCATCATTTGTCTGTTGCACCGAATACATCTGTTCTTCTTTGTCGCCACCAAATCGCTTATCCCATTGCTTATTGCCTGCAGCATCTGTCTTCACAATCCAATAGTCACTTAATCCCTCACTAGGTTGTGTCTTATCTCCGTCCTGAGGTGAGTCAGAATCTCCTCCCAGAATAAAACCATTATCATTAGTCTGCTGCACTGAATACAGTGCATCACCTCCACTCCCTCCAAATCGGACATCCCATTGTTTAAATGGCTCCACTTGACAATAAGAGGAGACGTTGACTAATATCAGCACAACTACATAAAATATGATTGTGAATGCCTGGAATAAAGATTTACTAGAAGGTAACATGAGAGCCATAGCGGATGGAAGTTCAGATTAAAGGATGCGAATTTAAATGATTATATGTAACCCGCCACTCTAAAAGCTACTATTCTTTTCTGTAGTAATCTATAATTTATTGAATATATTTTTCGGAAGTGAACAGATATTGAATAGTAATACCGTATATTCTAAAATCCTTTATTGTTAGCTTCGTCACGTTATGAGAGTACTCAGATCTATTTTGTTATTTATCATAACTCTTCTGCTTATCTTTTTGCTGAATAGAAAAACAGGAGATATTCCTCCTCTTGGTAAGTTACTCTCACCCTTCAGTGGATTTTGGCAGAATAATGAAGACCATAATATAGATTCAGAACAATTAAATATTCCAGGATTAAAAGCAAAAGTTATAGTGAGGCTGGATGATAACCTGGTACCTCACATCTTTGCCAACAATAACCATGACCTTTATTTTATTCAAGGATATATTCATGCAAAATACCGATTGTGGCAAATGGAATTTCAAACTTATGCTGCGGCTGGAAGGATATCTGAGATTATTGGTGAAAAAGCAGTAGACTATGACCGTCAACAAAGAAGGTTTGGGATGGTTTATGGAGCAGACAATACTTTGAAAGCCATGTTAGCTGATAGCCTAAGTGCAGAAGCAGTTTATGCTTATACTGAAGGGGTTAATGTATGGATAGAAGCATTAGCTGAGAAAGATTTTCCAATTGAGTATAAGCTATTGGACTATGAACCAGAGCCGTGGACACCGTTAAAGTGCGCCTTGCTTTTAAAATATATGACCTATGATCTTGCCGGGTTCAGTAATGATTTTTTCTTAACTAATATCTTAAAAACCTATGGCCAGCCTAGTATCGACTCTTTATTTCCCAGTAGTCCGTTAATTAATAATCCCATTATTCCTTCAGGTACACCCTGGGGTTTTTTACCGTTACCGCCTCCCGTAGCGCCGAAAAACTCTATTGTTAATGTTCCTGATATCCCATACAATCATCCACCGAATCCGGATAATGGTAGCAATAACTGGGCAGTGAGTGGAAGAAAAACTGCTTCAGGGTCAGCAATACTTTGTGGCGATCCCCACCTGGGTTTAAATTTACCATCATTATGGTTCCAGATACAACTGGTAAGTCCGGATTGTAATGTTACAGGGGTTTCGTTGCCCGGAACTCCTAGTGTTATCATTGGATTTAACGAGCATATAGCATGGAGTGAGACAAATGTTGATGCCGATGTGCTTGACTGGTACAGTATCAAATTTAAAGATTCATCGCGTAACGAGTATTATCATGATAATCAATGGAAAACCACAATAAAAAAAATTGATACAATCAAGATTAGAGGGGGTTCGGCCGAAATAGACACGATCATTTTTACTGAACAAGGTCCTATCGTGGGAACAATGGATCGTAAACCTTTACGTGAATTTATTCCTATAGGATATGCTATGAAATGGCTGGGGCATGAACCTACGCAGGAATTAAGAGCTTTTTTGGAATTAAATCGTGCGAAAAATTATTCTGAGTTTGTAAATGCCCTTAAATATTTTCAATGTCCTGCTCAAAATTTCGTTTATGCTGATGTAGATAATAATATTGCAATCTGGGTTAATGGAAAATTTCCCCTGAAATGGAAGAATCAAGGAAAATTTTTGCTTGATGGAACAGATCCTGCAAATGAGTGGCAGGGATGGATTCCTCATAACCAGAATCCTCATGTTATAAATCCCGCAAGAGGGTTTGTTAGCTCTGCTAATCAATCTCCTGCTGATTCAACATACCCTTATTATTTAAACTGGGAATTTGAGACTTTCACCCGTGGTTATCGCATTAATGAGCGGCTGGAAGAAATGAATTCTATTAATAGAGATAGTATGCGATTGCTTCAAGGAGATGTGAAGAATATTATCGCAGAGAACGTTTTGCCTGTCTTAATGGAAAATCTTAATATTTCAACAAGGCCTTCTGAGGAACAGCAAATTATTGAGGCACTCCGTAGCTGGAATTTTTTAGCAGTCTCCGAAAGTATTGAACAGACTTTTTTCGATTTATGGTGGAGGGAAATACAAGCTTTGATATGGGATGATGAATTTGGTAGCAAGAATATGCGCTATCCGGATACGGAGGTCTCAATGAACACAGTTATGAAAAATGTAAATCGAAAATGGATAGACAATACTACTACTGATGAAATTGAATCTCTGCAGGATATCATAAATCAATCTTTCTATTTAACTATGGATTCTTTAAATAAAAGCTATGGGAGTGATTGGAAGCAATGGAAATGGTACCAGACGAAGGCTACCCGTATAAACCACCTGCTCCGTATTCCTACATTCAGCCATGCGGATGTAAAAACCGGAGGAGGCCGACTGATGGTAAATGCAACTGCTTCTGATCATGGTCCTTCGTGGCGTATGATTGTAGAATTGAATGATGAACCTCTTGGCTATGGAATCTATCCAGGAGGGCAGTCTGGCAATCCTGGCTCTTACTATTACGATAATATGTTAGATAGTTGGGCCATGGGTTTGCAAAAGGAACTAGTAGTGCTGCACTCACCTTCAGAACCCAATAATCACATTGTTGCTTCAATTACATTCAATCAATGATTCTGCTCCTGTTTATTTTACTTGCAATCTGTACATTTATTTGGCAACTGTTTTTACCTTGGTGGAGCATATGTTTAGTCACAATCCCGCTTGCGTTTATTTTTGGAAGAAACTTTCGCCACGTGGTATTATCAGCGATTTTTAGTTGCGGAATAGTTTGGTTTATCCTTGCTCTTTGTCTTAACGAGGTGAATGGAAGCCTGATGACATCAAGGATTGCTGTACTATTTTCTGCCCCATCGAACTTATGGCTCTTTATCGGTTGTTTTGTTATTGCTGGGCTAACTGGTGGGATTAGTGCTGCTGCTGGCTTCTCATTGAGGCGTCTTTATGGAAGTAATAAACCTAAAGTGGCTTTTAAAAATTAAACAGCTATCTACCCATGTGCACCATCAATACAGATATGTCACTTGGTGAAACCCCACTTATCCGGCTTGCCTGACCAATGGTTTGAGGTTTAATTCGAGTTAGTTTTTGGCGAGCTTCCATAGATAAGGATTTAATGGAAGAATAATCGAAATGTTGAATAATAGGCGTTTCTTCTAAGCGGCTCATTTTTTCTACTTGTAAGTTTTCTTTTGCGATATAGCCTTCATATTTCATCATTATCTCAGCTTGTTCAATAATTTCCGCATCATACTTAGAAATGATAGCATTTGCTTTTTCAAGTGAAATACCCATAGAATGGATATCCGCCTGGGGCCGCGACAAAATTGAAAAGAGGGATGACCGCTCATCAATTTCAGAGGTACTTTTCTGAAGAAGATAGAAATTTACATCTTCAGGTTCAATTTTCTGTTTTTTGAAAGCACTTACAATTTCTTGGGTGGCCTCGGCTTTTTGTTTCACGCGAAACATTCTTTCCTCACCTGCTAAACCTAGTGAATACCCTTTAGGAGTTAAACGCACGTCTGCATTATCCTGGCGAAGAAGAATTCGATATTCAGCCCGTGATGTAAACATCCGATAAGGCTCATCGGTACCTTTATTAATGAGATCATCAATCAAGACCCCTATGTAAGCTTCTGACCTTTTTAAAATAAAAGGATCTTCTTTATTTATTTTTAAGTGAGCATTAATACCTGCAATTAGACCCTGGCATGCCGCTTCTTCGTATCCGGTAGTGCCATTAATTTGACCAGCAAAAAAAAGATTTTCTACCTGCTGAGTTTCAAGTGAGAGACTTAATTGATGAGGTGGAAAATAATCATATTCAATAGCATATCCCGGACGAAACATTTTTACATTATGAAAACCCTGAATTTGAGTAAGAGCCTTAAACTGAATATTTTCGGGTAAAGAAGTTGAAAATCCATTTAAATAAACTTCAACTGTATTCCATCCCTCAGGTTCTACAAAAAGCTGATGCCTCTCTTTATCAGCAAAACGATTGATTTTGTCTTCTATAGAGGGACAATACCTGGGTCCAATGCCTTTTATTCTTCCGCTAAACATTGGAGATTGATCAAAGCCGGATTTTAAAATATCATGCACCCTACTATCAGTATGGGTAATATAACATGATTTTTGATTCGAAAGCGTGGGAGTTTGGGTATAAGAAAACTTTCCAGGATTTTCATCTCCAAATTGTTCTTCCATTTGAGAATAATCCAGTGAACGCCCGTCAAGGCGTGGAGGTGTGCCTGTTTTCATTCTTCCGCTTTCAAAACCCAAATTCAATAATTGTTCAGTTAATCCGGTGGAAGATTTTTCTGCAACACGTCCTCCACCAAATTGTTTTTCTCCTATGTGGATGATTCCATTTAAGAAAGTACCATTGGTAAGAACGACAGATTTAGCGGTAATCTCCTGACCTATTCCTGTTATTACTCCAGTTACCTTTTTCTTATTTTTGGAAATCAACAGCGCCTTTACCATATCTTGGTAAAAATCAATATTCGGAATTGATTCCAAAGTTTGCCGCCATTCTTGCGCGAACAGCATTCTGTCATTCTGTGTTCGTGGACTCCACATAGCAGGGCCCTTCGAACGGTTCAGCATTCTAAACTGTATCGCTGTTTTATCTGAAACAATTCCTGAATAACCTCCTAAAGCATCAATTTCCCGCACAATCTGACCTTTAGCTACTCCCCCCATCGCAGGATTACAGCTCATTTGAGCAATGGTTTGCAAATTCATAGTGATAAGCAAAACACGAGATCCGAGTTTAGCGGCAGCAGCAGCGGCTTCACATCCGGCGTGGCCTGCACCAACAACTATAACGTCATAGGAAGGAAACAATAGCTTGGAATTAGAAGACAAAGATATAAGCTTATAAGAATAGGAGTTTAAATAGGAAGCCACAGTTTCACGTGAAACTTCTACATACTAAAATATACTTTTAGATAACGGTTTTCTTTACGTCTCATTTCAGCTTTTGATTTAGTGGTTTGATCTGAATACCCGAAGCAATGAAGAAGACCATGGACAAGGACTCGAAGTAATTCTTGTAATTCTGGCACTTTAAATTTAAGTGCATTTTCTCTCACCCTGTCAATACTGACATAGATCTCCCCCGTAATTTCCTTGCTTGTGGAATAATCGAAAGTGATGACATCAGTGTAAGTGTTGTGTTGAAGAAATTTCTTATTTAGATGAAGGACATAATCGTCATCGCAAAAAATATAGGAAATATCCTTCACCACTTTTTGTTCTTGATAAGCTACAAGTAATATCCAATTTACAAGAGTTTTCCTGGTTGGAATTGGGAATTTGGCAGTTTGGAAAATAAAGCTAACAGCCACGCCACTATGAATTCATAAAAAACGAGACTAAAGCAATCCGCCCGCCCGCGAGGAATTCGAGGCGATCTGCCAGGTTCTTCATTAAAAAGATACCTCTACCAGTAGGTTTATCTATATTTTGAGGTGCCGTAGGATCCTGGATTGAATCCGCATTAAATCCTTCTCCCTTGTCTTCAATAAGGAAAATAATTTCGTTATTGATTAGCTGAATTTTTAACTTAACAATTTTATTAGGATCTAATTTATTACCATGAATAATAGCATTATTAAAGGCCTCACTAAGAGAAACTAAAATATTAGCTTCTAATTCATCACTCAGGTTTAACTGGTGTTTAAGATCTTCAACAAGAGCCTCGATAAGATTGATGTTTTCAGGAAATGAAGCAAATTCCAGTTCGCGAATTAATTGCGACTCATTCATGCAATAAGATGTTGTTTATTGCTGAAGTGACTTGAAATATTCTTCTACCAGATCGCGATAAAAAGGTTTCAAATTGGGAGGAACGGTTTTATACAGCTCAAGCTCTGCTTGCTTCTTTTTTAAGTATTCTTCGATTTCAGGAGGTAAATGCTTGACCAGGTCTTTTGCGGAGTTAGATTCTCGCTTATTATCAGTTTCTCTCTCGCGCTCTGCATTCTCTGCTTCAAGAAGTCGTGTAAGAATCTCCTGTTGGCGCTTTAACATTTCATTGGTGAGTTGCTTGTTTACCAGTTCCGTTTCAGTTTTTTCCATCTCTTTCTGTAGCTGATCTAATTGACCGGAGCCATTCTTACCATCATTGCCAAGCTCTTCATTCATTTTCTGTATCGCCTCCCTAATGGCAGCTTGCCGTGCAGCCATCTGTGCAAGCTCTTTGCTCATTCCTCCTGCGCCTTTTGACCCTTTTCCTTCTTTCATTTTTTGACTGAACTCACTTATCTGGTCATTAAGCTGCTGTTGCATTTGTTTCAATGATTGCATCCCAGGTTTTTTACCTCCTGGTTTTTGACACATTTGGCTTCCGGCCATCTGATTTGCCATTTGTTGTTGCATCTGTTGCATGATCTCCTGAAACATAAGGGCTAGATTGTTTACTGCTGTCATCACGTACTGCTGAGCAGATGATGCGGCTCCCGGCTGCCGCTGTTCAAGAGATTTGACAGATTGATCAACATTTTTATTGATATCAGTGATTTGTTGATTTACAAAGCCCTGAATTTGAAATACTCTTTTGCTTAACTCCTGAATACTGTCTTCCACCATTTTTATATCATCGATTAACTTGTACTGATCTTTCATTAACTGTAGATACTGTGGATTGTAGACGTTAACTCCTTTCGTTTTATTTAATAAATCTTCCTGATCAAAAGAAACCTTAATCAGATTCTCAAGTATCTGACGAGTAGATTGCATATCCATCTCCATCTGCTGCATCTGCATGTCCTGCATTGACTGTTGCATTTGCTCAGACATTTTCTTCATTTTTTCTGCTGCATTTTGTTGGTTCTCACTTGCCTTTTTCATATTATTTTTTTGCAGATTCTGCTCAGCATTCTCCATTTCCTCCTCTGTCTCCTTTTCCTGCTGATCAGTCTCAGGCATCTCATTAGGTTGCTCAAGCTGCTGATTCATTGAATCAAGCTGATCCATATCTTTTTGAACCTCTTCAAAATCTTCCTTAATATCCTTCTGCTTCGAGCTTAACGAATCCTTTTCAGCTTTAGCAATTTTTGTATCAGATGTTTCCTTAGAAAGATCTTCTTCTTTTTCTGCCAGCTTCTCCAGCTTTTCCTTAGTATCATTTAGCTTCTGCTCGAATTCCAGTTGTTTAAAAAGAGAGAGCATGCGATCCAGTTCTTTTTCCAATTCCTGATTTGAAAGTTTTTGATCCTGAAGCTGATCCAGTGTTTTGTCCTTATTCAACTTTTCAAGCATCTCCTGCATTTTCTCCATCAATTCCTTCATTTCAGGGCTAAGCACCTGGTCAAACAATTTTTCAAGTTCTTGTTGTTTTTCCTTTAGCTCAGGAGTGTATTCTTTGTAATCAGACTGATTGGAAAGATTTTCTTTGAATGTTTCCTTAGCAGTTTCAATTTTTTTATTTAATTCATTTTGCCGATTTATAAGATCTTCAATCTTTTTCTTATCTTCCCATGTAGGGGTTTTCTTGTTAAGCAGTTCAGTTTGAAGCTTTTCAAATTCGTTTTTTAAAGAGCTGGCCTCTTTAATTGAAGACTGTAAGTCTTCTTTGATTTTCTCATTATTCTGGCTGGTTTGTTGATCCATCTCAGCCTCTGTTGCCATATCAAAAGTCATATAAGAGGACCGGGATGATTTGCTTCCATTAACACCGTCATTGTCCCATACTTCAAAAAAATAGGTTAGTTTATCTCCTGGTGTTAGGTTTAATGTATTCAAGTCCCAAAACTGCGTGAATTGTGAAATCTTGCCAGGTGTAAACTTTACTGGTAAACTCTGATACTCATCTGTCTTTGAGTGATCAAGCGATGTTTCTAACTTATACTTCAGAACAAGATTTCTCAATCCATAATCGTCGGAAGCCTCGCCAATAAAGTAGAGGTATTTTTTGTTAGTACTGTCATTGACCTGTGAAATAGTTATAGCAGGATAACGATCAGGAATTACGGTGATTGAATAATGCATAGAATCTGCATTGGGTAGATTCTCACTGGATACAAAAACTGTGTAAGGGGCATCTTGCTGAAATCGTTTTGAGAAGGAATATTCATTGTTTTTTTCTTCCTGTGCAGAGTACAGCGAATCACCAAAATGCAAATCGATATCAGATGTATTCTGTGAAGTGAAATGCCAATCTATGATTGTACCTTCAGGAACAGTAATGTCACCAATATTCTGAAGAGTTTCACTGCTTTTTCCCAAATACGGAGGGTAACTTAGATTATTTCTAAACTTGAGTATTATTGGTTTGGGTATTACCTCTAAGGCATAGTCTTTAGAACGGAAGCCAGCAGCAGAAAAATAAAATGAGACGTCCTTTTGCGGTTTTACAAATGTATAGGAGTAGGCACTTGCATTTTTTTTAATTAATGGATATGAAAAGCCATTGATGTTGATTGAAACTTCGTCAGGCAACATTTTCCCATTTACCTCCATGTTAAGCTCATAATCCTGATATTGAATGGTTTGAAGAGGCATAGTTCTAACCATGAACTGAAAAGGAGCCTGCCGTTCAAAATATTCATTATGGTGTATGAGTCGAAGGGTACCTTCTGTAATGATATCCGGTGAGGAGAACAAGATGAAGGCGAGAGCAAGAACTGGCAAAATCAAATATCTTAGATATTTTTGATTCATTCTCAGGTTAATAGCTGCTGTAAAGGGAACAGGCTTAAGTTCACCTATTTTCTGATCAATACTTGCTTCAATAAGCGACGAATCTTCAGCGTTGATAGATTGCTTTTTTAACTGAAGAATGTTCAATAGCCGATCCTGCACCTCCTTAAAATGTGAACCGATAATAAGTGCAGCCTTTTCCTGGGAGATGATTTTTCCTAACCTATAATAATGTAGCAATGGCAGAAGGATCCAACGAAAAATGACAAAGAGAGCACCTCCCATGAATCCAAAAAATAGAAACGATCGGATGGTGGAAGGGAAATAAATAAAATATTCAAGCACGTTTATAGTCAGAAAAGCTGCTAATAACAGGGCGCTGGCATAGATAATACCCCGAATCAATTGATTGATGTAAAACTTTCTGGTAAACTCATCAAGTTTACGCAGCAACAATTGATAATTTTCCGTAATCATTCCTTCTGCATTATTAAGCTGTCAAATTAAAAATTATCCTACAGAGCGTCAAACGAGTTTCGAATAGGAAGTCTCAACGAAAGTTGAGGCGATAAATTCCTTAAATTATTTTTACCCTTAAATAATTTTATGTAAGTAGATTTCAGATCGGAATAAACATAGTGCTAAAGAGTTCTTATCAAGAAATCTTTATACAATAGGGGTTAAAAAAAAGATCCCGCTAAAACGGGATCATACACTATTTGCTGGGTAACTAAGGTAAGAATTGTAAATGTACTTGTAAAGTACACACCACTGATGACTTTTTTCTATTGAATCTTAAAGTTTGTATTTTGAAATTGAAAGCTCAAACCCTTAACTGGCGCAGCTTTCAGAGATTGAAAAATTAACTTTTAATACACTATTCAGGCTAAATATTAACTATAGTTTCACTGCTGAAAATTGTTTTTTGCTTCAGGCTCTTTATGTAAATGAAGGCTTGAAGATGTGACAGTCTATGAAAACCAGTTCAAGATCCTTATTCCACCTGGTACAATCTCTTTCCAAAGAGGAAAGAAACTATATTTTACGAACGGCTATCCATTACCGTAAAAAAGGAAAGAATTATTTGATACAATTGTTCAAAGCTTTAGAACAGAGTTCTTCGCATTCATATGATGAAAGTAACCTTTCAAAAAAGATTCCGAATCTCTCTGTAAGAAAAAACGAATTGTTTGAAACAATACTCAGCAGCCTGGCTGAACGTGAAAACAGTAATCCGGTAGTAGTAATGTTCGAAAAGCTAAGGTGGGCAGCGATGCTTCATTACCGCAAGCTCTTTCCAGAGGCCATCTCAATATTAAATGAAGTGGAAGAGTTAGCAAACAGTGAGAATCAACTTTACATTAAGGGAGTAATTCTGCAATATAAGACCATGTTTGCCAACAGCGGGTTGTATAAAAACAACTCCATTGATTTTGAGCAGATGGGCGAGACTATGGTTGTGAATGCCCGGAGTATATTATTAATAACCCAAATTTATCAGCATTATCTGGAGATATCTAAGCTTACAAAGAATACTAATCTCCTGCGTTCGTACGAACAACAGCAGTCAGTAAAAAAATTTCTTCAGTCTGATTTATATACAACTGATTTATCTGCGCTCCCTTTGTCTGCACAATCATTTCTTCATCTTTCCAGATCTTTTGTTTATAAGGTGTTGGGAC
>MWVT01000285.1_pt1 | contig 11165 bp, 13 predicted proteins | sample 1047201 | NCBI WGS metagenome assembly MWVT01 (sample SAMN06349988, study PRJNA376086) | soil metagenome | isolation source: TG5-1 sample Antarctic (ecotone) soil | place: Antarctica | collected 2015-01-13 | reverse complement strand
TTTACCGGAAGAGGATCGAAGCCGAATGGAATAGATTTATATTCTTCGTCCACCCATTTTCGCTCAGGTTCCCAATAAGGCTTAGTGATATTATCGTAGAAATCATCATAAACTTTTTTAAGATCACCATCATGGGTATGAATCGTATTATATGTCCACGCGGCAACAATTGCATTGTTTTTACCAACCCTTGTTGCCTCGTTATAGAAGAGTGTAATGATTGAACCAATGGTAAGCGGTGGCAATGGTAATGAGATCAAAACTATTATCAGCGAAAGGTGTATTCTCGGAAGGTGAAATGATGTATTCTATATTGTGCTTTTTTTCTGCATATCCAATTGTGCCTGGCTGATTTCAGTGCCAATTACTTTATCAAATATTTGGGCCAGTTGCACAGCAGCTTGTCCGTTTCCTGTTGCACAATCCCAGGCCATCCTTCTATCAGATAAGAAAGAAAAAATGTGATCAAATAAAGCCTGAGGGTAATGAGGACGGAACTGGGCGTATGCAGATGCATCTTTTGAAAAAAGATCTTTGGGCATTTTTACAATTTTTTCAATTGAGCAATGGTGGCTTTTGGATCTGCAGAGGTAAATACGGTATTGCCTGCTACCAGCACATCAGCACCAGCTTCTATGATCTTTTTTGCATTCTGAAGTGTAACACCCCCATCAATTTCAATTTTTGCATGGGCTCCTTTTTCATTTATGAGCGCTCGTAGTTCCCGGATTTTGTTGATCGTATTGGGGATAAAGGACTGTCCACCAAAACCCGGGTTCACACTCATTATACAAACAAGATCAATATCACTAAGTACTTCGGTGAGCAGAGTAACCGGGGTATGTGGATTAAGCGCAACACCAGCCTGCATACCCAGATTTTTAATTTGTTGAATATTGCGATGCAGATGTACACAGGCTTCCATATGAACAGTAAGGATATCAGCGCCGGCAGATTTGAATGCTTCTGTATATTTTTCCGGTTCCAGAATCATCAGATGTACATCACAAACTTTAGTGGTTGCTTTCCGGATTTGTTGTATCACCGGAATGCCAAAAGAAATATTGGGTACAAACCGTCCGTCCATTACATCAAGGTGAAACCAATCTGCTTCACTTTCATTGAGCATTTTGCAATCCTCTTCAAGGTTTAAAAAATCAGCAGAGAGTAATGATGGGGCTATTATGGGCATGTACAAATTTGAACTATGGTATTACAAATTCCAAAATTACAATTTATCAGCAGCCTCTTTAGCTTCTACTAAATTTTTATCTAATCCATAAGCTTTTAGATAAGCATCTTTAGCCTCAGGCTTATGGTTTTGTACTTCTTCGCATTTCCCTATCCAATAATAAGCTTCTGCATAGGTAGGAGTTATGGTCAATGCAAGAGCAAAAGCTTTTTTAGCTTCCGCGAATTTTTTTTGATCATACAAGGTCTCCCCTTTGTACATGTGGGCATCCAGAAATTTATAATCCTTAGCAATGGCATCATTGAAATGCTTTAGAGCGAGCGGATAATTTTGCATTCTTTGAAAATAAATTCCTTTAAAAAGATGTGGCTCTGCATGGATATTATTCATGTCAGAAGCAATAAGCGAATCGGATAAGGCAAGCGCCTTTTTATTTTTTGTATCGGCGTAGATAAAAGCAAGTTTATGCACCAGTTCTACATCTGCGGGAGCTATGTAATGGCCTCTTTCCAAATAGGAAAGCGATTCGGCCTCTTTTCCCGTCATTTCCAGCAATTCTGATTTCAGTATGAGTGCATCAAGATCATTTCCATCTTTCTGCAAAATGCCATCACAAATTTCTATTGCTCTTTCATAATTTTTTTTTAATTGATAACCTCTTGCAAGTGCAATGCTTAATTGATTACTTCCTGGAATTTTCGTTTGCATGGATTCCAAAAAAACAATTGCTGAATCAGGATGCTGTTCTACCAACAATCTTCCAAGGCTTAATGCATATTCTTCTTTAGGAGTGATGGACATTGCATGCTGAAGGTCTTTTTTTGCCAGGTCTGAAAAATCATTTTCATGCAAAAGCAAACCCCTTTTATAAAACAGATTGGCATTCTGTGGATCATTCTGAATGCTGTCTGTCAGCTTTTCAAAAGGTGGATGCGTTAATGTTGGATCAGATGCATTTTTATCGTTGCAAAAAGTACATAATAATATAAGTAAGAAAAGAAAAAATGATATACGCATGACCAAAGCTAAAAAATTGACGCAAGCACAAGGAGTATTTTTGCGTTCACTTGAATTGGAAAATATGATTTTGGCTTCGAAGATTCTGTACGCTTTGATTTCTTTTGCATTTGTACTTTCTTTTGGTTTTAAATCAAATAATGTACAACACCCTCCAACCTTTTCAGATACTTTATTATACCCGGAGGAAACGTATTTCAAAAACCTGCAGCAATTAACCTTCGGTGGCGACAATGCCGAAGCCTACTGGAGCTATGATGGCAAATCACTGGTATTTCAGCGCACCTCAGTGAAAGATGGAGTTCCATGTGATCAGATTTTTATCGGTAAAGTTCCAAAAAGAGGCGAACCTTTCATTTATAAAATGATCAGTAGCGGTAAAGGACGGACCACTTGTGCTTTTTTTACAGGTGATGATAAGCATGTGATCTATGCATCTACGCACAACTCTGGTAATGATTGCCCACCTGTACCCGACAGGTCAAAATATGGCAACCGCTATATTTGGCCAGTGTATGCCAGCTACGATTTATTTATTACAGACACGGCCGGAAAAAAAATTAAACAATTAACCACCACACCGGGCTATGATGCTGAAGCAACGCTTTCGGCAGATGGAAGAAAAATGATTTTTACCTCTATGCGTAATGGTGACCTGGACCTGTATGTAATGGATTTGAAAACCGCAAAAGTAAAACAGATGACCAATAAGCTGGGATATGATGGTGGGGCATGGTTCAGTAAAAATGGAAAACAGATCGTATGGCGTGCATCTCGTCCGCAATCGGAATCAGAAGTAAAAGAATACAAAGAATTACTTAAGGAAGGATTGGTAGCGCCAACGAAAATGGAAGTATGGACAGCCAATGCTGATGGGAGTGACGCTAAACAAATTACATCTTTAGGACAGGCTAATTGGGCGCCCAATTTTATGCCGGACGGACGGGTGATCTTTTGCAGTAATCATGAGTATATCCGAGGTTTCCCTTTTAATATGTACATACTCGGAAAGAACGGAAAAGATCTTGAAAAAATTAGCCGTGATAAAGGATTCGATGCATTCCCTATGTTTAGCCCCAATGGTAAGAAAATTGCGTTTTGCAGTAACCGTAATAATGGGGGGACAAGAGATACAAATATTTTTATTGGAGATTGGGAGGATTGACAAAATACTATTTTAAATCTTTCATGTCTATTGACCGGAATGATTTACTAATAGTTTGCAATACCATGAATAGGGTTGTAGATTTGGCGGTATACCAAACCTACACTCATGGATGATAATACACTGTACTCCTCCATACTTCATATTCATAGCATTGGGCGTTGGGTGTTATTGATTCTTTTGTTGATAGCCATCTTTAGAAGTGCCACTGCAGGAAACGCAAATTTTACCCATAGGGATAATCGAATAAATACAATACTTGTGATTGTAGCAGATGTAATGCTTCTCATTGGGATTTATTTGTACTTCGTAGGTCCTTGGGGGTATCAGCAAATAGATTCTTCAGGGATGGGAGAAGCCATGAAAAACCCCGTCAGCCGATTCTTTGGAGTAGAACATTTGATTGGGATGTTAGTTGCCATTATTTTAATACATGTTGGTAAAGCACAGGGGAAAAAATCATATAGAGGAAAGCACCGACGCACACTGATCTTCTTTCTTCTGGCTTTGATAATTATGCTGGCATCTGTCCCCTGGCCTTTTCGGGCTGTTGGCGCAGACAGGGGATGGATTTAAAAAATTTAAGGTCACTTTATAATCATCTTCCTCTCTTTCCTAATTCTATCACTTCACAATTTTTAATATCATTGCCATCAATGGTGAACCTGACAATGGTCCTCATTGTATGCCACCCCTGATGGCCTGCTGCACCGGGATTGATATGCAAACAACTGAGATCATTGTCATACACAATCTTGAGGATATGTGAATGCCCGCTAATAAACAACGAGGGTTTTTTTTCAATTATTTCTTTTTTCACTCCAGGTGCATAATGATTAGGGTGACCTCCAATATGCTTCATGAACACCGTGACTTCTTCGCTCTTCCAATGGATTTGTTCGGGATAAACACTTCTAATATCGAAACCATCAACATTGCCGAAAACGCCCCGAAAAATAAAACCGATTGAATTCTTTTTTCCAAAACTTTCCAATGACTCTGCTATCGAAAGTGCACCAAAGTCTCCACCATGCCATATTTCATCACAGTCTTTAAAGTATGCAAATACCTGATCATCCAAATAACCATGTGTGTCGGAAATCAATCCAATTCTTCTCATATCTATAAAAACAATGAAAGATATAGCAGTAACATTTTATAAAAAAAGGGTACGATTAATACTTATCTTCATTTTCTTTCCTAAATAAGTCGAGAGCCGGAAAGATTAAGAATCAGAACAATTGGTTATGACATTAACAATGGATGCAACGGATAAGGAAAAAATCAAAGCGATTTATAAAAGGCTCAGTACAATAGGCACAAAAGAAAGCTCTTTTCCTGCAGTGGAATCAATGTTTTATGATGCCATCAACATTTCACGTAGTTATGGTAATGACATCAATACAAATGAGTTTTTAGCTTCTTTAAAAAAACTGGAGGCCACCGAATATAAAAATACACAAACGGTATTTCGAAAAGCAAGCCAGCGTGAATCAGCCATTCGAAGATTTATGCAAAGCCTTCGCCAAAGTTTACATCAATGGACTGCTTAATTCAGCAGCTTTGTGCATCTTATATCATAAAATGATATCCTAAAAAGGATTTCTCAGGCTTTAGTATGATTGTATTTTTTGCATTGGTATCATCTTTGCAAATTACCTATCAATGATTTTTGTCCATGATATCATTCACATTCATTCTATAATACTGTCCTTATAAAAATAAACACATGAAAAGAATTCTTAACGTTTGTTATTTGTCAGTTTCTATTTTTTTGCTCCAATCTTGTGCACGCAACCCTGTAACCGGTAGTCGCCAGGTAGTATTAATGTCAGAAGCACAGGAACTGTCAATGGGAAAAGAAGCTGATCCTCAGATTATCGGACAATTTGGTTTATATGAAGATCCCCAATTGCAATCTTTCATCAATCAAAAAGGAAAAGAGATGGCCGCCATTTCTCACCGTTCGAATATTGATTATCAATTTCGGATAGTAGATTCTGATGTGATTAATGCATTTGCTATACCCGGTTACGTTTATTTTACCCGGGGCATAATGGCGCATTTCAACAATGAAGCAGAATTTGCAGGTGTATTAGGTCACGAAATAGGTCACATCACTGCCCGCCACTCTGTTTCTCAACAGACAAAAGCAACATTAGGTCAGATCGGACTGATTGGTGCTATGGTTATAAGCCCGCAGTTGGCCCAATTTGGAGAAGCGGCTTCTCAGGGACTTGGATTACTATTCTTGAAATTTGGCAGAGATGCGGAAAGGCAATCTGACGAACTTGGTGTTGAGTATTCCACTAAAATCGGGTATGACGCGACAGAGATGGCCGATTTTTTTCAAACCCTTGAAAGAAAAGGGGAGGCAAGTGGCGCACAGGAATTACCAAACTTTATGTCAACCCATCCTAATCCAGGTGAAAGAAATGTAACTGTAAAAAAACTTGCTGCAGAATACAAGCAAAAATTAAATGTAACGAACTTACAAGTAAATCGTGAGGCTTATTTAAAAAGAATAGAAGGACTTGTTTATGGAGAAGATCCAAAAGGGGGTTATCTTGAAAACAGTGTTTTTTATCATCCCGAACTCAAGTTTCAATTCAATGTGCCTCAAAATTGGAGTTATCAAAATTCACCCCAACAAGTACAAATGGCTCCGAAGGATGGGAAAGCACTTATGTTCCTGACCCTTGCTCAGGGAAATAACTTACAACAGGCGGCAAGCGCAGCTTTGCAAAAATTTCAATTGCAAACCAGAGAATCAAGCCAGGTGTCAGTGAATGGTTTGCAAGCCATTGCTGTAGTAGCCGATCAGCAACAACAAAATGGAGCAGTGATCAGAACTTTATCTTATTTCATTCAATACGGTGCTTCTATTTATCATATTATCGGTGTTTCAAGCTTAAACGATTTCAATGTATATGCTCAATATTTCAGCAATACCATGCAAAGTTTTCGTCAACTGAATGATCCTTCTAAAATAAATAAACAACCTGAGCGTGTTCGGGTAAAAACAGTACGCCAGGATGCGACCTTCGAACAGGCCATGCGTAATTATAATGTGCCAGACCGCAGGATAGAAGAATTTGCAATACTGAATGGTATGCGCAGAACCGATAGAGTAAGCTCCGGATCGTTAATAAAAGTGATAGAAAGATAATTGGTTTCAATTATTATTTGTACTTGTTGAATGATATTGATTCGAAGGGGTATTTTTAAACACTATGCTTGCATTACCATAAAGCAATTTTGCTTTACCCACGAATTGAAGCGATCTGTCGAAAGCCGTCAAACTTTTAAATAGTTCTACCTACATTTATTTGGTAAGTATTCAATTATGTCCGATAATCCGCCAATTGTGCTTTGTGTTGACGATGACTCAGACGATCAATTGATGGTTTCAGAAACCATCATGGGTCTGGAACCCTCAATTATTGTAGCCAAAGCATTCAATGGTCTGGAAGCATTGCAATACCTAAACACGTCTATTAATGAAGTTAAAATGCCTTGTCTTATTATTATGGACATTAATATGCCCTTATTGGATGGAAAGCAAACATTGGTAAGAATAAAGAAAGATGAACGCCTAAAAAACATTCCGGTTGTGATGTTTACTACATCCGACAGCATATTGGATAAAACATTTTGCGATCAATGGGGAGTGGAGTTCATGACCAAGCCTGTAAAACAAAATGATCTTCGGCATATAGTTGAAAAATTACTTACATTTTGCAGCGATTCAAAATAATTCAAATCTTTTACATTTTATAGTTAATAAAAAAAGCCTTGCAAAAACAAGGCTTTTTTGATATTTGCAGATTTTTCTACTTTTTTGGTATTGGGATTAATACAGGTTGTTTCAATCCAAGCAACACAGCGATCACATCTCTTATTTTCATACATTGGAGTTTTAATTATACTCAAATTACACCAATTAGTTTTGAATATTTGTTAAGAAATAGCAATGTTTAGAAAGTAGATAAATAGCATTTTGCAGATTGAAATTTATCAATAGAATTCAAATCGTTTGCAAACAATTATTGTGCATAAGGAATAATACCCTTCCATCCTTTTAAACGATACACCCGGAATATATGCGCCGGTTTGCCTGCTCTGTTTATTTTAATCGAATCAATCAATTCTATACTATCATAGTACCCGGTTGGCAAACTATAATTTTCATCTGAAGGCATAATGCAATAGGCGTGGTTTATATTCACTTTATCTTTTCGCATGGTATTAAACCACAGGTATTGATGTATGCTCTGCACAGGTCCAAGCCCTATCATTTGAATACCAGGAGGAAAACAAAAATAGTATTCAACATGTGCACCCCACCAATAAGTACTGACTACGGGAGTTCCAGGGGGCACTATATCTTTTGCAATGTCATTGGCATAAATAGTACTGAATTTTTGCCCTGCCTTTCTCCATCCATAAACGTCTAAGGAAATATCGCTGTACCCCAGTGTTTCCTGTTTTTTACTGCCCCATGTACCTGGAAAAAGATGAACTGAAGCTGTCCATATAATTGAACTTATAAAAAATAAAAGCAAACAATATTGCAAAGCTTTTGGAAAAAAAATTTTGGATACACTTGCTAAATAATAAGCAGCAAGGGGCAATAAACTCACATAGGCAGGGCCGCTCCAATGAATGAGAATAGTGTCTCTGAATATGGATAAGAAAAGCAAAAGCAAAGCAAGTGGTAAACCTATGAAAAGATATATATGCAAACCTTTATTCAACCTCAACCTGCTTTTGTACAAGGCTAAGAGTGCTGCGCAGATCAGCCATACATTCACAGGATTATTGAAGATGGCCTGGTGCCAAAGCTCTCTCGGAAAAGAAAATTGGTCTATAAAATTTGAATCAATGGTTACCCGTTTGCTATGGAAACGATATGTAATAAAATCATGATCTAAATTCCAGAAAAAAATAGGGGAGATGATGAGAACTGTTATTAAAAAAGAAATATATAACCAGGGGTTGAGTAACCACTCCCTTTTTTTGAATAATACAAATAAACCCATACCACACCATAAAAAAATTCCATGCACTTTGCTCATAATGCACAGCCCAGCACCGATCCCAAACAACAGCCAGTATATGCGGTTTTTATCATTACCCGATATTTTTGCTACCATCCACATAGAGAAAGTCCAGAAAACCATTTGTGGTGCATCCGGCATCAGATACAGTCCGGAAGTAAGTCCTACATAAAAAGAAGCATTGTAAAGACAAGCAGCAAACCATCCTGCCCTTTCAGAATGGATCAGGGACATGGTTTTATATAAAAACCAGGTGGACAAAGCGCATCCTACCATGCTTCCCAACCTTAAAAAAAATTCATATTCCTGAAGTAAAAGGTTGGCTGTAAATATCCGTACCCACAAGGCCACCAGCGGTGGATGATCAAAATAATTCCACTCCAGTTTTTGGCTGTACAACCAATAATATGCTTCATCATTGCCAAGCTCTAATAATAACGAAAGGAAACACCTTAAGATAAAACCGGCGACAATAAGAATCAGCACCGCTTTCTTATACGTTATATTATTCGTCTTCATTAGAAAGGGGCAAAGTAGAAACTTTTTAAAAAATCAAATTTTATTCTTTGGATAGGAATGTAAAATTGTTCGGGATAATGTCACAATTTTACTTCAAGAGTGCATCCGAATAATTCCTCGCAGACATTTCAAAACGGGCTTCACCCCCTTTTGTTTGTCCTGTGTAGGTCCATCCAAGAAGGTTATAAAATTTTTCCGCTCTTGTATTGCGAGCTGTACTCAACCATATTTTTTCTTTATAATTATTGAAATACCAGTTGATCATTTTATTGTGTAGTCTTTTGCCTATTCCTTTCGCTTCCCAATCGGGATCTACAAATAAAGCCCAAATGTTTCTATTGGATACGTCAATAATGGCAAAGCCAACGATGAGATTATCAATAGTACAAACCCATCCTTTTCCTTCTTGCGTTATCATTGGCAAGTAGTCAGCCGGTGTCACAAGCAAAGGATTATTCAGCTTGTTTTCCCGTACAGACATTCTTATCACATGCATTGCAGCAATATCACCAGCGACGGCTTCACGAAATATCATAAAACATTTATTTAGTGTAATTTAAAAGTTGAAGAAATAAGAAGCAGTATTATAACTCAATGTAAAATGAATGGGGCATACTTTTTTCAGCTATGAAATAAAATTTATTAATCATGAGCCAGGCCTTTGTAAAAGAAAGTGATGAACAATGGTTGCACGAAATACAACCTACAATGAATGCACTTATTGTATATCTCTCCAGGGAAAACAATGGTATCAGGGTATATGAGCAAAGAACTGAAGTAAATCCAAAAGACGGAAAAGACATACATGTGATGAGCAATGGACTTTCTTATTCGAAAAATGAACAAGGTAAATGGTATGTTGTATAGGTAAACTATTATAATTAATGAAGACTTCTCAATTTTTAAATTTGTAAAAAATGGCTCTCTAATGTTTGATGAGTAATTATACGTAAGGAATGGTAAGGTATTTTTTAATCTGAATTGTAATGGCTTTAAAACACCATCGCAGCAAGTTCCATAGCGATCCGAACGATAAACGGAGCGTCGCAACAATTGCCTCATAGTAGCATTCATGCCTGCATCCTAAAATTTTATTTTAATTTTCCATTTCAATCTCAGCACATGCCTCATTATTTTACACTTGGAACGATACCGCACAAGCGACATACACAATTTCGAAAACCGGATGGGAGTTTATATTCTGAACAGCTATTTTCGACCGAGGGTTTCTCCAATGATTATTCCCTTATGTATCATGTGCACCCGCCCACTCAGATTATAAAAACAGAGAAGCCGGTAGATATATCTCCGAAGATTGCTGAAGAAAAAATGTTGCAGCACCGTTGCTTTGAAGGCTTTAAGGTAAAGCCCGAAAAGGATTACCTCGAAAGCCGTGTGCCCGTGCTTGTAAATAATGATGTGCATATCGTATTGGCAGCGCCACAGCAAAGTGTACAGGATTATTTTTATAAAAACACAGATGCAGACGAGCTGATATTTGTACATGAAGGAAGTGGTGTAATGAAGTCCACTTATGGAGAACTGTCTTTTAGTTATGGTGATTATATAGTAATACCCCGGGGAACGATCTACCAGATTCATTTCAATAGACCTAATAACCGGTTATTCATTGTGGAATCTTTTAGCCCGATAAGATTTCCCAAAAGATATCTCAGTAAGTATGGACAATTACTGGAAAATTCCCCTTTTTGTGAACGCGACCTCCGTACTCCACAGAACCTGCAGACACACGATGAACAAGGTGATTTCATTATTCGTGCTAAAAAGAAAGGTATTTTATACAATATACATTATGGCACACATCCATTCGATGTAGTAGGTTGGGATGGATATTGTTATCCCTACATTTTCAGTATTCATGACTTTGAACCCATCACCGGCCGGGTGCACCAGCCACCACCATCCCATCAAACTTTTGAAGCAAACAACTTTGTAGTTTGTTCTTTTTGTCCAAGGCTATATGATTATCATCCGCAGGCCATTCCCGCTCCTTACAACCACAGCAATATTGACAGCGATGAAATGTTGTATTATGTAGATGGGGACTTTATGAGCAGGAAAAATGTTACCCGTGGCATGATCACCCTACATCCTGCAGGCATTCCCCATGGACCCCATCCGGGCACTGTAGAAAAAAGCATTGGAGCACGGGAAACAAAAGAACTGGCTGTGATGGTAGATACTTTTCACC
>MWVT01000284.1_pt1 | contig 11180 bp, 11 predicted proteins | sample 1047201 | NCBI WGS metagenome assembly MWVT01 (sample SAMN06349988, study PRJNA376086) | soil metagenome | isolation source: TG5-1 sample Antarctic (ecotone) soil | place: Antarctica | collected 2015-01-13 | reverse complement strand
GAGCAAGGTTGTTATCAGGTCACAGCAGTGGCGGGTGGGCTGTATTATGGCTTCAGGTAAATTATCCCTCAACTTTTGCAGGTTGCTGGTCAAGTGCGCCCGACCCGGTTGATTTCAGAAGTTTCCAAAAGATTAACCTGTATGCAGATAAAAATATGTTTTACGATGAAAAGAATGAATTGAGAGTTGATGCTTCGGTTGGTGGAAGAATTCCGTGGATATATTTAAGAGATGATTATAGAATTGAAAATGTAATTTATCGTGGCGAACAATATGCTTCGTGGAATGCGGTGTGGGGTAAAAAAGCAAAAGATGGTTCGCCAGAAAAAATATCCAGTATGACGACAGGGGAATTTGACAGCGTAGTAGTATCACATTGGAAATCCTACGATATATCATTATTGCTACGCAATAACTGGCAGCAACTTAAAACTAATTTAGACAATAAAATAAGAGTATCAACAGGCAATCACGATAATTATTTTCTGAATAAGGCAGTTGAATTATTAGAAGTAGAAACAAAAAAATTAAACGCAAATTTTATTTATGCTTATTACCCGGGCGACCATTTCACACTTAATTATCCTGAATACAAAATGGCCGGCTATACTTTTTTACAAAAAAAAATATGCTGAATGGCTTACTAAGAATCAGCATTAAAGGAGTAAAAACACCAGCAGGCAAATATTGGGTTTTATACAAGTGTGGCTGGACATTGTTAGCTTCGGCAGCAGGTTCTCTATTCGAATGTGGTTTTGGGCCTTACATTATAAAATATCCTACTTGCTGCGATATCTATTCGTTAGCGGTAATTTTTTTGCGACACTTCAAATTCCTGAAAACTAAAATAGCAATATGAAAATAATACAACTACTATTTTTCTTTTATTTACAAACCATCTCATTGCACAACCTTATCGAAAAATGCATGACAAAGCTATTGTAGTAGATACGCACAATGATATTTTGATGAAGGCGGTAGACATAGGATTAGTGTTCGATCAGGATTAAAAGGAAAAGCACAATGCGATTTAGCACGTTGGAAAGAAGGCGGATTAGATGTTCAGTTATTTCACTTTTTCGAACAATAAAAAATATGATATGAAAAATATTCTATGGTTAAGCCTGATTTTGCTTTCAGCAGAAATGTCGTTTGGTCAGGTTGCTAAAAAAACCGACAAGTTGCAAATAGCAAATATTATAAAAGAATCCTTTGATCAAATTTGGTCTGAGCTAAATTCAAAAAACATTCGAAAATTCTATACTGAGGACTTCCTTCTTTTGGAAAACGGAGAAGTATGGAATAATGATTCTATCGCAAATTATCTAGACCATGCCATACTCCGGCAACCGATACCCCGAAGAAAGAATACCATTGAAATAATTGAAATTAAGATCACCGGCAAAACGGCCTGGATCGCCTATAAAAACGCTGCGATATTTTCCATTGACAATAATATTGTAAGACAGGCAAGTTGGTTGGAAAGCGCCACGGTTGTTCTAACACCAGGAGGCTGGAAACTCGATATACTTCATTCAACCCGGACAAAAAATGAGATTATAAATGTTGACAGTACGAAACAAAAAAAACATTGAACGATTATAAATGTGACGTATGGTAGTTAGGGGAAAGACAAATTAATACACTTCACAAGCCGATAAAAGCGAATTCCAGCACAGGCGCTTGCCCTCGAAGGTTGTGCGTATTGCTCGTACTCTCTAAAAATTAAAACCACATGCTCAAAAAACTATTCCCATTTTTGCTCTGCTGCTCATTCATTGGTTTGCTATGCAATTACCAATTAATCCCTGAGCTTTAATGATTGCTGTCATTAATAAAGTTTATTATAAAATTTTTATTTTTTGAAATTTTAGTTTGCTCTTCACAGGCGTTACGATTGGGTTGCCGGTAACACAAAGTTAGAGGGAACTTTTTCTTAATTGGATACAATAAAATATCGGTACCGGTAAACAACGACGAATAAATCCTATACATGCACAATTTGTCCTGGTGAAAGCTGAAAATGTACAAAACGATGGTTGATATGTGCAGGCCTTTGCATGATAGCAGATGCAACTTTACATAATCTTATAAATTTCATCTTGTACCCTCCATCACATTCAACCAAGACAAACAAGGGTTCATGCAGACGGTTTCTTTTTCACCAAAACTACAAGGCCGCTTTCCGGCACTTTCGGAGCACCCGGTGCTGCGTTATTTCAATTTCATCGCTTTATACATAGCACAGGGCATACCCGAAGGCATGTTATTTTTTGGCATCCCGGCCTGGATGGCGGCCAACGGCAAAACACCGGGAGAGATTGGAAGCTTTGTGGCAGTATGCGGCCTCCCCTGGAGCTTTAAAATTATAGTAGCGCCACTGATGGACCGCTTCAGTTATTTGCCTATGGGAAGAAGAAGGCCCTGGGTTTTATTTGGACAAGTCGGTTTGATACTAAGTTTCGCTGCAATGGGTTTTCTTCCAGACCCTTTAAATAATATGGGTCTTTTCATGGTAGCTGCATTTACCATCAGTTTTTTCGGCGCCTTCCAGGATGTGGCTACCGATGGGATGGCCGTAGATATTATACCGGTCCACCAGCAGGCAAGGGCAAATGGATTGATGTGGGGTTCAAAAACTGCAGGTATTTCCGGCTCGCTGGCTGTCGGTATCTGGCTTCTTTATCAATATGGTTTTACCACTGCCATACTTACTTTGTCTTTCCTTGTCTGCCTTATCATGCTGGTGCCATTGTTCTTAAAAGAAAGGCCCGGCGAAAAATTATTGCCCTGGACCAGGGGCACCGCTTCTCAGGAAACAAAACAAATGCAGGCAACAAGCTGGAAGGCAATCTTCACATCATTATATAGAGTATTTTCTTTACGCAATAGCCTATTGTTTGCATTGATGGTATTCATCAGCGGAGCCGCCTTTAATTATATAGACACCATTCTCCCAATTTTTACCGTGCAGGCTTTGGGCTGGACACCCGAATCGTATTCACAATTTTATGCAACAGCCAATCTTATTGGCGGCATTAGCGGTATGGTACTCGGCGGCATATTGATAGACAAATTTGGAAAGATGCGTATGCTGCATATTTATTTCGGGCTGGTGATATTATTAATCTGCTTACTCGTATTTCAAAAAATATACTGGCAGGACACTTCCTTCATCATGGCTTTTATGATTGCCTTCCAGGTGCTGTATGTATTTTCCCTGATTGGCATTTTTGCTATAGGCATGCAGTTTTGCTGGAAAAAAATTTCAGCCACACAGTTTACACTGTACATGACCGTTGCCAACATAGGCCGGGTGGTTGGCGCCAAATTAGTCGGCCCTGTTAAAGACGCTTTTAGCTGGGATTATACACTGCTGGCTTTTGGTGGAATGATGGTTATTGCCTGGCTATTCCTTCCATTCATACGCATTAACCAACATACAAAACGTGTGGCTGATTTTGATGTGGGGCTCATTGCTGAAAATAAAAGAATCATGTTGTTATCGCCAAATTAGTCCATATCTATTGAAGTTTTTGGGTGTACTGGGTTTGGGAGTCAGGGAGGCGAAGCCATGACCTAAAACAATCACTCTTTTCCTTTTATTAAAAACTATAAATAAAACAACTTAATCTTTTCAAAATTAAAACAGTTCGGCTTCTTGAATTCAATTTACAAAAAGCACATTTCAACAGGTTCGTTAACTATTTAATTCAACCTTTTTTCTTCACCAATAAATCAATAAAAAATGAAACAATTACGTCTTTTAAAATTCACGACAATTTGCCTTTCACTGATCTTCCTCACTGGTTCCTGTAATGAATCTCCTGATAAGACCAAGGAAGCAAAGACTGAAACGAATGAAACAATTGAAACAAAGCCAGACAATGAAAAACTGAAAGCTGAGATTCAGGCATTGGAAAATGAATGGGCCAATGCCGACAATGCCCGTGATGTGAATGCACTTGCCGCTTTTTATTCGGAAGACGCAGTGAGCATGTCAAACAACAAGCCTATGTTAACAGGTAATGCGGCCATTAAAAAAGATATGGAAACCAGCATGGCAAAAAGAGCCAAAGGAATTACCGTTGCCTATGATGTGCTTGATGCTTACGGTTGCGATAACTATGTAACGGAGGTTGGAAAAACAACGAGAAAAGATTCAACCGGTAAAGTAACATACACCGGCAAGTATATGGCTCTTTGGGAAAAACGTGATGGCAAATGGATATGTATAAGGGACATTAGTAATGATGATGCTAAAGAAAAGTAAAAGTGGCTTTTCAAATTAAGGCTGACAGTTGGATGCCGGTAAAACATTTCGTTTTGCCGGTACTCATTAAGCTAATCAACCAGGCAATAAGGATATGGGTAAGCCAAAAACTCACAAAAGTAGGTACGCCTTAACTAAAGAATAAAAGTAATGAAAACAAAAACCAAATTTCAAATGTTCACTGCAATAATCTGCCTGGCATTTTTACATTCAATTGTCGCATTTGGTCTGGCTCCCTCAGATAAAAATTCTACACAAACATTATTGTATAAGACAGGCAATCCTGCTGATTGGCCAAAACACCAGGACGCAGTAATATCAGCAAAGAAAAATCATAAAATATTGCTGGAGAATGATAGTATTAGAGTATTGGAAGTTATCGTTTTGCCAGGTGAAACCGAGGCGGTTCATCATCATCAAGGGCCCAGCGTATTATACGTCATGGAAGCTGAAGATTTTATAGACCATGATGGTGACGGAAAGGTAATATTCGATACCTGTAAATTAGCGGCAGCACTTCAATTACCATTGACCATCTGGAAAGGTTCCGAGGCGCCGCATGCAGTTTAAAATCTTAGTAGCACAAAAAAAATACGACTTATCAGAGTCGAGATTAAGTAGTAGCGTTCCGCAAAACAACAAATTCTATAATAGCAACGGGTTAGCCGAAAACCGATTAGAGTAGGCACAAAAAAAATTAAAATGAAAAAGACAATTCAACTAACTCTGCTTTTTGCAGCCTTTTTACTTACCGTTTTTTCAACCACAGCACAAGCACAATCAAAACCAGCAGCACAACCCCGCTATAAAGATGTAGTGGGAGAGAATCCAAATGCCGAAGCTGATATGAAAGTAGTAAGCGATTATCTGAGGGGCCTTGCCTCGGGAGATATAGATAAAGCCAAAACACTTATGACAGACAATTACAGAGGCTATGGACCTTCGCCTACTGATTCATCTACCAGTGAACAAACAATTACTGGATGGCAGCAAAACTATAAGACACAATCAAACCGGAAAGTGAATTTTATTACACAGACATTTCGTGTGAAATCGGGTGATTTGAAAGGCAACTGGGTGTCGATGTGGGGCGATTACAGTTTACACAAAACGGGAAAGACGTAAAATTCCCTTTTCAATATACGGCTCGTGTAACTAAGGGAAAAATTGATATGGACAGGATATATTATGATCGTCTGTATATACTTCAAACCCTTGGTTACAAGATAACACCTCCTGAGACGAACAAATAGCCGGGGTTTGAACCTGGTGGGTGATGAAATAAGTATCATTCAGTGAGTATAACAACAGCCGGCGTAATTGCCGGGTGTTGTTGTATTTCATCCGATGTCCGTCATGCCCCGATAGATTGTAAAGTGAGCAAAGAATAAATTCCATTAAACAGAATACATAACTTCAATAACATTGATATTAACTGCATGAAAAAAGCATTTCTGATATTTATCTCTTTATTTATAGCAGCATCAGGCTACACGCAGACAAATCCTTTTCAAAAAAAGTTTTCACAGTTAGACCGCTACATTGATAGCTTTATGAAAGACTGGAATATTCCAGGCTTAGCGCTTGGTATAGTTTATAAAGAACAATTGATTTACTCAAAAGGTTATGGTTACCGTGACCTGAAGAATGGCTTACCTATCGATGCCAAAACACTATTCCCAATTGCTTCCAATACAAAATTATTTACAGCCACTGCTGCCTGCATCCTTGCGGAGGAAGGGAAATTGAATTTGGATAAGCCGGTAAGAAACTTTATGCCTTTATTAAATTTCAGTAATGATGAATTAAATGCAAAAGTCACGCTTCGCGATATGCTTTCCCACCGAACAGGTTTGCCGAGATACGATGGCATATCGTTAGCTTCTACGATTACACGAAAAGAGTTAGTGGAAAAAGTTGTGCATATGAAACCGGAGCTTGGCTTTCGGGAAGGCTACATTTACAACAACATGATGTTTATAGCAGCCGGAGCGGTTATGGAAACGGTAACGGGTTTAAGTTGGGAAGAAATCACCAGAAAAAGAATTTTTCAACCACTACAGATGGAAGCATCTTGTTTCACTGATGATGAGATGATGAAAAACGGGAATTTCGCATATGCTTATTATGAACCCGACAGTACCGGTAAATTACAAAGTTTAACCTATAAAGCACGAAGTGATGCACGCGGTCCGGCAGGCACCATCAAATCCAATATTGAAGACATGAGTCATTGGATGATTGCCCAACTGAACGGTGGTAAATACAAGGGGCAGCAAGCAATTCCCGAACCCGCAATCAAACAAACACTTATTCCAAACAACATTGCCGATAAGGAAGGCAAATGGGACGAACTCTCCAATTCACTTTATGGACTTGGCCGCATTATGCAAACTTATAAAGGGTATAAGATCGCAACGCATACAGGATCTATTGACGGCTACTATTCTAATCTAACTTTCATTCCTTCTGAACACATTGCTGTATTTCTTATTCACAATAGCGTTCCTGCAGGTAGTGTGAGACCTGTTATGGCATTTCCTGTTATAGACCGATTGTTGAGTCTCTCTCAAACTAACTGGAGTGAACGGTACAGGAAAGACTACTTAAAAAGTAAAGCAGATAGTAAAAGAGCAAAAGATTCAATAAATGCAACACAGGTAAAGAATACTGTTGCTTCCCATGATTTGAAAGATTACACCGGTAAATACGCCAATCCCATTTACGGTGATATGATAATTGAAATGCAGCATGATACGTTAGTGCTTTCTTTTCGCAATCAGCGATCCTTACTTCACCATTTTCATTACGATCAATTTGTAACAAAGGAAGAAAGGAACGGCAAGCCGGATTTTTGGTTAAGTTTTCTTACAAATAGTAAAGGTGAAATTGACAGGTTTAGCATGCAGCCATTCGGCGATCCGGTAGCAGAGTTTTCTAAAAGCAACAAATAATGTGCATCAAATGGTTCAGCATGCACAAACGCAAAGTACATCCTAAGTTTGCGACACCTTATCTGGCTATTGCGACTTATGGCTCACTGATGTTTATTTTTTCAATTTCCGGTGGGTTCAAACAGTTGGCCGTTCTTGCCAGTGCCGCTATCCTGCTTATTTATCTCGCTGTTATTTTAGCAACTATTAAATTAAGAATGCAGCCGCCAAACCCCGCTGGTAAAACATTCAAAGCGCCGGGAGGGCTCTTCATTCCTCTTATAGGTATTGTATCTATTATTTGGTTGCTCACCATTTTGAGCAAATGGGAAATTTTCTCAACTATCATTTTCATTGCAGTTGTATGTGTTATATACTTTGGAATGAAGCTGTTTCAGAAAAAGAAGTTGATTGTTGAAGAGTCTCAAGGGGAATACCACACCATGTCATTGAAAGAGCCAACTTGTTAATTATTAATAAAAAAATCAAAATGAAACTCATTCTGTTATTCTTTTTATCGCTCGCAATGTGGAGCGCTCTAATGGCGCAAAACACCGTAATAAAAGCCGGGCATTTGTTTGATTCAAAAACGGGAAAAATGCTTACTGATCAAACAATTATTATCAGGGATGGAAAAATCAAAGAAGTAGGAGCCAATCTAAAATACAATGTTAATGATAGTGTTGTCGATCTCTCCACCTCATGGGTGCTCCCTGGATTAATGGACTGCCATGTGCACATAACCGATAACAACCCTTATCGTACGCCAAACAGGGGTATTCCCACAAGTTATATGAGGGAAAGCTCATCTTTTCGTGCTTTAAGAGGTGCGTTTGTGGCCGAACAATTTTTAATGAGTGGCTTTACCACCATAAAAGAAATAGGAAACGATGCCAATTACGCTACAGCTGATGTTATTAAAGCAATCAGGCAAGGCTGGATAACAGGACCTGCTATTTTTTATGCGGGCAAGATCATTGCGCCCTATGGAGGGCAAAGCGGCGGCGTGAACGTAGAAAATGAAAATGCCTGGCAGTTTGAATACATTGATGCCGATACGCCTGATGAAATAAGAAAAGCGGTGCGTAAAAATATCTATTATGGTGCCAATACAATAAAAATGGTAACCGGAGACAATGGAATTTATGACGCGGCGGATATTAAGGCCGCAGTTGATGAATCAAAAAAATACGGTGTGAAAGTAACCGTTCATGTGGCAGATAAAGATGGGGCAACACAAGTAATTCTTGGTGGCGCTGCTGCTATAGAACATGGGTTTGGTTTGGACAATAACCATCTACAACTAATGAAAGACAAAGGCATATTTTTAGTGGGAACCGATTTTTCTTTTGACAATTGGTATGCTTACGGAATGGATTCGGTAACGGCTCGCATGTTAACTAATAAAATTATAGACCGTTTAAAGCGAGCGTATAAGATCGGGACAAAGATGGCCTTTGGCACCGACATCATTATTGATCTACCAGGCCTGAATCGTGTACAAACAAGCCTCAAAGTTTTACAAACATGGAAAGCGGCGCAAATTCCGCCGTCCTATATTCTGCAAACCATGACGATTTACGCAGCGGAGTTGTTAGGAATAGAAAAAGATAAAGGCATTATTGCTCCCTCTTTTACCGCCGATATTATTGCGCTAAAGAAAAATCCACTAGATGATATTGATGCAGTGAATCAAGTTCATTTTGTTATGAAAGAGGGCAAGATAATAAAGAAGGATAAATAGAATTTTCATGCGCAACTGGTGTATTGAATTTAAAAAGTAAATGCATTACATCATTGAAACTATTGACAAAATACCGTAACTATTCCTTTAACAAAACTTAAAACTTAAAACATGAAGTTATTATCACTTGCTTTTTTAGCGATATGCATTTACGCATGCAATTCATCAACAAACTCCCCCGACAAAAGTCTAGAAGTAAACACAAAAGATACAACCTATGAAATAAAAACCGGCGGTTCTAAAATGATCCAGGTGGATGGCAAATTCAATGTTTGGACAAAAAAAGTAGGTGATGGAAAAATAAAGGTCTTGCTACTGCATGGTGGTCCCGGTTTTTCACACGACTATTTTGAATGTTTTGAAGATTTTCTGCCTAAAGAAGGAATTGAATTTTATTATTACGACCAGTTGGGATGTGGAAATTCTGATAAGCCAACCGACACATCACTTTGGACGATCCCCAGATACGTTGAAGAGATTGAGCAGGTTAGAAAAGGACTCGGACTCGATAATTTTTATTTGTACGGCCACTCTGCCGGAAGCATGCTTGCTATGGAATACTTAGACAAATATCAAAGCCATGTAAAAGCCGCCGTATTGTCAAATATGACGGCCAGTGCAAAAAGTTACCTGGCATACACTTCTAAATTAAAAACCCAAATTCTTTCACCGCAAGATGTAGCTACTTACGATTCACTTGATAAACTCATGGCTTACAACACACCCGAATTCCAAAATTTACTCATGAACAAATTATATACGAAAGTGGTATGCCGCATCCCTATTGAAAGCTGGCCGGAACCGCTAATGAGGGCATTTAAAAAAGCAAATAGTGCAATCTATATTCAAATGCAGGGAGTAGATGAATTTCATGTAACCGGAAACATTAAAGATTGGGACATGTGGGACAGGCTGCCAAATATTAAAGTGCCAACACTTGTTCTTGGGGGTGTATATGATGAAATGGATCCTGAGGATATGAAGCGAGAAGGAAAACTTATTCCCAACAGCCGTACCTATTTATGCCCTAAAGGTAGCCACCTGGGTATGTGGGATGACCAGCAAAATTATTTTACAAGCCTTATTGGATTTTTAAAAGAAGTTGAGAATAATACTTTCAAACCGGATGCGAAATAAATTTTAAAATATGAAACGATTATCCATTACACTTCTAACGCTGCTCTTTTATGTTACTGCTGCTGCACAATCTTCAAACAAAACAAAGGAAGAAGTATGGCAAAGAGAATTACAATATTGGAAGTACGTAGAGAGCAATGATGTAGCTGGTTACTTAACTCTGTGGCATAACAGCTTTATTGGATACCCGGGTACCGATACATTAACACGAAAAAACATCGGTGACTGGATAACCGAAAGCCATAATAAGAAAGACCAACGCTATGAATTTAAGATCACAAAAAAAGCAGTAAATGTATTTGGTGATGTTGCTGTTGTTTTTTACGATGATGAAGACATCTGGAAGAATAGCAAGGGAGAAGTTGTTTTAAAAGAGGTTTATAAAATCACACACACCTGGAAAAGGTTTGGCAACACCTGGCTGATCATTGGCGGAATGAGTGCCCTGAAAAAATAACCTTAATAATTAATGATATGCAAATCATTTTCAAAAGAGATAAAATGAAGACAATGCTAACGGGTCTGCTATTGCTTGCATCCTGCATTACATTCAGTCAAACAACCACCATTGCAAAAACAACTAAAGTAAATGAGCGAAGGATAGAGGAACGGATTTTGGATTTGGCAAAATTTGGAAAAGACTCCATGGGCAGAGGCTACAGAGTTGCCTTTACAAAAGGTGATCAGGAAGGAAGAGCCTGGTTTATTGGGTTGATGAAAAAAGCAGGGCTTGATGTATCTATTGATTATGCAGGAAATATCATAGGGAAAAGAAAAGGGAAAAATCCATCACTCAAACCAATTGCTTTCGGTTCGCACATTGATATGGTGCCCGACGGTGGCAACTACGATGGCTGCGTGGGTTCAATTGGTGCATTAGAAATCATTGAAGTATTAAATGAAAATAAAATCATCACAGAACATCCTTTAGAAGTCATCATTTTTTCTAATGAAGAAGAGGGTACTATCGGCAGTATGGCTATGGCAGGGCATGTAACTGCAGAAGGGTTAAAACAAAGAAGTCAAAGTGGTCTTACAATGGCAGAAGGTATCAAAGCAATTGGTGGCAACCCGGATAGTATTCAATACAGCA
>MWVT01000002.1_pt2 | contig 11202 bp, 8 predicted proteins | sample 1047201 | NCBI WGS metagenome assembly MWVT01 (sample SAMN06349988, study PRJNA376086) | soil metagenome | isolation source: TG5-1 sample Antarctic (ecotone) soil | place: Antarctica | collected 2015-01-13 | reverse complement strand
GTGTTACTTTCTATTCTACGTTTCGCCGATGGATTTATTTAAGCTACGTTTGGGCTTTTTTTGTGTCCTATTCGCAAGTATATGTAGGTGTGCATTACCCGCTTGATATATTGGGCGGTGCAGCACTCGGCACACTGGCAGGAGTTTTTACCGCATCTGTGTTTAATAATAAAGTCGGTAGCTTTGCTCTCGTTTAACTAACCTTAATCATTTAATGGAAATAATCATATTGCTGGCATTGATCCTGTTAAATGGAGTGTTTTCAATGTCAGAAATTGCCCTGGTATCGGCACGTAAAGCCAGGCTGGAAGCACAGGCGAATAAAGGAGATAAGAGTGCAAAAGCGGCACTAGAACTGGCTACTCACCCCGACCGCTTTTTATCAACAGTACAAATAGGCATTACCTTAATAGGTATTTTAACCGGTATTTATTCCGGCGAAAAATTGACGGATGACTTCGTTGCTTTTTTAAACCAGTATAAAATATTGCAACCCTACAGTAATGGTTTGGCAACAGCTATAATTGTTATTCTATTAACTTATTTCTCACTTGTATTAGGCGAATTGGTTCCAAAGCGCTTAGGATTATCACGTCCGGAAGCCATTGCCAAAACAATGGCTAAGCCTATGTCTATTGTAAGCATTATCACTTCTCCTTTTGTTTGGTTGCTCACTAAATCATCTTATGTTATTGTAAAACTTTTTAAAATAAAGTCGGATAATAACCAGGTTACAGAAGAAGAAATTAAAGCCATTATTAGTGAGGGTACAGAGCATGGCGCTATTGAAGAAGCAGAACAGGAAATTATTGAAAGAGTATTTCATTTAGGTGACCGTAACATTACTTCTTTAATGACACACCGCAGTGATATGATCTGGTTTAACCTTAATGATAATGAGGTCAGCATCCGCGAAAAGATCATTAAAGATGCACACTCCATTTATCCAATTTGCGACGGTGATATAGATAATATAAAAGGTGTTGTTTCCATAAAGGATCTTTATGTATCAGATGACCTTACTCTTTTTAAAGACCTGATGCAACCAGCTTTATTTGTACCGGAGAATAATACCGCCTACCAGGTAATGGAAAAATTTCGTGAATCTAAAATTCACTCTTGTTTTATTGTTGATGAATATGGCAGCATATTGGGCATGATTACCATGAACGACATATTGGAAGCCATTATTGGCGACATGCCACAACCCGATGTAGATGATTATGCAATTAAAGAACGAGAAGACGGCAGCTACCTGGTGGATGCCCAAATTCCGTTTTATGATTTTTTAAGCAGGTTTGAAAAAACAGAATGGATGAATAAAAGCGAACACGAATTTGATACATTAGCAGGCTGTATTTTACACGAGCTGGAGCACATTCCAAAAACCGGAGAAAAAGCAAAATGGAAGGGCTTTAAATTCGAAATTATTGACATGGATGGGCACCGTATTGATAAAGTTTTGGTTACCGCCAGCCAGGAAATTTTAGACGAAATGGATGAATAATTGATTGGCTAATTATTTGGTTCATTATTTTCCTAATAATGGAGTTTAATTACCAGTTAATCTTACAGTAAATATTTCAATGAAACTTACTACACTCTTTAATCAATTTTTTAACAGCGAAAAATCCGGTGGCATCCTTTTAATTTTTTGTACAATTATTTCTTTAGTACTGGCTAATTTTTTTTTAAGAGATAGTTATATTCAAATATGGCAAACATATATTGGTAGCGAAAGTATAGCTCATTGGATCAATGACGGGTTAATGGCCATTTTTTTTCTGTTGATAGGTTTAGAACTGGAAAGAGAAATTTATATAGGTGAACTTTCCAACCTTAAAAATGCGTCTTTTCCAATTGTTGCTGCTTTAGGAGGAATGGTTGTTCCTGCCGGATTATTTTTAATTATTAACTGGGGAAGCCCTTCACAGGCAGGTGCTGGCATACCTATGGCCACAGATATTGCTTTCGCAATTGGCATTTTGTCTTTGCTCGGAAGTCGGGTACCATCTTCATTAAAGATATTATTAACCGCTATTGCTGTTATAGATGACCTCGGCGCCATCATTATTATTGCCATTTTTTACACTACAAATCTTTCATGGAGCAACCTGGGCATCGCTGTGGCCATCTTTGGTTTTCTATGTGTCCTCAATCGCTTAAAAGTGCATAACCTTATTCCCTATTTAGTTTTGGGCGTTATTATGTGGTATTTTATGTTGCACTCCGGTGTTCATGCCACAGTAGCAGGTGTTATGCTTGCCTTTGCTATTCCTTTTGGTAATGGCGGAGAAAAATCTCCATCTTATATTTTACAATCCTGGCTACATACCCCGGTTGCTTATATTATTCTTCCTCTTTTTGCTTTAGCTAATACAGCCATTGCTATTGAACCTAACTGGTACCAGGGATTATTGGAGTCCAATAGTATAGGTATTATCACCGGATTGGTTGCCGGCAAACCTTTAGGCATTGTATTATTTAGTTTTATTGCGGTAGCTGTAGGCATTTGTACATTGCCACAACATGTAAAATGGAAACATGTGGCCGGGGTTGGTTTTTTAGCCGGTATTGGTTTCACTATGTCTATATTTATTACACTGCTTGCCTATAACCAACCTCACTACATTCTAAGTTCAAAAATTGCTATTATAATCGCTTCAGTTCTTGTTGGAACTTTAGGATTTTTCTGGTTAAAGACAACCCTGCCAAAAAAATGGGTTGAGATCGAAGACTAAATATTTTTCTTTGAATAAATTATTAAGCTATACTAATTTAATATGACTACAGCAATCATTATTATTGTTTTTGTGTTGGGCTATTTCGCCATTGCGTTTGAACATAATTTAAAGCTTAATAAAGCTGCTTCCGCTTTAATTACCGGAGTACTTTGCTGGACAATCTTCATCCTGCAAAGTCAGTCCACTGTTTTAGTAAATGAACAACTGCTTCATCATTTGGGTGAAATAGCATCAATTCTATTTTTTTTATTAGGAGCGATGACCATTGTAGAATTAATTGATTCACATAATGGTTTTGAGTTAATCACACAAAAAATAACAACTGCAAGTAAACAGAAACTTTTACTTATTGTAACGGTACTTACTTTTTTTCTTTCAGCTTTACTAGACAATTTAACGACTGCTATTGTCATGACTTCGCTTTGCTCAAAACTATTAATCGAAAAAGAAGATAAACTTTGGTTTGCAGGAATGATTGTAATTGCCGCCAATGCAGGAGGTGCCTGGTCACCTTTAGGTGATGTAACCACCACTATGCTTTGGATTGGAAATCAGATTACAGCACTGAATATTATGAAGCAACTGATTTTGCCAAGTATTGTGGTTTGTATTATTCCTGCTTTTATTATCGCTTATAAGTTTAAAGGAAAAACAATAAGCCTTATACCTGAAAGCTCCTGTACTGTAAAAGAAAAAAAAGAGGGAAAAATTGTTTTTTTTGCAGGAGTAGGTTTTTTAGTTTTTGTTCCCATATTTAAAACCCTTACACATTTACCACCTTTTATGGGAATGTTGCTTGCCTTAGGATTAATGTGGGTGATAACAACCATCATTCATAAACGCAAACAACCCGAATATGCGGAAAAATTTACTGTTGCAAAGGCATTGCAAAAGGTGGACAGCCCAAGCATTTTATTTTTCCTGGGAATATTATTAGCAGTATCCGCTTTACAGTCTATTGGTTTACTTAAAGTATTGGCAACTGCCCTTAACAGCACTTTTAAAAATGATTACCTGATAGCCACAGCATTGGGGTTACTTTCTGCCATTGTAGATAATGTACCCTTAGTTGCAGCTTCGCAGGGTATGTACGATTTATCTGATTATCCAACTGACCATCCCTTTTGGGAGATGCTTGCATTAACAACAGGAACAGGTGGCAGTGCCCTCATTATTGGTTCGGCAGCGGGTATTGCTGTAATGGGTATTCAGCATATTGATTTTATGTGGTACTTAAAAAAAATTAGCTGGCTGGCATTAATTGGTTTTGTAGCAGGTATATTGGTATTTCTTTTACAACAACATCTCACTAATTAATTTTTGCTCAATATTTCCTTGCAACACTCTAATCGGTATCTACTTTAACGTCCGCAGTCTAAATTTCTGCTACCTAAGCTAAAAGCACCATAAAAAGATTTACAGCCAATTTCAAAATAATCCACCGCCTTTGGTCACCAAATAGAAAAAAGGTAATTTTCAATTCAACAACTGGTTATGAAAATACTGGAACTAAAAGTTTTGCGCGGGCCTAATTACTGGAGTGTACGCCGCTCAAAGCTGATACAAATGAAACTTGACCTGGAAAACCTCGAACAACTTCCTACAAATAAAATAGAAGGTTTTAGAGAAGGGTTGGAAAACTTATTTCCTACGATGATAGAACACCGTTGCAGTGAAGCAGTTCGCGGTGGTTTTTTTTTACGCGTAGATGAAGGCACCTGGATGGGTCATGTAATTGAACACATGGCGCTTGAATTGCAAACGCTTGCAGGCATGGATTGTGGGTTTGGCCGCACCCGCAATTCTGGTGAAGGCGAAGGCATTTATTATGTAGTTTTTAATTACGAAGAAGAAGAAGCAGGCCTATATGCCGCCAAAGCCTGCGTACGCATTGCAGAAGCCCTGGTTGCCGGCATCAATTATAATTTAGAACACGACATACAACTACTAAGAGAGATCCGCGAGGATACCCGCCTCGGTCCTTCAACAGGAAGCATTGTAGATGAGGCGGCAAAACGAAACATTCCCTTCATTCGTTTAAACAAACATTCGCTTGTGCAGTTGGGTTACGGTGTGCACCAAAAACGCATACGGGCCACCATTGCCAGCACTACGGGCAGCATTGCCGTTGATATTGCAGGCGATAAAGAAGAAACAAAAAATTTGTTGGAAAACGCTGAAGTGCCCGTACCAAAAGGTGTAATTGTACGCAGCGAAGAAGAATTAAAAGATGCAATTGAAAACATTGGTTACCCAATTGTATTAAAACCTATTGATGGCAATCATGGCAAAGGTGCAACTACAAATATTACCGGTTGGGATGTTGCTGTAAAAGCTCTGGCCGATGCGCAACGTTATTCACGAAGTGTGATTTGTGAACGCTTTATTACCGGTTTCGATTTTCGTGTACTGGTGATCAATAACAAATTTATTTGTGCCGCGTTAAGAACGCCTGCATCTGTGGTTGGCAATGGTAAGCATACCATTCTGCAATTGATAGAGGAAGTAAATCAAGATTCCCGCCGGGGCTACGGACATGAAAAAGTTTTGACACAAATAAAAATTGATGGCTTTACCGAAAAAATGCTGAACGACCAGGGCTATTCTTTAAAAACCATTCCAACTTTAGATGAATTAGTATTATTAAAACCAACGGCCAATTTAAGTACAGGCGGCACAGCAACCGATGTTACCGATGAAGTACATCCGGCAAATGTTTTTATGTGCGAACGCATCGCCAAAATAATAGGCCTTGATATTTGTGGTATTGATATTATGGCTGCTGATCTCCGCACGCCCATTTTGGAAAATGGGGGCGCGGTCCTGGAAGTAAATGCAGCCCCTGGTTTCAGAATGCATATTGAACCAACTGTTGGCATACCCCGTAATGTAGCAGAACCGGTTGTGGACATGTTGTTTCCAAAAGGCAGCGATGGACGCATACCGATTATTGCTATTACAGGTACTAATGGTAAAACAACGACAACCCGCATTACTGCACATATTGCACGTACAGCCGGAAAGAAAGTAGGTTACACAACATCGGATGGCGTGTATATTCAAAACCAGCTAATGATGCGGGGTGATTGTACAGGGCCGGTATCTTCGCAATTTGTATTGAAGGATCCAACAGTAGATTTTGCTGTGCTGGAATGTGCAAGAGGTGGTATTTTAAGAGGCGGGCTTGCCTTTAGGCATTGTAATGTGGCCGTAATTACCAATGTGGCTGCCGACCATATAGGTTTAGGTGGTATAAACTCTGTAGAACAAATGGCGCAGGTAAAACAAGTGGTCGCCGAAACCGTATTTGAACATGGTTATGCCATCTTAAATGCCGATGATGATCTTGTATATAAAATGAAAGATGACCTTGATTGCAACATTGCTTTGTTCAGCATGGATGAAGAAAATCCACGCATAAAAAAGCATTGCAATAAAGGCGGGCTTGCCTGTATTTATGAAAATGGAAATGTGACCATAATGAAAGGCAACTGGAAAGTAAGAGTGATGTCTGTAAAGGATATTCCGGTTACTTATGGCGGTAGAGCAAAACACAATATTGCCAATGTACTGCCATCTGTAATGGCTACTTATTTATTTAAGGATATTACCATTGAAGATATACGCCAAGCGCTCCAATCGTTTATTCCTTCTTCATCTCAAACGCCCGGGAGGCTTAATTTTTTTCAACTGAAGAAATGTACTTACCTGGTTGACTTTGCACACAATCCTCATGGCTTGCAATTGCTCTGCGATTTTATTGAACAATTAGATTATCCGCAAAAGACTGGTGTGATTACTGGCACCGGCGACCGGCGTGACGAAGATATCAGGGAACTTGGAGTGATCTCGGCAAAATATTTTGATTCCATCATCATCCGTTGCGATAAAAACTTGCGTGGCCGCACAGCAGAAGAAATTTTAGGACTTTTAGAAGAAGGCGTTCGCTCTGTGAATACGCAAATGCAGGTAAGCGTTATTGCTGATGAAACAGAAGCGCTTTTATATTCTTATCAGCATTGCCCCGAAGGTTCGTTGGTAACCGTAATGTGTGACTCTGTTGTTGGCACTTTAAATAAAATAAAAGCCTTAAAAGAAAAAGAAGAAGATAACAGGAAGGCAGCAACTGTAAACTTCATTCCTTAATTGGCGCTTTAGAAAAATAATATGCTAATAAGCCGTTCATTTTAAAATAGAATTTGGAACATTTTTCCTCAAGTCCTATTTTTGCACACCTTTATGAGGCTCCTGCCTTTTATGGAAAAGTTTGACCCATGGTGTAATGGTAACACTACTGGTTTTGGTCCAGTCATTTAAGGTTCGAATCCTTATGGGTCAACTGCAAAAAATAGTCTTGGCGAAAGCCAAGGCTTTTTTGTTTTAAGGAACAGTTTTTCCCGTTCATGCTACATCTATATTTTAATTTGTTTGGTATGAACCTTCTTCCAGTTGAGTATGAGAAACCTAAGCAGAGGAGGTATGGAAAAACTCGGTAAAATAAATGGGTAATGGTTAACAAAATGATGATCAACTTACCAATTGATCCGCAGTTAATTAAAGCCCTTAATTCTCCTTTTAAGTTTTAAAATGTATTTTGTATAAATTGTTGTTCAGAAGTATGAATGTGGGGTTTAATAGACACTATTTGGCGAAAATGTTACACGGTAGAAAAATAGACAAATCAAATGCCCCTGAAAGCTGGTTTGGTACAGTTTTTTCAGTACACTAAGTAGATCTTTTACGGGGGTGCTTCACATCTATAAGCTGAGAAATACCCATTGAACCTGATACGGGTAATGCCGGCGAAGGGAATAAAAAAAGATCCATTGGCCTCTTGTAAAAGAGGCCTTTTTTATTTTTTATGCTCCCTTTTATGCTACAAACGAACGGCATAAAACACAACTTTAAATACAGTTTTCTTTGCGCCGCTGGCTCTACGTTTTCGCCGCGGCAATTATTTGCATAAGCCATTGCTCAATAGAAAATAGAAAGATGAACTGAGCGTAGCAACGATGCTGCTATGAAATACAAAAGCCGGTATAAAAAAATTTTACAGGTATAAAAATTGCATCTCTACTACAACCAGATACAACAATGAAATAGCATTTGAATATGCTGTTAGTATTATTTTTTAAATCTTTAAAAACATTTTTTATGGCAAACAAAGATCGAAACCGGGAAAACCAATCTCACCAGGATTGGGATCAACGAAGAAACCAGGGTGAAAATGATTACCAAAGCCGCAACTACAATGAAGACTTCAGTGGAAGTAGTACCGGACATCAGCGTGATTATGAAAACCAAGGTGCAAACAGAAATACGGACAGGAATAATGAGTATGGCTTTGGTGGCGTTTCTTCGGGAAATCAATACAACCAGGAGAATGACTGGAATCAAAGACAAAGACAAGGCAATTCTGGTATGTATGGCAATGATTTTGGCAGGGAGCGAAAAGATCGGGAGCGCAGGAATATTAATTCAGGCTCTAATACTTACAATAATCTGGGCAAGGGCGACCGGGAGAATTATTCACGCAATAACGAGGGTACCCGTAATATGTATGGAGGCGATACCAGCAATTATGGTAATGCAAACCAGGGCAGCTTTGACCGCGGCTGGTGGGATCGTACAAAAGATGAGGTGTCATCATGGTTTGGCGATGATGATGCCGAACGCAGGCGTAACAGGGACGATAGACAGAGCATGGGCGAACACAGGGGTAAGGGTCCGAAAGATTATCAAAGGTCAGAGGAGCGCATTCGCGAAGATGTGTGCGACCGGTTAAGTGACGATGACAGGGTTGATGCCAGCCACATTCAGGTGCAAGTACAAAAAAATGAAGTGATCCTTACAGGCAATGTTAGCAATCGTGATGAAAAGCGCAGAGCAGAAGATCTGGTAGACTCCATTTCAGGAGTACGTAACGTGGAAAACCGTATCCGGGTAGGAAATCCTAATAATCCAGAAACAGCCGGATTGAAATAAACTCAAATGGCGAAAGGTTTAATGCCTACAGGCATGATACTACATCCAAACAAAACGCCTTGCTCTTAAGGCGTTTTGTTTTAAGTTTCATTCAAATTTATTATGAGAAGCTTACTATTCAAATTCAACCAATTTTTGTTGCTTTGGATATTGCTTACAATTGTGCTGTATTATGGCAGAATAATTTTAATTCCCATAGCTTTTGCGGCCCTGCTTTCTATGCTAATGGCTCCCGTATGCCGCTTTCTTGATAAAAAAAATGTACACCGAACTTTCTCTACTCTTATTTGCATTCTCATTTTATTAGTTGTATTCGTATTTTTTATAGTAGTAATTGCAGTGCAGGTTTCAAATTTTGTGCAGGATATTCCTGCTATTGAAGCCAGGGTAAATGCCATCATTGCTTCGCTTCATAATTATATTGAAAACAGGTTCAATATTCCTGTAGATGAGCAAAAAATAATTTTGCAAAGACAGGTAAAAAAATTTGGGCAATCTTCAAGGTCATTTCTTACAGGTTTTATTAGTGGTTTATCAGGATTAATTATTAACCTGGTTATTATACTGGTATTTACGTTCTTATTTCTTTTTGGGAAAGAAAAATATTACAACTTTTTTTTAAAGATATTTCCGGGTACTGATAACCGCAAGAAAAAAGAAATTATAAATAAGATTGGGTTAGTGGCGCAACAGTATTTAACAGGCAGGATTCTTTCAATGGCGGTTTTGTTTATTTTATATTTAATTGCCTTGCTGATTATTGGCATTGAAAACGCATTCTTACTGGCGGCAATTGCGGCTTTGGTTAATATAATTCCTTACGTAGGGCCGCTTCTTGCAGGAGTATTTCCATTTTTGGTGGCGCTGGTCTCTTATGATTCATTTAGCCCTGCAATTTGGGTAGTTATTACTTTTTCTATAATACAAGCAATTGATAATTATTTTGTAACTCCTTTTGTAATGGGTGGCGAAGTAAAGCTCAGTGCACTTGCTACCATATTCATCATTATTTGCGGAGGATACATTTGGGGTATCGCAGGAATGATCCTGTTCATACCCATGTTGGCAATAGCAAAAATTATATTTGATCATATTCCGGGGTTGGAACCCTATGGTTTTCTTATTGGAAACCCGACGAAGGAAAGTCCATCGCAGCAAATAAAAAGTTGGTTCAGGAGCAGGTTTAATTAAAGAAGTTAGTATTTAATCACAACTAATTTATACGATTACAAGATTAAGTTGAATCTCAACTCTGGGTCAACTTATCCAAACATTGATGCAAGCTTTGCTTCCAGGGAATTAACGCAAAATCAAATTGTGTTTTTATTTTTTCTTTATCGAGCACAGAAAATTTTGGTCGTTTTGAAAGTGTTGGATAGCCTTCGGTTGATACAGGATGAATAATACAGGAAGAATAAATGTATTCGTTAATTTCTTTTGCAAATTGAAACCAATTGATCAAACCTTCGTTGCTAAAATGGTAAATGCCCGCCGACCATGCAGATTGAATAATAAGCATAATGGCAGCGGCGATATCGGCTGCATAAGTTGGACTACCCCATTGATCGTTTACTACCTTCAGCTCCGGTTTTGAGCCCATAAAACGCACCATTGTCTTTACAAAATTATTACCGTAAACGGAGTACACCCATGATGTGCGGATAATAATACTTTCGCGGTTTGCCTGCATGCATAACTCCTCACCTTTTAACTTCGAAGCGCCGTAAACATTGATCGGCGCCGTAGCATCATCTTCTTTATAAGGCTCCGGGTTGCTGCCGTCAAAAACATAATCGGTAGAAATATGAATGAGCCTGGTTTGATGTTGCGCACAAACAGTGGCTATATTATAAACACCTTCTGCATTGATCTTAAATGCCTCTTCAACTTCTGTCTCGGCTTTATCCACGGCTGTGTATGCAGCGCAATTAATAAAGTATTCAGGTTTGATCTTTTCGAATATATCATTGATCTGCTGCTGATCGGTGATGTCCAATTCAGATCTATCAAAAAAATAAAATTGATATGATGGAAACTTAGAACTTAACTCTTTCAGCTCCTGCCCTAACTGACCATTGGCGCCGGTAACAATTATCCTTTGCATAGCCTAAAATTGAAAAGTATTAACACAGTCTTTGAATGCAGGAAGCTGAATATCCTTTTCTGAAACAACAGCAGCGCCTTCATTTATTTTCCAATCAATATTTAATTCAGCATCATCAAAACGTATTCCGCCTTCGCTTTGTTTATTATAAAGCTGATCGCATTTATACAGAACAACAGCGATTTCGGAAAGCACAGAAAAACCATGTGCAAAACCTGCAGGTAAGAATAGTTGCTTTTTATTTTCAGCAGTAAGTTCTATACTAAAATGTTGCCCATAAGTAGGAGAACCTTTTCGAATATCAACCGCCACATCAATAATAGCACCTTCTAAAACTCTTACCAGTTTAGATTGTGCAAAAGGAGGCAA
>MWVT01000283.1_pt1 | contig 11207 bp, 15 predicted proteins | sample 1047201 | NCBI WGS metagenome assembly MWVT01 (sample SAMN06349988, study PRJNA376086) | soil metagenome | isolation source: TG5-1 sample Antarctic (ecotone) soil | place: Antarctica | collected 2015-01-13 | reverse complement strand
GCCGGGAGTTGACCTTTAGCGATCAGTGTCATTAAAAAGTCTTGGTCAGCTTGGCTGAGTTTGATGTGTTCTTTTTGCATGTTTCTAGGAAACACACAAAATGACGGAAATTTTAGTTTCCAGTGTACTGAGTTGAAAGTGCTAAGAAGCTGTTTGGAGATTCGTTTTGAAGATTCCAGCATGTGCCGTTTCGCTCTGAATTCGAGGATTCAAGCCGCTCTCCAACTAAAAAGCGGCCCTCAATCCCGCAGTGAAACCGGACAAAATTCGGTCATTCTGGAATTTTCAAACAGCTTCTAAGCTACTAAGATGGAACAACTAAACCGTTATTATCGGTGTTCCAAAATTAGCGAACGTAAATTTCGTCAAGTTGTGCGCTGTTTCGCGCTCGATCTGACGGCTAGTAAGACGACGGAATTTACTGGCTTGACACGTAAAAGTGTCACCATGATCTTTCTCAAAATCAGAGAGCGCATCGCCGATGGTACCCAGATGGCGAAGCGAAGGGTGTAGCCAAGTGTAAGCACGAGAAATTGGTCGCAGAGAGTTGAGGGTTTGTCCCGAACTGCGCTTGAAATATCATATATTACACGCCTGCAAAGAACGTTTCACAAATACTAAATTCGCCAAGTAAACACCATTGGTCACTGGGAAGAGTTTCTTCTGCTGTTAATTCCGATAATGCGTCTTTTCAGAAGAGAACTGTTGGCTGAATGGGGATTTAGATCATGATTCAGGCTGTTCTAGGCCTCGAAAATGGATCTGAGGGGAGAGGCTTACATGACGCCTGAAGTGATGCTGCCAGATTCAATGAGAAGGGAAGCCGTCGCGCCGAGGCGGTTTAACCCTCGATCCGCCACGCCCTTCGTCAACTTTTGCTCAAACTTGAAAGAGCTTTCCACCACGATTCCTCATTGTGTTGACTGTCAACTCAATCTCGTGTATTTTAAGAGTGCAGGAGATGAAGGATGAGCTTTGGCAAGAGATTGCGACAGCTGAGACTCGAGCGGAAAATTAACCAGCGTGTGCTCGCGACGCAGGTCGGCGTTGATTTTACTTATCTCAGCAAGATTGAGAACGGGCGGATGCCCCCTCCCTCCGAGGACGTAATCGTTAAGCTGGCGAAGGTCCTGGAAACTAATGCAGACGAACTATTACGGCTGGCCCAGAAGGTTCCTCAAGATCTCCAGTCTGTTATTAATCGATCGTCCGCCCTGCCGTCTTTATTGCGCACTGTGAGTGACCTGAATGACAGCGAAATCAAACGACTTGAAGACTACGCGAAGGAGATCAGGGCCAAGCGCGAAAACTGACCGCGTCCCAACGAGCTACAGCTAGAGGAAAAGCTATGAAAACTTTCTTGAAGCGTGAACAAGTTGAAGAGAAGGCGAGGGGCACACTTAGTAAATTTGAGGATTGCGGTGGCTCGCTAGCGCCTCCAATCGATGTCGACCTGGTCGGCGAACTTGTCTATGATTTGCAAATCGATTGGGTGGTCATCAACGAAGACTCTAGAACGATATTGGGTGGCCTATACCCGCGCAAGAGGCGTATCGCGATGAACGAGACGCACATCGAAAAGTTCCGGCAGAAGCCAGGCTTGGAGCGATTTACGAAAGGACATGAGATCGGGCACTGGGTCTTGCATGTCGACGAAGCGAGTCTCGACTATCCGGTACTGCCCGGGATGGAGATTGAACCCGATATTCTTTGTCGCGACGGGGAAAGTAGCTGGAGGGAAAGGCAGGCCGAATGGTTCTCTTCCGCCCTGCTCATGCCTGCCGATATTCTCATTCCCGTCTGCCAAAACTCGGATTTACTGCATCGGCCTTCACTTTACAAAATCGCTGAGAAGTTCGACGTCACGATCACGGCGCTCTCCGTTAGATTGTCTCAACTAAAGCTGAATTACATGGACGACCGGGGAAACCTCTACCGCTCAAGAGAGGAGTACGCCGGACAAAAATCATTTATTTAGAGACTCTTTTTTTGCTAAGGATGTTGTGTTGATGTTCAACTCAATAAAGAAAATCGGGATTTCAGCTCACGCTCGACATGACGTGCATTTATCCCTCACTGCTCAGTGCCAGAGGGCAGAGGAAGGCACATGCTAGACACCGTTTCGCTCCGCTACAACGTCACGCTGCTATCTCCCGCGCGCATGTCCGAACGCGGTTTCAGCACTACCTCTAGGCACACCTTGACTGATTTTCCCTACCTCACTTGGAAACTGAACATCCCGCGAGATAAGGGGACGCTGCCGCGCCTCACGTGGAGTTCCACGCCGAGCGGGGACTGGCTCACCGCCGAGGTCTCGCTTCCGAAATTTCTCTACGGAAATAATGTGCGACTCGTCTCCGACGTCGACGCGCAGCGCGGCCTATCCGACATCTCTCGCTTCGTCTCAGAAACCGCAGGGGTTCCTTTCGACGCACCCCTCGCCCTCGTTGGCCGGGTAGATTATTGCTGGGCCTTCCTGATCGGTGAGTCCAACATCGTTCCATACATCGCGGCCACCGCCCACGCCACTGCCTCACGGATGTTGCGTCACCAAGTTGGATCAACCACGGTCTCTTTCGGCAACAAGTCGAGGAGGATCATGGTCTATGGCAAGCACGAAGAGGTCTTGAGCAGAGCGCGCGTGGGCACCGTGGCCGACGCTGACCTGCACGCATCATTGGGTCAGCTACGCCTTGAGGTTTCCCACCGCAACGACGGCTGCCGCCGGTTGGCAAAGCGGTACAAGTTGCCGGCACGCCAAGCCCGTTACCTGCTCACGAGCGATATCGCACTCAACGAACTCGACTTAGCTTTGGAGGTTTTAGGCTTGAACAAGATCACTGAATCGAAAGACGCACGCATTGATGTGTTGCGCGAGCGCTACGGCGACACCACTCACTGCAGGTGCCTGATCGCATTCTTGAGTTACCTCGACCGTTATGGTGAAGACTTTTGGAAGCATGGTATCGGCTACAAGCGGAGTACCTACTATGGTTATGCCAGTGAACTGAAAACAGCTGGTGTGTGGCTCAGGGCAGATAAGGTTCTGCCCTCGCTCCACCTTGTGTCTACAGCTCCCGCGTACCGAGCCGCAACTGGCCAATCAAGCATCATCCAGCCTATGAGTAATACTATTCGCGCAAGTCCCTTCCCACCGGACAATCCGTTACAGCACCTGAGCCTTATCAGCGGGAGGATATAAGTATGAGACCACTTCCAGCAGAAAAGCGGGAGCAGACTGATAAAACGCTGAGCGGTGAACAAGTAGTGTTCGAACTTAATGACTACTACGAACGGTTGCTGATGTTGCGCAGCCATGAACCTGAGACTTTCAGGAAGGGGTCGGGTGGTTATGATAATGGCTCTCAAAACCTCATTTTTCATCATTGACAAAAAGGAGTGTTGCGCACCAAGTCGGGATTTTTATTTGTCCCTCAGAAGCGGGGAGAGCGCAAAAGTGTAGCACATTTAATTACGGCTTATGGGGTGGGAAACTAGAAACGGGCGCATGTATTACTACGATAAGGTACGCGAGCATGGGCGCGTCGTGTCGAAGTACATAGGCAAGGGAATAGCCTCTCAACTCGTAGAAGCCATTAACGCTGAGAAGCGGTTTGAGCGTGAAGAGTTGCGCCGTGAAAGACGCATCCAGAAGGTTCTTGATCGTGAAATTGATACCGCTATTCGTGAACTCGCGGCGCGTTCGAAGGTTCTAACTGAGGCTGTGCTGCTGGCGTCGGGCTACCACAAGCACAAAGGGCAATGGAGGCGCAAACGTGCGAACAAGTCTCAAACAACGGGCGGCGAATAACCTGAAAGCGGCAGGCGTCAACAAAAACGAGTTGGCGGAAATGCTTTATGCCGGTCTTGACGGGGCGGCGAGTCCTGATGATGTGGAGAAGGTCAGAGCGTGGCTGCAAGCTAATCCTGAAGAGTTTACGATCTTCGGGGAACTGGCGACACAGGCGCATGAAAAGGTAGTTACCTGTGCAACTACATGGGTCGTTGAACAGGAGCGCGTTAAGACTCGAATGCACAAGCTCAAAGATGATCTCGGCTATTCATCCTCCAACATCCTTGAGCAGATGGCGATAACTCAGGTGGTCTTGAATTGGGCGCGGCTCTATTTCCTTGAGAATAATCTGAGCAATGCGACAAGTGGTAGCCATAATAAGGAACTCGCGCACTATTGGGATCGCCGCGTCACGATGGCGCAGGGGAGATATAACCAGGCGCTCGTTACTCTGGCGAAGCTGCGTAAACTGAAACTGCCTGACATCACCGCGATTCAGGCTAATGTGGCTTACGTCAATGCTGGCTCTGATGCTCCGGTAGAGTTGCAGGCAAAACATTTGATCGGGGATGGAAAATGAAAAAGAAACGAAGTCTTTTACCTCCGTCCAAAAGAATACTGGCTGCTCAACAGGGAACTAATCAGCTTGAACGTCCCAAGGTGGATGTGACGTTTCAGGCATTGGCTGTCGGGCTATCGTTTCAAAACTACACTTCCTCTCTGCTTGCCGAGGGTACGCGGTCGGTGATGGCGAAGATGAAGGTAGAGTTGGGTTATGAAACTGCCCCTGCACTTGAAAGGCTGTTGATAGACCAGATCGCGCTCTGCTGGTTCAGGGTGGGCGAGGCCGAAGCAATGTATTCGCAGATTATGAGTCAGGTTCACAATGATGATAAGGCGCAATATGCAGAGAAGCGCCTGACGACCTGCATGGGGCGCTACACGCGCATTGTGGAATCACTGGCGAGAATCCGACGAGACGTTATCCCTGCGGTTCAAGTGAACATTGCAGGCCAGCAGATAGTGATGGGGGCAAAGTAATGGGAATCAAGATTCATGGTCATTTGTTCAAGCCAATCGAATCAGGTAGGCCGTGTCATATGCTCTGGCGGGTTTACGGGTCACGGCAGGCTTTCGGACGAGAGAATGGAAGACTCGCTCCGATGCCCGCAACGTGGGAGTTTGTCACCGAGTTCAATCTCAAACAGTCTCGCGGCAAGTACGGCTTTCCAGATTTCGAACTGGAGCCGACGATTGCCACAAACACGGATGGGTGGAAGTTCTATAACCTCGTGCCGGTTGATGGTGAAGGCAAAGAGATTTGGCACAAGGATAATGAACTGACCCTGCCCGCCGATTTGCCGGAAGAGTTCGAGGGCGAGCTTGATGTCGGCTCATGGCTATTGTGGAATATGGAAGACAAGGGGCTGATTGCTCCCGGCCAGCTACACGACTAGCCCCTTTTGGAAACCCTATATAAGCAAAGAAACGAGCACCGATGGAGATACTACGCCCAGGACAGCGTAACGAATTTTGGGAAACTGTTTTGAGAATTCGAGACGCAGGCGATCCGCGATGGAAAGAATTCTCACCCGGCTTCAAATACTCGGCCACGATGTAGGAGCAGAACCGCGAGAAGGAAATAAAACAGGCGGCATGAGAAGGGAAGAGGCGAACCTATGCAAGCATTGTTAAATCGAGAAGTTTTCAGAACAAGCCGAGAGCTTGAATATTTTACTGAGAAAGAATTGATCTTGCAGACCGGCCACGACCCTGAGCGATGGTTTGAGGTTGTCGTCAAGGAACTGATTGATAACAGTCTTGACGCTTGTGAGGCGGTTGGTGTGCTGCCTGAAATTAGCATCGTGATTGAGCCACATGCTTTAACCATCTCGGACAACGGGCCAGGGCTGCCGAGCGATGTAATTAAGTCAGTCCTTGACTTCAATGTTCGCGTGAGTAGTAAAGATGCCTACATCTCACCGACGCGGGGCGCGCAAGGCAACGCTCTCAAAACCGTTTTGGCGATTCCCTACGTCCTTAACGATTGCGAATCGGGAAGAATTGAAATTGTCAGTCGCGGCGAGCAGCATGTAATTACCGTCGCTGTGGATCGCATCGCTCAACAGCCTGCAATTACTCATCAGGTGGCAGCCAGCGTTGTAAAAAACGGAACTTGTGTCAAGGTTTTCTGGCCTGAGTCATCTAGGTTACAAGATGCCGATCAGATTGAGCGAATTTTACAATTATTCGAGGTTTACTCGCTTTTTAATCCGCACGCCTCTTTCTTCTTAAACTATGACGAAACTAGGGTTGTGTCTCGCCGCCTCTCGGCGACCTGTCCTAAATGGGTGGCTTCGGAGCCGACGAGCGTGCATTGGTACTCTGTTGATCAGTTGCGGGCATTGATCGCGGCCTACATCACGTCTGAGCGAAATGGCGCACAGCCGAAGACGGTTCGTGAATTTGTCTCTGAATTTCGTGGGCTATCCGGGACAGCAAAGCAGAAAGAGATTCTTGCGCGTGCTGGATTGAGCGGCGTCTTTCTTCGTGATCTGGTGAAAGGTGGCGATATTGACCGCGCTCTGATTAGTCCGCTCTGGCAAGCGATGCGGGATGCGTCGAAGCCGGTCAAAGCTGCTGCTCTGGGTTTCATTGGTGAAGAAAATCTGAAGAAGTGGTTTGAGTCTCAAGAGGTAGAACTGCAAACTTTTGAGTATGGGCGCTCGCTGGGCATTGGCAGTAAGACCGGGCTGCCTTTCACTTTTGAGTTTGCCTTTGCGGCTCGGAAGCCTGATGGCGAGGGTCGTCATCTCGTCACAGGGATAAATTGGTCTTGTACATTGGTTGACCCATTTAGAAATTTTGGAACTTATGGAGTCAGCCTTGAGGGGCTGTTAGGACAGTTGCGAATCCATCGCAATGATCCGGTGACGGTCGTTATACACCTGGCTTGCCCGCGCTTGAATTATACAGATCGGGGTAAATCTTCATTGGAGGCTTTGTGAGTTTATGGATAACGTAGTTGACATCGGCGACTCGATTATTAGAACCGTCACTCGTACAACCGCGAAGTGGACGAAGGCGCGAAAAGCTGCTGAACGGAGCGCGGCAGCGATGCACCGGTACTTGTACGCTCCGAGTAAAAAAGAGTCGCTGAAGTCCATCGGCTATGAAGTGATGGAACGAGCTTACCTGAAAGCAAGTGCGAATAATACGCTTCCGGCGGCGGCTCGTCAGATTTTCTATCAGGCGCGGCCTTTGATTCTCGCTCGCACTGATGAAAAGTTAGAGTCAAGCTACTTCACACAAAAGATCCTTGCTCCTTATTTGCGAGATTATCCTGAGAAGACTGCATCATGGGATGTAGTCTTTGATGCGCGCGGGCATTTCTTTGAACCGCATACGGGAGTAAGCGTGCCGCTCGGAACTGTCGCCGTTCGCGATTATCTTCGGCGATCTAAAAACGGCGCCGTGTCGTCCTTCGGCGTCGCGTCGCGCCTGCCTTTTGACTTCCCAACTATCGGGTCGAGTAACCGTTATCATACGGTGTTGCTCCTCGAAAAAGAGGGCTTCGCTCCCTTGCTTGAACGGGCACAGATTGCCGAGCGGTTCGATCTAGCGCTGATGAGTACCAAAGGTGTCTCTACAACTGCGGCCAGAACACTCATTGAGCGGTTGAAAGGTGCGCGTATTCTTGTGCTGCGTGACTTCGATCAGGCTGGCTTTACCATCGCTTCTACGTTGAGCCGAAACACCGAACGCTATACGTTCGCACAGAGGCCGGATGTGATTGACTTGGGCTTGCGTTTAACTGATGTGGAGACAGAGGGGTTGGATGCCGAACCTGTCTATTACAAGAAGCCACATGCTGTCCGGTCAAATCTTTATAGAAATGGCGCGACTAAAGAAGAGGCTGAATTTCTGATTAGCGATGTCTCTGGTGGGATTGGTGAGAGAGTAGAACTGAACGCTTTTACAAGCGCCCATTTTATAGATTGGCTAGAGCGTAAGCTGACTGCGCATGGCGTAAAAAAGGTTGTGCCGGACGATGCGGTGCTGGCTGAAGCCTTCCGCCGCGCGAAGTTTGTTAATGGCGTCAACGAGAAAATCAAATGCGCTGAAAAGGAAGCCCAAGAAGCGGCAGAGGCGGCGAAGATTCCTAAAGGGCTGCGGAAGAAGGTCGAGAAGATATTGGCAGAGACTCCAACACTCTCTTGGGACGCTGCGCTGGCTCAAATTGCCAGTGGGGATGTAAAGCCGAAAAACGTGAGTCGTAGAAAAGGGGAAGTACATGAAGAAGAAACGCGCGCCGATGGAGATACTGCGCCCAGGGCAGCGTAACATTTTCTGGGATGCAATTGTGGAACTTCGCGATAGCGGAGATCGTCGCTGGCTCGGAACATTCTCTTCGGGTTTTCGTCCGACGGCTGAAGCCTAAACAGTGCATCGAAGCTCTCAAATCGAAGTGAGCGGCCACTACATATTGATTTCGGACGCACCTCGCTTTGATTTTGAAAATGAGCCAAGTACGATAAGTCTTGCTTATGGCTTGCACATGAGCGAGTGCCTACATCTTGCGCTTTGTGTCTGAAAACTCATCCTGTTTTCATTATCAAGGGAAAGTCAGTCCGATAATGACCATTCTGATTTTTTAGACCATCGCGGCCATCTTTCTCGCACCTACCAGCCGACGGTTGACCTCTTCCCAATTAACATTTTGCATGAAGGCATCTACATACTTGGCAGCCGCCGCGCCGTAATCCATGTGGTACGAATGTTCGTACATATCCAGGACCAGCAACGGGCGACCCATTGGCGCGTTGTGCATGTGATCCCACGCCCAATAATTATGAACTTCTCCGGTGTGCAGGTTGTAGGTCAGCATCGCCCACCCGGAGCCACCGCCTAAAGCGTTCGCGGTTTTCTTAAATTCCGCTTCCCATTGTTCGTAGCTGCCGAACCATTGCTTGATCGTGTCCAGCACTTCACCGCCCGGCTTATTGTCACCGCCAAGATTGCCGAAATAGTTTTCATGCAGGACGACCGAGCCGGTGCGGTGTAGTTCTTCCCGCTTCAAATCGCCGTAGATGTAGGCGGGCAATTCCTTCTCTCTCAGCATCGCATCGAGGCGTTGCTCGACGGCGTTGAGTGCTTTGACCGAGCCGCCGTAGTTATTCTCCCAATGCGATCTAATCAGCTTTTCCGATAGCCCTTTGAGTTTCGCCGGGTCGAAGGATAATGGTTTCGGTTGATGCTGGCCGCGAAATGCCCGCGCCGCCTGCGCCGCGTTAGCCGTTTGCGCTTCTGTGGTGGAACTTGAGAGCGCCAGCCCCGCGCCTCCGGCCGCTATTGCTCCAATCGCTTTGCGTCTCGATATATTTTTCATCTTCATTCTCCCTGTGTGATTTATTGTAACTCTATCGAAGCAGCAGCGTGCGCCCGAGCATAATAATTCATCGCAGGGACAGCGTCTACAAATTAGTTCTGATAATTTGGCATTACTGGAAATGAGTCCGATATTCAGTTCGAGTTTAATCCTGTAAAGCTGCCCGCCATTATCAGTCCCTAGCTTCGCCCAGGTGATAAATGCGTGATAAGTTTTACCCAACCCTTACCCAACTTCTGCCTCACTCTGCTCTGCATCTCCAAGCATCTGTGCTTTCACCATTGTGTTCTCCTTAAAAGAGCGGTAATACTCTCCCCTGACCTATCTTAGACCGCCAACAGCGGTAATAGTCGGGAATAGTCGTAACGTACCGCCAGTGGCGGTCTAATGAGCGTTGGGCAGCCATTGCATCAAGGATGCCGCGATGGACAGATCTGCACAATTAGAGCATCCACACACTCAAACAAAGGAGTAAAGAGGATAATGACACTTTCAAGGTTTGCAAAAACTGCTGTCGCTTTAGCAGTTTTCGCGTTTGCTGTGGCCTGCACCGTCGCCTTAACCACAGATCTGACGCCGACTTTTGCTGCCGCATCTACCCAGCAGAGCTACCCGTTGACCTGTCGTGGCGGCGGTAGGCTGACCATTGCTAACGCCGGAAACAGCGGTGTGCGCATCAGATTCCAGAGAGGTGCGGGACCGGCGACCAGCGGTTTGTTGCCCGGTCAATGTACTTGGTCGGATCGCGCGCTGGGTTCTAATGAGCCAGCGATAATCTGCGACACCGCAGCCAACGCGGCTCAATATGTGGGAAAACTCGTTCAAGCAAATGAGTACGCGATTCTGCAAGCCTACAGTTATCAAGGCTGCATGAGGGTGACGCGAATTGGTCCTTAATTCTAAAGCGGGCAGCCCCCCCTGCAGGGGGCTGCCCAACGGATCATCGGAGCGACGGCGCAAACAGCACGGCTCTCGTCAGCAAAGCGGCTTGCGCCGCCGCTCAATTCCCGCGTTGGATCACTTCGCATACAAGAGAGAGTTGAATTGAATGTTACGAGCGGACCAAAGCCGGATCGCAGCTTGTATGGTTACGTCGCGAGGGCTGCCCAACAACTCATTGAACCGGAGCGCGGGATAGCGTGGCTTTCATTCGGCAGCTTGAATGCCTGATACAAACCTTCCCGCCCGGTTAATTCGAGCGTTCGACGGCTTCGCAAAAATAAAGTATGGCGCGTTTGGCATATCGAGATTGGGTATTTGATTGTGATGCAGAAACTACACGCAAAGCATACGACGACATAGACTTTGGCAGAGCGGAAGCCTGTGATTGTCATCTTTGCCGAAACTTCTTGCTGACGCAACCAGATGTTTTTCCAGCCGAGATTTTAGATTTGTTTGTCCGGCTTGGAATTGACCACAGAAAAGAAGCTGAGTCGTATCACATCGTTCCGATTGCGCCCGGATTACATCTTTACGGCGCGTGGTATCATTTTGTCGGGCAAATCTTTCAGCAACCTGATTCGCCTGCAAAGTTGAGCGAACATTCGACAGTTGACTTCATTGCAAAGCGCGACCTTGCGGCGGACTCTTTTGGAAATCAGCCGCTTGTTCAAGTCGAGCTTACGCTTGCAGTTTCGTGGTTGCTTGAAGGAGAAGAAGAACCTGATTACAATTAACGCGCCGTCGAACAATTCAATGGACGTGAGGGCGAAACAGCGACTTTGTTATCACGTTGTCTTTTTACCCTCAACTTGCGTGTTGCCGGTTTCGCCCCACGTCATCTCAAGCGTTAGACCTACAACACCTTGAGGTAAGTCGTATGAGATTTCCAACACTGATCATTATCCTATTATTTATGTCTTGTCCCGCGATCACTCGCGCCCAAGACTCAAAGTTCTTTAAAGCTAAGCTCGGTAAACCTTCCGAGTTATATCGACATAAGTCTGGTATCAGTGTACGGGTTGATTACGACGATGAAGGCCAAGCCTGTAGCATTAGCATAAGTGACCCGTCGCACCAGAGAGG
>MWVT01000282.1_pt1 | contig 11211 bp, 9 predicted proteins | sample 1047201 | NCBI WGS metagenome assembly MWVT01 (sample SAMN06349988, study PRJNA376086) | soil metagenome | isolation source: TG5-1 sample Antarctic (ecotone) soil | place: Antarctica | collected 2015-01-13 | reverse complement strand
GTCGAAACACAACGCCGAACTTCTTTTGATTCGCAGCGAGGATGCGCCAAAGTGGTTTGCATCCGGCACTAACGGCAAGCGCGATTTTTTTGATGCGGAAAGTTTGCATCGGCACTTTCGAGTGTTTTTAGGTTAATACGGTGAGCGCATTCGGCTCATAATGGGAGAAATCTTGTCGGAAAAAATCTACCGCGATTCGGTTCATAATATCATTCGGCTGAAAACCGACTCAAGCGAAGGCAAACTTCTCGCGCGTTTGATTGACACGGCGGAATTCCAGCGTCTGCGTCGTATCAAACAACTCGGACTCGCCTTGTTTGCTTACCAATCGGCGGAACATTCCCGCTTTACGCATTCTCTCGGCGCACTTCATCTTGCCACACGCACCCTCGACAAACTCAAAACGAAATATGAAATTTCCAATGAGGCGCAAATCGCCGTTCGCGTCGCTGCGCTTCTGCACGACATCGGACACGGCGCGTTTTCGCACGTTATTGAAACGATTTTGGGTTTTCACCACGAGCAATTTACAATTGAAGCCGTTTTGAGCAACGAGACTGAAGTGGGACAAATTTTGAGAGAATTTTCAAATGATTTGCCCGAAAACGTCGCCTCCATTATTCGCGGAGATTTTCGCCCAATGGCTTTGGCGCAGCTTGTTTCGTCGCAACTCGACGTTGACCGAATGGATTACCTGCTTCGAGATTCTTTAATGACGGGCGCGAAATACGGCATTTACGATGTGGAGTGGATTATCAAATCACTAGAAATTGATGAGGAAAACGACCGCCTTTACGTTGCGGCTCGCGGCATTTACGCCGTCGAAGATTATCTGCAAGCGCGTTATTATATGTTTCGCCAAGTTTATTTTCATCGAACTCTACGGGCGGCGGAAGCGGTTTTGAGATCTCTGTTGCGCCGCGCTTTAGAACTTTTCGCACAAGGAAAGAACGTTTGGTTTGCAGGCGGAACGCCGTTTGAAAAAATTCTCAAAGGCGAAAGATTATCTCTAGAAGAACATTTGGAATTGGATGACGCGGACGTGATGTTTCACATCAAACAATGGCAACGCTCCGACGATAAAATTTTGTCGGATTTATCGAGACGTTTCCTGAACCGCAGACTTTTCAAGATTTTCGACCTCGATATGCCTGAAATTGAAAGACAAGAATTTTTAGAAGAAACGAGAAAGTTAGTTGAAGGTGCAGGTTTCGACACCAATTATTACTTTATCGAAGACCGCGCGGGCGACGTGCCGTATTATTTTTACACGAAAGAGAGGAGCGAACCGAAAAATTTAATCTACGTCGAGGAAGGCTTCTCGCGCCCGCAGATAAAAGAAATTTCGGAAGTCAGCGCGGCGGTGCGCGGTCTGCAGACGGGTTATCAAATTCACCGCGTTTGTTTTCCACCGGAACTCAAATCGGAAATCGCCAAACTTTATCATCTTCAGTAAATAACGAAGTTATTTCGTCACAATGTGTAAAAAACCTCAAAAATTCAAACAGGATAAATAGAAAAAATCAAAATGTTTGACTTCCCAGATATTTATTCTCTAAATCTTATCTACCGCTATCAGTTTTTTCTTTCTCTAAAATATGTTCTAAAATTTATAAGCAATCCAAAATCCAAAATCTAAAATCCAAAATCGAAAGATGCACATCACGAAAATTGAACTCGAAGACATTAAATCTCACCAAGCCGCGACGTTTGAATTTGAGCGCGGAACGACCGCGATTACCGGCGCAAACGGCGCGGGAAAGACAACGATTATCGAAGCTGTTGCGTGGACGCTGTTCGACCTTCTCGATTATAAAAAGGAAGATTTCGTCCGGCGCGGCGCGAAAAAAGGCGTGGTCAACGTAACTTTTGAAAGCAGTTTGGACGAGCGTCAATATCGCGTTTATCGAGACACGGGAAACGGTTATTACGTGTACGACCCGCAACTGAAAACGCGCATCGCCGACAAAAAAGAAGAAGTCGCTAGATTTTTGTGGGCGCATTTGGGCGTTGAAGCCGGAACGGATTTAGAATCGCTTTTTCGCCGCGCCATCGGTGTTCCGCAAGGAACTTTTACCGCGATTTTTCTGGAGACTGCCGCCGAGCGAAAAAAGGCTTTTGATAAACTTCTCAAGGTTGAAGAATACCGCCAAGGCGCAGAAAAACTACGCGAAACAGTCAGATATATCGAAAATAAAATCACCGCCGTTCGTGAAAAAATCGCCCGCGCCGAAGGCGAACTCGCCCGTTTTGAGTTGGTCGAAACCGAATATAAAACGTTTGCAAATCAAGCAAAAGAGTTAGGCGCAAACCTTGAAAAACTCGAAAACGAAGTTGACGAGAAAAGCCAAACGGTCGAGAAGTTTGATGAAGTTGAAACAAAAGTCAACGAATTGAAATCTGCCTTTGATAAACTTCACACCGAAACAATTCGCGGCGAAATTTTACTTCAGCAAAAGGAAAATGAGTTAAACCAAGCAAATGCGGCGGCGGAGAGAATCAAAGTCATCGAAGTTGATTATAAAAAACATTTAGCGGCTCTCGCGGAACTGAAAAGTTTAGACGCGCAGCGTGCCGAACGCGACCGACTCCGTGTGGATTTAGCCAAAATCGAAAACGCAATTGTTAGCGAAAAAGCCGAACAGAAAAGCTGCGGCGAGAATCTGAAAAAGGTTTCGGAAGCGCGGGAAAATATCTCTAAAATTCAGCCGCAAGTGCGCCAACAGACGGAACTGGAAAAGCATCGGGAAACTCTCCGAAACGACTTGGCAAGCGCGAAAGCAGCCGAAAATCAAGTTAACGGCTACGAAGAAAAATTAAAGAATTTGCGGAACGAGCTGACGGATGTTAACAACCAAATCAAGGTTGCTGAAGAAAAAAGTGCAGACGTTGAAAATTTTGAGAAACTGCAAAAACGCGACGCGGAAATAATCGGCGAACTGGCTAAAATTCGCGCTGTTCTGGAACGCGACGAGCAGTTTGAACGCGAAGTTACTGATAATCTCATCAAAAATCATTTTTGCCCGATTGTGTCGCAAAAATGTTTGAATCTTGAAACCGGCAAAGCCAGCGAAAGTAATATCGGCAAACAAAACGGCGACGGCAAAACGCAGATTGTTTCTCTCGAAACCGAGCAGAAAGCAATCACAGTCAAACTCGCGCAAGCGCGGGAAGCCGAAAAGTTTTCTGCAATTTTGCCGACTTTGTTTCAGCAGAAAAGCAAAACGACGGAAGACGGAAAAAAAATTCGTGAAGAACAAGAAAGCTGGCGGATAAAAGCTGAAAATTTAGGTAAAATCAAAACCGAACTTGCCGAAATCGAAGTTAAGCTAAATGCTTTGGGTAATCCGCAAGCAAAACTTTTAGCGTTTGAATCCGAAGTGCGTCGTGAAAACGAATTGAAGGAAAAACTTTTCGCCAACGAGAAAAAATTGCTGCAACTGGAAAGTGAAAAATCAAGTTTCAGCGAACAAATGTTAAAGTTTGAAGCGTTGGACGCGGAATGGAAAAGGCTTTCCGCCGAGCGCGACCAAACGGCAGACGCACATCGTAAATTTTTGGCAAACGAATCTTTAGCTTTGACTTTACCGACGCGCCAAACTGAATTTGAAACAGCGAAGGCGGAACTGGCGAATTTTAAAACCGAATCGGAAAAAGCCGAAGATAACTTTCAGACGGCAAGCAAAAATTACGACCGCGAAATGCATTTGCGCGAAAAATCCTTGCTTCTCGATGCGGAAAAATGGCAAACCGAAACGCGTGCAAATCTCGAACACACAAAAAAGCGTGAAATGCAGTTAGCCGAAGAATTAAAACATTTGGCTGAAATCCGCAAAGCGATGCAAGGCGAATTTCAGGAAAAGGAACGACTGGAAAAAATTGGTGAAGCAACGACTTTTATCCGCGACACTTTAAAAGAAGCCGCGCCGCGTGTCGCGCGAAACTACGTTTTTCACGTTTCGATGGAAGCCAATCAGATGTTTCGGGAAATCTCCGGCAACGCTGAGCGCACTTTGAAATGGACGGAAGATTACGGAATCATTTTGGAAGAAGACGGTTTTGAGCGTCCATTCGTCAACCTTTCGGGCGGCGAGCAAATGGCGGCGGCATTGTCGGTGCGGCTGGCTTTATTAAAACAACTTTCCGATGTGCGCCTCGCATTTTTCGACGAGCCGACGACAAATATGGACGCGGAACGACGCGAAAGGTTAGCCGAGCAAATTAGTCATATCACTGATAGAAAAACTTTCGACCAACTTTTCGTCATCTCACACGACGATACGTTTGAAGGTTATGTGGATAATGTTGTTTCAATTGTGGCGAAAGAAAACAAACAAAAGATTGGTGAATAAGGGAACGCCAGCATCTTGCTGACAATGAACGCCTCAAGCGTTCAAAAGCTATTACGTCGCTGTTGCGACGTTTGCCGTCAAGATGACGGCATTCCGATTTTTCCAGACAGCCAAAATTGTCCGCTCACAATCCCGCCGATTTGCGGCTCGCTTGAAATTAATTTTACATCTGCGACGACATCAACTTCGCCGCCCAAAGTATCCACCAGAAACCAATAAAACTTTTCGTTTGAGAGTTCATTTGTTTTTAATTCAAACTCTTTTATTTCGCCCGCAAAAATACCAATCGGTCGTGGCGGTTCGGTTGCGGTTGCATTTTCGTTAGGCAGAAAAAGTCCGCTTGGGATAAAAGATTTTGAGGCAAATTTCGGTTCAGAATCCTGCGCGTCAAAGTAATTTTTTTCACTCGCATAAATTTTGAAATCGTTTGAAGCAAACGCTGTCAATTGAATCTCGCAAACGTGCGGAAGTTGAAAATTTTCAATCATACGAAAATCAGGCACATCGAAAACAAACGGATAATCGCCCGATTCCGGTTCATTTTCAATCGGATTTGCCCAAGCGTGAAAGCCGCCGTCGAGTATTGAGGAATCGCGCTCAATCGCTCTGGTTAAACCGACTTTCCTTCTGCTTTTCCCGTCGAAATGAGGATTAAAACCGATGAGTTCCTGTTCAAGATTTCCCTGCAAATAAATTTCCGCCCCCGAAGCATCGGCAAATCTCAGATAAAAACCTTGCCGGCATTCAATTGATTCGACACGTTTGATTGTTTCAGTAATCAAAACATTTACGTCCTGTTCGCTCTGCACGGGAAAACCGATGTCTGACAAATTGCTCATAAGTTAGAAGAGATTTAGCCACGAATAACACGAATAACACGAATTATTTATTACAATTTTGATTCGTGTCATTTGTATTATTCGTGGCTAATTTGTTTTAGCTTGCCGAAATCGCTTCAGTTTTCGCTTCTTTATAGCGTGTCGGATACATCGGAAACTTTTCCGTTAATTCGGTAACTTCACGTTTTACTTTTGTTTGAACCGCTTCCGAATTCGGCTCGCGGATAATTGAAGCAATCATCCGACCGATTTCCCGCATTTCCGCTTCCTTCATCCCTCTCGTCGAGAGAGCAGGCGTTCCAATCCGAACGCCGGAAGCGACAAACGGCGAATTTGTATCAAACGGAATCGTGTTTTTATTAACCGTAATATGAACCGCGTCGAGTGCTTTTTCCGCTTCTTTGCCGGTGATGCCTTTGCCGTTCTCGAAAACGTCAATCAAAATCAAATGATTATCCGTCCCATTGGATACGAGCCGCATACCTTGCGCTTTCAATTCGTCGGCTAAGGCTTGCGCGTTGTCGAGAATTTGCTGCTGATACGTTTTGAAATCCGCCTGCAACGCTTCGCCGAAAGCGACGGCTTTTGCCGCGATGATATGCACGAGCGGTCCGCCCTGAACACCTGGAAATATGGCTTTATCAACCGGTTTTGCAAACTCTTCGCGGCACAAAATCAAACCGCCGCGCGGACCTCGAAGCGTTTTATGCGTCGTCGTCGTCACGAATTCACAATGCGGAACGGGCGACGGATGCAAACCAACCGCGACCATTCCCGCAATGTGCGCAATGTCCGCCATCACAATTGCGCTGACGCTTCGGGCAATCTCGCCGATGCGTTGGAAATCAATCGTTCGCGGATAAGCGGACGCGCCGCAGACGATCATTTTCGGTTTTGCCTCTTCTGCTTTTCTTTGCAGTTTATCGTAATCAATCTGCTCGGATTCTTTGTTCACACCGTAATCGGAAACTTCATAATTAATTCCCGAAAAATTCATCGGATGCCCGTGCGTCAAATGCCCGCCGTGCGAGAGATTCATTCCCAAAATTTTATCGCCGTGCTGCAAAGATGCGAGAAAAACCGACATATTTGCCTGCGCTCCCGAATGCGGTTGAACATTGGCGTGTTCCGCGCCGAAAATCTCCTTCGCGCGATCAATCGCCAACTGCTCGACGACATCGGCAAACTCGCAGCCGCCGTAGTATCTTTTTTTCGGATAGCCTTCGGCATATTTGTTAGTAAAAACCGAACCCATCGCCTGCAGTACGGCTTCGGAGACGAAATTTTCCGACGCGATAAGTTCCAATCCGTTTGATTGCCTTCTGACTTCATCGTCAATCGCTTCGGCGATAATCGGGTCAACTTCTGCTAAATTGGCTGTAAAAAAATTGTTCATTTTTGTTCTTTAGTTTTGATAATTTGTAAAAATTCTTGCGGTTCAATTACTTTGAGCTGTCTAAATCTTTGGCGAAACTCTTTTGCTTCGTCCGTAAAATCCGTCATCAAATCAAGCAAATCGTTATCGCGGCTGACGAGAAACGCGACTTTCGCAAAAACGGCGAGATTGATATATTTTTCGTCTTTCGGGTCACGCGAATAATTGAATGATTGCGGCGCATTCTTTATAAAAGTCGCTTTTTGCCGGAGCGTCTGAAGAAGTTTTTCGGCTCTTTCCGTCGTCAAAAGCGAAAACTTTGCCTGCAATTTCGGACGAGTTAAAACATCGGCAATTTCGCGCAGAATTTCCTCGCTGACAAACAACTGAATCGCCCCGTTTTCAAACGCTTCGAGACAATTAACCGCCTCGCCGCGTTCCTTTATCAAGCCTTGCAGAAAAATCATACAGTCGAAAACGACGGGCAAGAAATTTTCCTTCATTTTTCTTGATAAACTTCTTCTCTGGCTTCTTCGAGCAGTTCGTCTAATTCGTCGTCGGAAATGCCGCTCGCTTTGATTTGCTCCCTGACCGGCGCGTAAAGCACCCGCGCACTAAGCGGCGAAGCAACGTCTTCTTCGATTAAATAGCGCACATATTCTTCAGTCGTCGCGCCGATTTCTTTGGCTCTCTCGCTGACCGCTTCGACAACTGCTTTGGAAAGTCCCGAAACTTCGATGGTATCTGTCAACATCTTTTTACCTCATCGCCGATTATATCATTTGAAGATTAACTGAAATAAAAAGATAAATCTTTCAATTTTCCTGCGTATTTTGCAAAATTCATTTCCCACTATTTTACGACAGATTTATTTTATTTACGATTTTCTCTTTCCGCATCAGTGTAAATTTTCTCGATAACATCTGCATATTTTTCATTGATAACGCGCCGTTTAACTTTTAGCGTCGGCGTGAGTTCGCCGCCTTCGACGGTTAATTCGTTTTCGAGCAGCGCAATTTTTTTTACCTTTTCATAGTGTGAAAGGTTTTTCGTAAGTTCGGCGATTTGCCTTTCGATTAAATCAATGATGCGCGGATGCGAGCAAAATTCGGCGGGCGTTTTAATGTCGAGATGTTTGATTTTGGCGTAGTTTTCGAGTTGTTCAAAATTCGGCACAACGAGCGCGGCAGGAAAATTTCGTTCACTTCCGATAAGCACGGCTTGGCTGACGAAACGCGAGGCTATTATCAGTTGTTCAATCGGCGACGGCGCGATGTATTTGCCGCCCGATGTTTTGAACAATTCTTTCTTGCGGTCTGTGATTTTCAAGAATCCGTCCGCATCGAGCGTTCCGATGTCACCCGTTTTGAACCAACCGTCGTCGGTGAAGGCTTCGTGCGTCGCTTCCGGTTTGTTGTAATAACCGAGCATTATATTCGCGCCTGAAACTTCGATTTCGCCGTCTTCGGCGATGCGAACCTGCACGTTGCGAATTGGTTTACCGACTGTGCCGAGCCGCGTGTTCATTCCTGTATTTGTGGAAATGACGGGCGAAGTTTCCGTCAAACCGTAGCCTTGCATAATCGCAATGCCCGCGCCCGTGAAAATCAAACTAATGTCGTCGGACAAAGCCGCGCCGCCCGAAATACAGAAACTTAAATTGCCGCCGAAAAATTCGCGCAGTTTCGAGAAAACTATTTTATCGGCGATGCTGTGTTTGACCGCCAAAAGACGCGGAATCGGCTGTTTCAGCTCGTTTAGTAAAGCGTATTGTTTACCGACATCAATCGCCCAATCGAAAATCATTTCCTTAGTCGGGCTATCTTGCGCGGCTTTAACTTTCGCTCTGGCGTAAACTTTCTCGAAAATTCGCGGCACGGCGACGAACATTGTCGGCGCGACTTCGAGCAAATTGTCGGCGGCTTTCTCGATTGATTCGGCGTAATAAACCGCCATTCCGTTCAAAATATAAAGATACATTCCCGTCCGCTCGAAAACGTGCGAAAACGGCAAAACGGAAAGCGGTTTATCATTTGGCGAAAAGGCGTGTTCCGCCCCCGCATCCAACACATTTGAAACAAGATTGGCGTGTGTTAACATCACACCTTTTGGCTCGCCCGTCGTTCCCGATGTGTAAATTAAAGTGGCGACATCATTCGGCGCAATCGCATCAATCAAATCTTTTATCAAATTTGGATTTTCAATCTTTAATTTCGCGCCCGCGTTTTCCAATTCCGTAAGCGACACCGCGCTTTCATCTGTCACGGTGGTCGAATCGAAAAAGACAATTTTTTCGAGCGTCGGACATTCGGACAAAACATTTTTCAGACGCTCATAACATTCGGCGTTTTGAAGAAAAAAAACTTTCGCGCCCGCATCTTTAATAATATATTCAACCGCGTTCGGCGCGAGCGTCGTATAAACGGGAGCGTCAATCACGCCTGCGAATTGACAGCCCGCGTCGGTCAAAGTCCATTCGGGCGAATTGGCGGCGAGCAGAGCGATTCTGTCGCCCTTTGTCAGTCCCAACGAATAAAGTCCGAGCGCGATGTTTTCGGCGCGAGAAATCATTTCGTCGGAAGAAATCCTTTTCCATTCGCCGTCTTTTTTGAAATTTAAAGCGTCGGCGCGATTGTGTTTTTCAGCCGCTTTAATAAACAATTCAGCCAGTGTTTTTGGCTCGTCAGCGTAAAGCGGAGAACGCTTTACCGATTGCGGATTGCGAACGACGAATTGCGGATTTTCAATTTTTAGTTCTTGATTCACTTCTGCAAAACGCCTCCGAAATAAACTTTCAAAACTTCGTCCGCCATCGGCGCGAGCGGATACGCTCTTTTCGACAAAATCCAGTTCGTCACCATTTCATCGAGTGCGCCGTAGAGGATTTTTGCCGCCGTAATCGGTCTCAAATCCTTACGAAAAACGCCCGTCTTTTGTCCTTCCTGGATAGTCTTTTGAATTATTTCCAAATACTCGGCAAAACCGCCGCCCGAAAATTCTTCCATAAATTTAGTCGAGCCGCGCAGTTCGACTTGAAAGACGATTGCTAGGTCTCTATCTGCGCCGAGCTTTTCAAGATGCAGCTGCGCGATGCGCTGCAAACGCTTGTCGGCTTCTTCAATTTCGGCGATTTCCCGCTTGCCTTCCGCAATAAATTCCTCCATCGCGCGGTCAAAAACCGAGTGCAAAATTTCCTCTTTGCTTTTGAAATACAGATAAACCGTGCCGTCGGCGATGCCGGCTTCTTTTGCGATGTCCGCCACTTTTGAATTGAAGTAACCTTTTTGAGCGAAAACTTTTATCGCCGCCCGCAAAATCGCCTCGCGTTTGTCAGCGACGGCAGCACGAGCCTGTCCAATGGAAGAATCTGAACGTAGCATAAGAATTTTCCCCGATTTATGAATGAATCATCATTCAGTTTTTCAATAGACTAAACCCAAAAGGCAAATTTAGCAAGAAATTTTTGTCGTAAAATTCTTCACGCTCTCGGTTTAATTTGTCGCGGATTTTTGTTATTTAAGGTAGAGAGAAGTTTAAAACTAAATCTGGGAGGAATGTAAAGTATGCCGGCGTAATGAAAGAGCGATAAAAGGCGAGAAAAATAAAAAAACGACCGACGAACTAATTCCGGGCAAAGAAAAAGCGAAGGACAGACGGGCAAGCAGTTTGCCGCCAAAACAATCTGACCCAGACAAATCCGACCGAAAGAGCAACCAAGACGAACCGAAAGCCGAAAAGCAACGGCGCGGCGGAATCGATAATAAAGATAAAGGCAGTGAGAAACCCAAGAAAAAAGACGAGGATGAAAAGAGCAAACGCTAAGTTTTTTTCGACCAACGCAAAAATGCTTTGACGTTATCATAGCGTCAAAGCATTTTTATCAAACAATTGAGTTGATGCGGGTGGAAACCTCCACCAAGCCCGCTAAGTTTCAAAAGATCGCTGGCAGGTGTCTGGCTCTATGATTTGTTTGCAATAAATGTTGAGGTTAATCAGCCGCCTTTCCCGAATCTTGTTCTTCACGAGGACAACAAATCGAAATAAACTCATTCGAATTAAAACTCAAATTGTTTCGTCTCTCGCGGCCTGTAATGTTCTGAATGCAAATGTCCATTAAAAATTTAACCTTACGCCATTATTATTTTTTCTGTCACCTACAAAATACCCTGTACCAAAACCAGCTCCGAATGATACCCCGCTATAAACAAATTTTTCTAGCCTAAAACGACGAATTTTTTTGTTTTGAGCATTTATTATGTTCTTATCAAGTTCGTCATCAGACCTGTATTTGTTAATAGTAGTGGTCAAACTTAAATTACTGGCGGCGAGTTTTGAGCTTGCTTCTTTTTCATCTGTGTAAAGTTGACGCCATTTGTTACGGTCGATCTCAAGTTCATTGCGTTCACGAGCAATCTCTGCAACGTCTTTTTCAGCCTTTTGAGATAAACCTGTTTCTTTCCATAGTTCGACTACAAGTGACTGAATTAATCGGTCACAATCACTAACCGTCAGACATCGAGTTGCCTCTGAATTCGGCAAGGGCAGGGTTTTCCTCTGCGAGACTTTCAAGTTTTCTTGCGCAAATGTCGGCGGCGCGTTCAGCGTCAGGCATATTACGAATGCTGTCAATATCGCGAGCATAGCT
>MWVT01000281.1_pt1 | contig 11231 bp, 7 predicted proteins | sample 1047201 | NCBI WGS metagenome assembly MWVT01 (sample SAMN06349988, study PRJNA376086) | soil metagenome | isolation source: TG5-1 sample Antarctic (ecotone) soil | place: Antarctica | collected 2015-01-13 | reverse complement strand
AAGGGCAAGCCGAGCGTTACATTGACCGACGCGCCGAACGATAAACATTTGACGGCAATCGTCGCTTGGTCGTGGTAACAGGAAACCACCGCGTCGAATTCGCCCCTGAATCCGCGCAGAAAAATTGTGTCAGGCGAGAACGCGCCGGTGACATCAATCCCGAATTTTTTCCGGCATTCTTCGATTGCTGGCATTATCTCGCTCGCTTCTTCCTCGCCGAACATACCATTTTCCGAAGCGTGCGGATTTAGTCCGGCAACTGCGATTCGGGCATCTCTTTTAAGAAGTTTAGAAATTTCTCGGTGGGAAAATTTTATCAGTTCGACCAGTTTTTCTTTCTTTACCAATTCAATCGCCGCACGAAGCGAAACGTGCGTCGAAAGCAAAACGACGCGCAGTTTATCGGCAAAAAAACTCATCGCAAATTCTTTCGTGTCGGTTAAATCGGCGAGAAATTCAGTGTGTCCGGGAAAATCGTAACCGCCGAGCGCAATTGCCCGTTTACTAATCGGCGCGGTGGCAATCGCATCAATTTTTTTTTCGCGCCAAAGACGAACGGCACATTCGATATATTCGGCAGCAGCCTTTCCCGCCACCGCCGAATTTTCACCCAAAATTATTTCTTCTCGGAGATTGGTTAAATTATAAACGGCAATTTGGTTTGGATTCGTCAAAGAAGCGTCTCGAACGTCAACAAAATCAAAATCCAAATTCAAATCTCGCGTCATTTTTTGTAGAAATACCAAATCACCGATGACAATCGGCACACAGATTTTTTTTAGATTTTCGTCCGCTAAGGCTTTAAGTGTAATTTCCGCCCCGATGCCGGCGGCATCACCCATTGTAATTCCGATTCGCGGTAAGTTGCGGCTTATTTCTTTCGGCTGGAGATTTTCTTCGCTTCGTTTAACATTCACTAAATCATTTTTACATAAAAGCGGCAGTAATAACTAATCCGATTCAGGCTTAACTTTTTACTTTTTACTTTTGCCTTTTTACTTTTTACTTTTTAACTTCCGCCTCATATATATTTTATGTTGTGTTTCGGCGGGAGAAAATTCGGCGCATCCGCGCGATTAATTTTCAGCGCGTCTTTGTTAGTGGAGAGTGGAGAGAAGAAAATTCGTAGTTTGTTCTAACAATGTTGTTAAATGATTTATTCTCCGCTCTCCACTCATACTCTCCACTAATTTTTAGTCCGCCTGTCGGCGAATAAACGTGGGAACATTTATATCTTCTTTATTTGCATCCGCCGAATTGTAAGCTGCCGGCGAATTAAAATTTCCGACAGCTGCGGCAGTGGCGGTATTGCTTGCGGTCGTAACTTCTGGCGCGGTGGTTTGCGGCATCATCTGCTTTTTATTGTCAAAGCCGGTGGCGATAACGGTGATTTTCACCGCATCTTTCATCTCTTCATCAAAGACCGTGCCGAAAATAATATTCGCGTCTTCGTGGGCTTCTTGGTAAATTAGGGAAATTGATTCTTCAATCTCATCGAGCGGCATATTTTTTGAACCGGTGATATTTATAAGTGCGCCTTTCGCTCCTTTGATTGAATTTTCTTCCAGCAATTTTGAATCAATCGCCGCTTTCATCGCCTTGACCGCCGCGCCGTCGCCGCTTCCGTGTCCGATGCCCATTAACGCTACGCCCATTCCCTGCATTACCGATTTAACGTCGGCAAAATCGAGATTGATAATGCCCGGCACGATTATTAAATCCGAGATGCCTTGAACGGCTTGCAACAAAATCTCGTCGGCGCGGCGGAACGCTTCCATAATCGAAATTTTCTCTTCGACTTCTTTTAATTTTGAATTCGGAATCGTAATAATTGTATCAACACAGCCGCGCAGTTCGGCGAGTCCTTCTTCGGCTTGCCGCATACGTTTTTTGCCTTCGACGGTGAACGGCTTGGTAACAACGGCGACGGTCAATGCGCCGAGTTCGATGGCGAGCGCGGCAATTACGGGAGCGGCTCCGGTTCCCGTTCCTCCACCAAGTCCGGTCGTAACGAAAACCATATCTGCGCCCTGCAAAACGTCAATTATTTTCTCGGTGTCTTCAATAGCGGCTTTGCGCCCGATTTCAGGATTTGCGCCCGCTCCTAAACCGCGCGTCAAATTACTTCCAAGCTGTATTTTTATCGGAGACTGCGAATCGTTTAAGGCTTGCAGATCGGTATTAACCACGATAAAGTTAACACCTTTAATGCCGGCTTCAATCATACGGTTAACCGCGTTACCGCCGCCGCCGCCGACACCGATAACAATGATTTTTGCGCCAGTAATTGGCGGCTCGTCGATATAAATTTTTAAGTTATTATTTTTCATTTGAAGACCGTCCGTCCGTATTATTTAAGATTCCCGTTAATGAATTTTAGTATCTAAAGCTAATCGAGATGATTTTCGATGAGATTTCCGATTTCAACAAGATATTGTGTCTCTGGCGAAAAAGCATACAACGATTTGGGGTAAAAAATCTAGTCGAAATGTTACATTTACCTAAATTTCTCTCGAAAATTTTCAAACCACTCGGCAACTTTGCGCGTCGGCGACTTTCCGCTCTCAGATTGCCGGCGGATTTGCGAACGCATCGAAGCCAGAGCCAATCCGCCGGCGACCGCCCATTCCGGACTTTGCACTTCGTCGAGCAAGCCGCCGAAGTGTTTTTGCTCCAGAAATCCGAGTCTGGTCGGCGCGTCGAAAACCTGTTCGGCAATCTCAACCATTCCGCGACTGAGCGAGCCGCCGCCGGTCAAAACCACGCCGCTCGAAATTTGTCCGCGATTGCTGAAAACTTCGTGCGCGATGTGCTGCAGAAGTTCGACCGCTCGCGGCTGCATAATATCGCATAAAATTTCCTTCGACAGTTGGCGCGTTTCCTGTCTGCCGACCGGCGTTACTTCGATAACCGATTGCTTTTCCTCGTCGCTCATCAGAAATCCGGCGACGCAGCCGTAAAAATGTTTAATTTTCGTCGCTTCGGGAATCGAAACGCGCAAGCCCACGGCGATGTCTTTCGTAAACAGTATTCCGCCGAACGGAAAAACCGCCGTATGCTGCACTGCGCCGCGTCCAAAAATCATCAAGCTGGTTACTTCCGCACCAATGTTCACCAGTGCGCAACCGTATTCTTTATCGTCGTCGGTCAGAGTGCTGTTTGCCGCCGCGAGCGGTTCGAGCATCATACTTTCGACTTCCAAATTCGCCCGATGAATCGCCTTGACGACGTTTTGTTTGCCCGCGCTCGGACTTGAAACAACGTGAATCCGACTTTCCAGACGCGCCCCGCGCATTCCAATCGGTTCGACAATTCCGTCTTGTCCGTCAATGATGAATTCCTGCGGCAGACGGTCAACGATTTCCCAGCCGGCAGGAAGCTGCATCGCGCTGGCGGATTCGACGGCGCGTTCGACATCTTCGGTAGAAATTTCGCGTTCGACACCTGCCACCGCGACGACACCGCTTTTATTTTCACCGCGCAGATGTTCGCCTGAAAGATTGACCGTCGCCATTTGGATTTCCAAACCGCTGATGCGCTCGGCTTCTCCGACCGCTTTTTTGATTGATTCGACAATCGCATCGGTCGTCGTCACGATTCCACGCCGCAATCCGCGCGATTCGGCTTGTCCGAAACCGACAATGTTCATTTTGCTGCCGTCTGACGGTTCGCCGATTATGCAGCGCACTTTGCTTGTGCCGATGTCTAAGCCAACTGCTTGTATTTCACGATTCATTATTTTTGTCAGTTGTCAGTAGTCGGTTGTAAGTTGTCAGACATTAAAATAGAAAAAACTGACAACTGACAACCGACAACCGACTACTAACTCCGATATTTCACTATCACATTTTGCCCGTTGGAAATAATCGCTTCAATTTGCGTTCCTTTATTTGCCACAACTTCCAGAGCCTTTTGCAGACGCTTGGCAAAATTCTCTTTTCCCAAAGAAACCGTTACGCTCTCGCCCGAATCTTTGATAATTGCTTGGGGGTCTTGCAAATCCGCCAGATTAACCGAAATGACGCGCCTTGCGAGTTCAAAATCCTGCCATTCATTGAGCATTTTCAAATAAATCTTCACACGCTCTTGGTTATCTTTGGCGGATTTTTCCGTTTTTGATTCGTCCCAACCGCGCAAAACAAACGGCGGACGCGCTTCGTCTTTGCCAACCGCACCGAGAATTACCGATTCTTCATCCGCCCAAAAATCGCCCGCGTTTATTCGTGCAATCACTCGCGGAACGCGCTCGCGCACGCTGACTCGCAAACCGTCGGGCAAAACGCGCGAAACAACCGCCGATTTAACGAATGTTAATCGTTCGACATCGGTTTTTATCACGTTCAAATCCGCGTTCCACACGCCCGACTTTTCCGTCTGACGGCTAACAATTTTTTCGATGTCATCTTTTGAAGCCCGATTCAAACCGCGCACGTCAATCGTTTTGACATCGAAAAAAGTGGAAGCCGTTACCGTTCGATAACCCATCAACGCTAAAACTCCCAAACAAACCAAAATGCCGAAGACAAAAAAGAGCGGAACAAAAAAGTTTGCAAATTTTCCGTAAGTTTTCCTGCGGTTGACGGCTGCTCTCTTACGCGGTCTTTTTGCCGCGTTTGTTCTGCGTGGTGTTGTTTTTTGTATTGCCATAATTTCTGATGCGACACGGTGACGCGGCGGTTCGACGCTCAACTTGAACTTTTACTCTCCGTGTCTCCGTGTCTCCATGTCTCCGTGTCGCAAAGTTTCCAATATCTCATCGGAAAGCCGCGTAATGCTTCCCGCGCCTAAAGTTATTATCAAATCGCCCGTCTGCAAATTCTCTGCAACTTTTGCGGCGGCGGTTTCAATCTCGCCGATATACGCGACATTTTTATGTCCGAATTCTTTAATTTTCTCAGTCAAAATCTCCGCCGTAACATTCTCAATCGGCGGCTCGCTTGCCGCGTAAATATCGAGCAGATAAAGCACGTCGGCGTTATTGAAACAGCGTGCGAAATCTTCCATCAACTCATTTGTTCTGGTGTAGCGGTGCGGCTGAAAAACCACGACCGTCCGCCGACCGCCCGAACCGTCTTTTGCCGCCGCTAAAGTTGCTAAAATCTCCGTCGGATGGTGTCCATAATCGTCAATGACCGTGATGCCGTCGGCTTCACCTTTAAATTGAAAACGACGATTTGCATTTTTGAATTGAGCAAACGCGGAAGTGATTTGTTCAAACGGAACGTCGAGTTCGAGCGCGACCGTCGTCGCCGCCAGCGCATTATAAACATTATGTTGTCCCGGCACGGGCAAATTTATCTCACCCAAAGCTTCGCTTCCCTTCCAGACGGTAAAACTCGAACCGAACGTATTGTTATAAGAAATGTTATGTGCTGAAACATCGGCTTGCGCGGTGAATCCGTAGGTTACACGGCGACGTTTAATTGCCGGAATAATTGACTGCACATTCGGGTCGTCGAGACACAAAACACACGCGCCGTAAAATGGAACTTTGTTGACGAAATCAGTAAAACACTGCGTAACGTCTTCCATTCCTTTGTAAGATTCCATATGTTCGCGGTCAATGTTCGTCACGACGCAAATCGTCGGGCTAAGCATCAGAAACGAACGGTCGCTTTCGTCAGCTTCAATAACAAACCAATCGCTCGTGCCGAGTTTGGCGTTCGACCCCAATGTATCAACTACGCCGCCGACAATCGTTGTCGGTTCAACGCCCGCGTGTCCGAGAACAGTTGCGACCATCGAAGTCGTCGAAGTTTTTCCGTGCGAGCCGGCAACGCCGACCGAATACGGTTTCAAAGTCATTAATTCAGCTAACATTTCAGCACGCGGAATAACCGGAATTTTCTTTTCTCTGGCAATTGCAACCTCTGGATTGTCTTCTTTAACTGCCGATGAATAAACGACTACTTGCGCGTCGCCGACGTTTTCCGCCGCGTGTCCTTCGTAAATTGTCGCGCCGAGTTTCTCCAGCCGATTGGTCGTTTTCGACTTCTTCAAATCCGAACCCGACACCGAGAATTCGAGATTGCACAAAACTTCGGCGATGCCGCTCATACCGATGCCGCCGATGCCGATGAAATGTATATTTTTAACGTGCCGAAACATTTCGATTTTGGATTTTGGATTTTGGATTTTGGATTTCTGTATAATCCGCAATCTCAAAACTAAAATCAATTTTTCCCTTTCGCCAAATCTTCAATCAAATCAACCGTAACTTTTGCCGCGTCCGCTTTTGCCAATTTCTTTGCTGCTCGTTCCATTTCCGTAATTCTTTCTGGATTCTCAATCAATCCTTTTATTTCACGTGCCAAATTTTCACCTGATAAATCCGTCTGTAGAATCATTTTCGCCGCGCCTTTGGCGACTAACGCTTCAGCGTTTTTTCGCTGATGGTCGTCGGCGGCAGTCGGAAGCGGAATCATAATTGCGGCTTTTCCCGCCGCCGCTACTTCCGCGCAAGTCGTCGCGCCCGCTCGACAAATTATCAAATCCGTCTTTGCAAATTCCGAAACCATATCGGAAATATAACGGCGTACATTCACCGTTTCCCAACCGTTTTCCACGTAACCTTTTTCAACCGTTGCAAAATCTAATTCGCCAGTCTGATGGGTAGTGTGCAATTGATTTTTGAAAGATTGCAAATTTTTCAAAGCGTCAATCATCGCCGAATTTATCGCTCTCGCGCCCTGTGAGCCGCCGAAAATCAAAAGATTTGTTTCCTCACCGCGCTCTTTCGGCTGAATGTCAAAAAACTCCTTGCGAACCGGATTGCCCGTCACGATGCCTTTTTCACCGAAATACGGCATGGCTTCTTCAAATGTCAAAGCGGCTTTCGTAATAAACGGCGCAAGCCTTCGATTCGTAAATCCGGGAAGCGCGTTTGAATCCATCACGAGTGTTGGAACGCGCATTAAACTCGCCATTAAAAGAACTGAACCTGAAACATAACCGCCCGTACCGACGACGACATCCGGCTGGAAATCTTTTATCAACACCCGCGCTTCGAGAAAACTTTTCGGCAAAATCAGCAAGCCTTTTAACTTTCCTAGAAGTCCGACGTTTTTTAGTCCCGCGCTGTTTATCAAAGCGAGTTCAAATCCGTTTTCGGGAACAATTTTCGTCTCTAACCCGCGAGCCGCTCCGACAAACAAAACTTTCGATCCAGAATTGCGCCCGACAATTTCTTTAGCGACGGCGATGCCCGGATAGATATGCCCGCCTGTTCCGCCCGCCGCAATTAAAATCCTCATTTTTTTAATACAGAAACACAGAGATTTTCAAGAATTTTTAACCATCCCGCTTCGCGTTGACACAGATAAACACGGATAAAAACAAGATAAAAATAATCTTTATTATCTTTCTTAAATCTGCGTTCATCTGTGCCAATCTGTGGTTTCATTTTCTTTTTCTGTGTTTTTATCAGTTCACTTCAAACCCGTTCTCCCGCGCTTTCTCCGAGTCGGCGTTTCCGTTTCCGATTTTTCAAACGAAGCAAATCCTGCATGCTGCGACAAATTCAATAAAATTCCGACGGCAAACAGCGTAACGATAATCGAAGAACCGCCGTAGGAAATAAACGGCAGCGGAATGCCTTTCGCCGGCAAAATCGAAATTACGACCGAAATATTAAAAAGTGCCTGCACGATAATTCCAGTGATAATGCCGATGCCGAGAAGCATTCCGAATCGGTCGGGCGCGAGCAGCGCGGCGCGAGTTCCGCGCCACAACAAAAGTCCAAAAGCTACGACCACGCAGAGCGTTCCGACCAATCCCAATTCTTCGCCGACGACCGCGAAAATAAAATCCGAATACGGATACGGCAAGTAGAAAAGTTTCTGCTGACCTTTGGCAAAACCTTCGCCGAGAATTCCGCCGGAACCGATGGCGTAAAGCGATTGGACGACTTGGTAGCCAGAAGAGCTTGATTTCTCAAATGGGTCGGCAAACGCAACCAAGCGTTCGATGCGCCACGGCGCAAAAACCAACGCGCCGACTCCAATTAACAAAAGCCCAAACCCGACGGCGGCGAGATGCAAGATTTTCGCGCCTGCCGCAAAATATATGGCAACGAAAATCGCGCACAAAACCATCGCCGTTCCCAAATCCGGCTCAAGCATAATCAGTGCGCCGAAACCGCCTAAAACCAACGCACACGGTAGAACTGTTTCTCTTAATTGGCCGACGGCATCTTTTTTTTCCGTCAAAAAATAGGCGAGAAAAATCGGCAGAGCGATTTTGGCAATCTCCGACGGCTGAAACGAAACTCCGGGAAAACGAATCCAACGCCGCGCACCATTGATTGGCGGAAAACCGAAAACCGCCAATAAAAGAATCGCGGTTATGGCTAATATCCCATAAACAACCGTTTTGTCCTGATACCAATGATAATCAATTTTGCTTGTCGCATACATTACCATTAAACCGATTAACGTAAAACCGAACTGCTTATAAAAATATGTGAATTGGCTTGCGCCTTCGGTTTCCTTCAAAGCAATCATCGCCGACGCGGAATAAACCATCACCGCGCCGAACAGCGCGAGGCTTGCGGCAATCGCAAATAAAAACCAATCTATGCGGAGCTGTTTTGTCATAAAATCAAAGTCTTGAGTCTTGAGTCTGAAGTCTTGAGTCGGTTTTGCTTCCGACTTCAGACTCAAGACTCAAGACTTCAGACTTAAATTCCTTTCCTCTTTCCTCAAATGAATTAAACATATCGAAACTTGCACAAGCGGGCGCAAGCAAGACCGAATCTTTCTCGAGTGCCGCCGCAAAAGATTTTTTTACTGCATCCGGCATCGAATCAGCGCGGACGATTTCCGCAAAATCTTTTAACTGACTTTCGATATTGTCCGCATCCTCGCCGATTAAAATTAATCGGCGAACCGTTCGTTTTATCAAATCGGCAAGTGGCTGATACGGAGCGTTTTTTCCGCGCCCGCCGAGAATTAAAACAGTTTTCCCCGCTTCTTCCGACAATGCTTCGAGTGCTTTCGCGCTTGCGTCAACCGATGTCGCTTTTGAATCGTTGTAAAATTTTACGCCCTCGATTTCCGCTACGAATTCGAGCCGATGTTCGACGGCTTGAAAACTTCGCAAAGTTTCGCGCATTGAATCGGGCGATGCGCCGCAAGCTAATCCGGCGGCAAGACTCGCCAAAACATTTTGGACATTGTGAACACCGCGCAACGTCATTTCATCTCGCGTTGTCAAAATTTTTTCCTTGCCGTTCGCCCGGCTGATTAAATCGCGTCCGCGCAAAAACAAACCTTCATCCAATTCTTTCGCAGTCGAAAACAAAATGACCGTCGCTTTCAAGTTTTCCGCCCAACTCAATGTAATCTCGTCGTCGGCATTGAGAATCGCCACGTCGTCCTGCGTCTGATTCATAAAAAGCCGATGTTTCGCCGCCGCGTAATCGCTGAAAAAATTGTATCGGTCCAGATGATTCGGCGTTACGTTCAAACCGACAGCGACATTTGGACGAAAATCTTTAATAGTTTCAAGTTGAAAACTCGAAAGCTCACAGACCGTCCAAGTTTCATCGGTCGAAATTTCAGCCAAATTAATCAGCGGCGTTCCGATATTTCCGCCGATTTGCGTTTCAATTTGAGCGTTCTTTAAAAGCTCGCCGATTAAAGTCGTCGTCGTTGTTTTGCCGTTGCTTCCCGTGATTCCGACGATTCTGCCTTTCATAAAACGATAGGCAAGTTCGACTTCGCCGATAACTTCGCCGTCTTTGCGCTCAACATATCGCACCGGAATCGTTCCTGTCGGAATGCCAGGGCTTATAACAACTAAATCAATCTGGTCTAGCAGCCACGAGGGAATTTGTCCGTCAAGCAAACCGACCTTTTCATTTTTCAAAGAACGTGCTTCGTCCGTCCAGTCTTGAATCGGTTTTCTGTCGTGGAGCGCAACCGTCACGCCGCGCTTTGCTAAAAACTTCGCCGCGCCGATACCCGATTTGCCCGCGCCAAGAACTAAAGTTTTTTTTCCTTCTAAAAGCATTTAGTTTTTGGTTTTTGGTTTTTGGTTTTTAGTCTTTGGCATTTGAAAATCCAAAAACCAAAGACTAAAAACCAAAAACCTTCATCGTAATTTTAATGTTGACAAACTAAGCAGCGCAAAAAGTATCGCTATAATCACAAACCGAAAAACGATTTTCGGCTCTTTCCAATCTAACATCTGAAAATGATGATGAAGCGGTGCTTGTCGGAAAATGCGTTTCCCTATGCCGGTCGAGCGTTTTGTATATTTGAAATATCCAACCTGTATCATCACCGAAAAAGCTTCGATAATAAAAACGCCGCCGATAAACGGCAAAAGAAATTCCTGTTTTGTCAAAATCGCCACTGTGCCGAGTGCGCCGCCGATTGCTAAACTTCCAACATCGCCCATAAAAACTTCCGCTGGCGGCGCGTTATACCAAAGAAAACCTAAACTCGCGCCAACCATCGCGCCGCAAAAAACCGTCAATTCCGCCGCCTCCGGCTTGTGTGTCAAATCGAGATAATCAGCCCAACGCCGGTCGCTCGCCACATAAGTCAAAGCCGTCAAAGCTGACATCGCAATAAACGTTATGCTCGAAGCCAAACCATCCATTCCGTCGGTTAAATTTACCGCGTTTGACGAACCCAAAAGAACGAAAATAATAAAAACAAGATATGGCAAAGAATAAATCCAGGTTATACTGTTCGGATAATCCGAAATTGCGGTCGCCTTAAAAAACGGAATGCTGATGTTCCAAGGATAATTTGCCACCCAATAAAGACAGCCCCAAACAATCAATGCGATTATCAATTGCCCGAGTATTTTTTGCCGGCCCGTCAACCCCAAACTTCTTTTTTTGACGATTTTGATGTAATCGTCCCAAAAACCGATAACGCCGAACGAAACGGTCGCGCCCAAAGCCAACCACAAATACAGGCTGTCGAGCCGCGCCCAAAGCATTGTCGAAAGAAAAACCGCCATCAGAATCAAAACTCCGCCCATCGTCGGCGTGCCTTTTTTTGCTTGGTGTTCGTGCGACAACTCTTCGCGGATTTCTTGTCCGACTTTCAATGCGGAAAGTTTTTTAATCACCTTTCCGCCAAAGAGAAGCGAAATCAGAAGCGCGGTTATCGTCGCCCAAGCTGTGCGGAAGGTAACGTATTGAATAACGTTCAAACCCTTGAAAATATACGACTCGCTCGCCGCGCCGTATTGCTTGAAAATGATTTGATATAAAA
>MWVT01000280.1_pt1 | contig 11261 bp, 9 predicted proteins | sample 1047201 | NCBI WGS metagenome assembly MWVT01 (sample SAMN06349988, study PRJNA376086) | soil metagenome | isolation source: TG5-1 sample Antarctic (ecotone) soil | place: Antarctica | collected 2015-01-13 | reverse complement strand
GAGACATAGTATCGAAGTTGGAGTGGTTGAACCAAATCATGGCACCTTTTCCGTATCCATACTTGCACATGGGACAAGCTTTTTTACCAACGTCAGCGCCCGATAAATGCAGCGGATCAAATGCAGGACAATTCTCGCCAATAGCTAAACCTGATTGTATTTTCACAGGCGCTGCTGAATAATAAGGAATGTTTTTTCCAAGAATAATATTTCTGCGGCCCTGTTTTATTTCTTTGTCTTGAACAAGTTTGATAATTCCATCACCACCTCGTTTTTCTTGTTTCACTCTTTGTGCCTGCGTTAGCAGGGGATCATCATCAAACATAAAGTCATCAATCCAATATACATTTTTGCCTGGCTCTTTTAAGGATACATGAATGTGTTGTGGGTCGCTCCGGCCTGGGTATGCTGAGGGGCGAAGTGTATAAAACTGATAAAAACCATTGGCATCTGTTTTTACCCAACCCCTGAGATATCCATGTCGCTTGCCCCATCCTGCTTCATTCCCTTTGGTTGGATAATGCCCGGTCTGATCAGTATGATAGAAATAAAGCACTATGTTTTTTGCCGGAGTTTTGCCATCCGGGTCATAGACTAAACCACTGATTTCAATTTTAGGTCCCGGTAAATTAAAATCAGGAAAGGTTATGGATGAAGTCAATTGCTTGTGAGGAACAGGACTTTCATAGATTGCTTCGCATCCTTCACATCCGCCTCCTACTACCTGTTGAATGGGCTGGATTTGTTTTTGCTTTTGTGAATTTACTTTTCCGCAACCCCCCATCATTAAAGCATTAAAGAGAAAGGCAATTAATAGTTCATGTTTCATATTTAAATTATTTTCTTCTGCAAGATTGTCCTTTAATAAACCAGATATCAAATGAGTTACACTAAATGTGATCCTCGCTTGATGAAATGAAAAACTGCAGATGGTCACGCAATGAGCGTATTTGGTGTAAACCATGTATGCTTACTTAGTTGTAGATTTAGTTTTGAACCATGAGGCCTTTGCACGTTACATACAAATCCTTTTTTCTACACCTGCTTTTTTGGGCGCTGATTGCATGTATCTGGTTTTACTTGCGTTACCAGGATTATACTACGATGCAAGAAGCTATTTGGGTAACGGTAGTGAAAGTAACTGACCTGGCAATTGTGATATATTTTGCCAATGTGCTATTAGTGCCAAAGCTTTTGTACACCAAAAGATATGGTGTATTTGCATTCGTATTTGTATGCACTATTATTTTCAGCAGTACAATCAAGATGTGGATAATGAGCTTTGTTCAGCAGAATTATGATTTGATCGGTTTCTCTAATATAAAAGAAAAGGTGTACAACAATTTTGTTACACAATTTTTTTTAGTGCTTGCAAGCATCGGTTTAAAATCAGTCTTTGATTATCTAAAATTGAAAAAGCAAATGGTGGAAGTGGCAAAGGAAAAAGCAGAGGCTGAATTAAATTTTTTGAAATCACAGATCAACCCTCATTTTTTATTCAATTCACTCAATTCAGTTTATTTTTTAATTGATAAAAACAATGAACCTGCACGGGCGGCCTTGCACAAGTTTTCCGATATGCTTAGGTATCAATTGTATGAATGTAACGGGCAAAAAATTCCCGTTGAAAAGGAAATTAATTATTTAAAGGATTATGTTGACCTTCAGCGTTTACGGATTAATAAAGATTGTGATGTAGAATTTCATTGTGAAAGTGATGTAAACAATTTTACTATTGAGCCTTTGTTATTAATTCCTTTTGTTGAAAATTCATTCAAGTATGTTTCTCACTACAGCAATGGCAAAAAAAATGAAGTGCAGGTAAACATTTCACGGGACGATACTGCATTGAACTTTACAGTATGCAATACTATAGATGATAAACAACGGGTGGAAAATGAAAGAAGTGGCGGCATTGGATTAGCCAACGTAAGAAAGCGGCTGGAATTATTGTACCCAGGTAAACACAACCTGCAAGTAAATAAAACAGATGGATGGTACAGTGTTGCATTGACATTGTGTATTTAAGAATCACAAAATCATGACTATTAATTGCATCATTATAGACGACGAACCATTGGCACGCAAAGGCCTGAGGGAATATATAAGTGATATTGATTTTTTGCATCTTTCAGGCGAATTTGAAAATCCGGTAAAAGCCCTGAATATATTAACAGCGGGTAGTATTCAGTTATTGTTTTTAGATATTCAAATGCCTGCAATTACAGGACTTGAATTTTTTAAAATGCTGCCGCATCCCCCACCGGTTATATTCACTACAGCTTATCCTCAGTATGCATTAGATGGCTTTGATCTCAATGCACTTGATTATCTGGTGAAACCTGTTTCTTTTGATCGTTTTTTAAAAGCGGCTTTAAAAGCGAAAGAACATTACGAATTGCGTGAACAAAACAACAGTGATAACACCGCAACAATCACGGATCATTTTTTTATAAAATCCGATAATAAGCTGGTCAAAATTGCTTTCAATGAAATCTTATTCATTGAAGCCTTGCAGAATTATGTAAACATTTATACGGAGGACAATAAATACATAACCTATCTTACTTTCAAATCTGTGGAAGAATATTTACCGCCTGAATATTTTTTAAAAATTCATAAATCATACATCATCTCGCTTGAAAAAGTAAACAGCATTGAGGGTAATGAGATAAAAATTGGGAATCATGCAATTCCTGTCAGCCGAAATTTGAAGGATGATGTGATGGAAAGATTACTAGGCAATCGTTTCCTGAAAAGATGAACCACTATATGCAGGTTTTTTTATTCCGATAAGAAGTTAGTTTTCCATTTCATCCAATACTCCTTTACTTGCCCTTACCAGCACTTTGTCTATGCGATGACCATCCATATCCAATACTTCAATTTTAAATTCTTTCCATTCCATAGTCTCACCTGTATGCGGTATGTGTTCTAGTTCATGTAGAATGCATCCCGCAAGGGTGTCGTACTGGTGTTCTTCGTCTGTCAGCCATTCGGTTTTATTAAAACGGCTTAAGAAATCATAAAATGGAATTTGTGCATCAACGAGGTACGTTCCGTCTTCTCTTTGTGTTATTGCATAATCATCAACATCGGGTTGGGGCATATCGCCAATAATGGCTTCCAGTATATCGTTCATAGTGATCATGCCAAGAACGCTTCCGTATTCATCCACGATAAAGCAGGAGTGAATTTTTGATTCGCGAAATTTTTCCATGACCTGGTAGGCTGTATTGTTATCCGGTACAAATAGTGCAGGTTGCATCAAGTCTTTAAAAAGCGTCAGATCATCAGCTACATACAGGTCTTTAATAGAGACCACTCCTTTTATATTATCGAGTTCTTCATCGCAGATAGGATAAATAGAGTGGGGGGCAGCAATAATTTTTTCACGTATCTTGACTTCATTATCATCTGGATCAAACCATATTATATCGCTGCGATGCGTCATGAGCGAGGTTATATTGCGGTCGCCTAAGTGAAATATTCTTTCTATAATTTCCTGTTCTGCTTCTTCAATAGCTCCATGTTCAGTTCCTTCACTTATAATCGCTTTGATTTCTTCTTCAGTCACCTGATTATTGTCTGTTTTGATATTAAACAACTTTACAATCAAATAAGAGGATTTTGTCAGCAGCCAAACAAATGGAGAAGTTATACGGCTTATAATAGACATTGGTTTGGCCATCATTTTAGCAACGGCTTCGGGGCGGGATAAACCAATTCGCTTTGGAACTAATTCGCCAAGAACCAAAGAAAAATAAGTAAGTAAAATAACAATGATTGTGGTGGCAATACCATTGCTGTAAGGTTGTAGAAATGTCCAGTTATTCAAAAAAAGAACAAAATTGTCCGTCAGCTTTTCGCCTGAATAAATACCGGTTAAAATACCTATAAGTGTAATTCCAATTTGTACTGTTGATAAAAACCTATCGGGATGAGTTGCCAGCTCCAGAGCAGCTTTTGCACGCTTATCTCCCTTGTTTCCCTGGGCTTCCAGTCTGGCTTTTCGGGCAGAAACCAGCGCAATTTCTGACATAGCAAACACACCATTCAATAAAATCAGGCCCAGCAATATGAATATTTCCATCTAAACTTTAAGGTTATTAGCTATAGCAAAGCTACCTACTTTATTATTAAAGAAAAATGCAGTAAGTAGTCCGGCTCCTGTACCTACACCTGCACCTCCCAGCACGTCGAGCGGGTAATGTACGCCTACATATACCTGGGCATAAGCTATAAAAAAAGCCCATACATAGCTAAAATAGATCCACTTTTTGAATGTGGCATAGAAGGTAACACTTACAAATGTTGCAATTCCAAAATGGTTGGCAGCATGATTAGATATAAAACTTGAACTTCCCGAACAGTGCCTCAGCAGCAAACGAACCTGCATCATTAAATCAGGTTCCTGGCAAGGCCTTAGTCGGTCAAAGCCTTCTTTAAATATTTTCGCTCCTACCATATCCGCAATGGCTACTGTACATAAAAATCCAAGACACCACCACCACCCTTTAGTACCATAATTGATAACGATAAATGCAAAGATGAAAATGTATAAGGGCGCCCAAAAAACTGAATCACGGAAATATGGAAGAATGAAATCAAAAAAAGAATTTGTCCATTTTGTATTTAATAATAAAAAAAGCTGCCTGTCCCAGTTTTCCAACAGTTGCCAAATGGTAATGGATAGAACGCCGGTCATGAGGCAAATGTAGGCGATGGGTAACAGGAATGAAAAGATTGCCATTAAGCTCCCAAGGCTGGAAAAAGCTTCAAAGGCACAGACTATATCCAACCATTTGGGACGAACGAAAAGTTAATTCATCGAAAAACTTTTACAAAGCATAACAATTTCTTCATTTTTGTAAACGTTTTGTATCAAATAAACTGCTTATGAAGTATGCTGATTAGGACCGGGATGCCAAAAACTTTGTTGTGGGTAATGAACTTGCTGTTCATTTATTTGCTTTTGTTCACAGGATTTCGTCTGGCTATGTTACTCACTTTTTTTCCGGAAGAAGAACAATACACTAATATAATTCCTTCATTTTTATTAGGCCTTCGTTTCGATATGCGATGGATCAGTCTGGTATTATCACCAATCGTGGTTGCGAGTTTATTACCAACCTATTCACCATTCTATTCCGAAACCAATCGGAAGTACTGGACCTGGTATCTTGCCCTGGTTACATTCATTGTCGTGTTCTTTTTTGCTGCTGATTTCGGTTGTTTCTCGTACAACCACACCCGGTTAAATGCTAGTGCACTGAATTTTGCTGAAGATCCCGGTACCTCATTTTTAATGATGTGGGAATCTTACCCTGTTTTATGGATGCTGCTTGCGTTGGTTGCATCCGTATTTTGCCTGCGCTGGATGTTTCGAAGAACGCATGTATATGTGATCAGCAAGACAGATGGAAGAAGAATCCCTTATCAGCGAAAATGGTTTGTATCAGCTACCCTGCTTTTGGCCTTTTTTATTTATGGCAGTTTTTCATGGCAACCGTTGAGGTGGAATAATGCATTCATTTTGCAGGATGGATTCCGTTCTTACCTCGCTCTGAATCCATTTCAAAATTTTTTTACAACGCTAAAATTTCGAAACCCTCAGATTAATAACGCAAATAAAAATGACTATTTCCCTACTATGAAAGAGTGGATGGCACTTGCTCCTGAAAGTGTAAACTATCGAAGGGAAAATACAGTGTCTTCAAATGCGATCACCACTTCGCCCAATGTAGTATTGGTACTTTGCGAATCATTCAGCATGTACAAAAGCAGCATGAGTGGTAATCCGTTAAATACCACTCCCTATTTCAATTCATTGGCAGAAAACGGAGTTTTTTTTGACCACTGCTTCGCACCACATTTTTCCACTGCACGAGGATTGTTTGCTACACTTACAGGAATTCCGGATGTACAGCTTTCTAAATTTTCAACCCGTAATCCTGAAGCCTTAAATCAGCATAGCATCATCAATGATTTCAAAGGGTATGAAAAAATGTATTTGCTCGGAGGCGATCCTCAATTCAACAATTTTGCCGGCCTATTGCAAAATATAAATGGACTGGAAATGATAACTGCAGGAGCTTTTAAATCGCTACCTGTGAATGTGTGGGGCATAAGTGACAAAAACCTTTTTTTGGAAGCCAATGAAAGGTTTGCAAAAAAAACAACACCTTTTTTTGCTATTGTTCAAACCGCTGATAACCACCGTCCGTTCAGAGTACCTGCAAATGAAAAAGATTTTAAAACCGAAGTTATTCATCCAGATACATTACGTAAATACGGATTTGAGTCTCTGGATGAATATAATGCTTTTCGTTATTCGGACTACTGCTTCAAAACATTTATGGAAGCAGCAAAGAAAAAATCATATTTCAACAACACTGTTTTTGTATTTATTGGTGATCATGGGGTAGCAGGTAATGCAAAAGCAATCTACGATCCGGTGTGGACTACCGAACGGCTAACTGATGAACATGTGCCTTTGTTATTTTATGCACCCAAATTTCTAAAACCAGAAAGGAAAACCGGGGTCGTTTCGCAAATTGATGTTTTACCCACGATTGCCTCACTCACAGGTCAATTATTTACAAATACCACATTGGGAACCGATGTAATGAATAATAAAAGGAATGGAAATCATGCATTCATTATCCACCACGATAAAGGCCAGATCGGTATGGTATCAGATAATTACTACTTTACAAAAAACCTGAATTTTGTAAATGAAGAACTACACTTTTTTTCCGGTGCTAACTACTCGCAGATGCAAAAAGATTCCATCAAACAAAAAATGTCATCCCTTACTACTGCATTTTATGAAACCGCGAAATGGATGCTGGTGAATAATGGCGATTAGCTGATTAGCCAATTAGACTATGTGACGATGTGCTGATAGCTTATCGGCGTTTCCTCACATCCATAAGAAGCTTCTTATTGTTGTTTTTATTTTGTGATTGATGAGCGTCGTACAAATAAAAGAAAACTCACTTTCAAAGGATCAACTGTATAACTCATCGGGAAATCGTCACATTTGCATATCGTTACATCTTCTTTCATATTTTTTTCGCAATAATGATCATTCGCGGAGTATTATGAAGATGATATGAACTTAAATTATAATCTCCAAACACTTCTGCTACCTGCATTTTTTGAAACGAAAGCATATCAGTAAAATCACCAAGGCTGAACTTGGCTACTTTTTCTACATGCACAATCGGCTGTGATAGCAAAGGGTCACTAACCACTATTTTTTTAAAGAAATGATCTTCATCCTGCCATCTTGTAATATCATAAACCGTTTGGTCAATTTCTTTTTTTTCAATGGAGATCAAATGCGTTTCTACATAATGTACATTCAGGTAATCAATCACCAGAGTAGCTCCGGGTCGCAAGCTGCCTGCTATTGTGCGCATGGCATCATCATGTTCTCGGCGGGTAGCAAAGTATCCAAATGAAGTAAAGAAATTAAAAGCAAAGTCGAAGTAATTGATCCAGAAAAGCAATCTCATATCGTGCACATAAAAATGAAGTGTCTCCGTTTCATTTTGTTTTGCTTCAGTTATACTATCCGGGCTTATGTCAATCCCCGTAACATCAAAACCCTTTTCCGCCAGAAACCTGCTATGTCTTCCTTTTCCGCAGGCCACGTCCAGCATACGGCTTCCATTTAAGGGTTGTAATTTCTCAAGGAGTCGTTTAATAAATTTCTGTGCTTCATCATCATCGCGGTCAAAGTAAAGTTTATGGTAGTAAGTAGAATTAAACCAGTCTTTATACCATTCTTTTTCCGCCATGAATAAATTTTTGCAAAAGTAATGTTTGCACTCATTGTTTTATGTGCAGCTCACCTAATCGAAAAGCTTATTTTTGCGCCCTTAATTTTCCTATTCTGTGGCATTGATAAAAAGCATTTCCGGCATTCGTGGTACTATTGGCGGTAAACCAGGTGATAATCTCACACCTATTGATGTAGTTTGCTACACCACTGCATTCGCAACCATACTTTTCGAAAATCTTCCGGTTGATAATGTCCAGCGAAAGGTGGTAATAGGCAGGGATGGAAGGATAAGCGGTACATTGGTTAGCAACCTGGTTGTAAACACTTTGATCAGTCTTGGTATAGATGTGATTGACCTGGGTTTGTCAACCACACCTACTGTAGAGATCGCTACTAAAAAAGAAGGTGCAGCAGGCGGTATCATCATCACTGCAAGTCATAATCCTAAGGAATGGAATGCGCTCAAGTTATTGAATGGCGAAGGTGAATTCATTTCTGCTGCTATAGGTGAAGAAGTATTGAAAAGAGCAGAAGAAATGGATGTCACTTATGCTTCAGTGGAAAAACTGGGTCAGCATTTGACTGATGATTCTTACCTGCAAAAGCATATTGATCTTGTGCTTAATTATCCATTGGTCAATATAAAAAATATACAAAAACACGGGTTTAAAGTGGTGGTGGATTGTATCAATTCCACGGGAGCCTTAGTGGTACCGCAATTGCTGAAAGCTTTGGGAGTGGAAGATGTAATCGTATTGAATGGTGAAGTAGATGGAAAGTTTGCACATAATCCTGAGCCGTTGCCCCAACACCTTAGTGCACTGAGTAATGAAGTGGTAAAACAGAATGCAGATTTTGGCATTGCTGTAGATCCTGATGTGGACAGGTTATGCTTTGTATGTGAAGATGGCTCTATGTTTGGAGAGGAGTTTACACTGGTGGTAGTTGCAGATTATATTTTGAGTAGAAAGCCAGGCAACACGGTAAGCAATATGAGTAGTACAAAGGCGCTCAAAGAAATAACCATTAAGCATGGAGGGCAATATTTTCCTTCCGCAGTGGGCGAAGTGAATGTAGTGAATAGAATGAAGGAAGTGTCGGCAGTGATTGGGGGTGAAGGCAATGGAGGAATTATCGTTCCTGATTTTCATTATGGTCGTGATGCTTTAATTGGTATTGGTTTATTCTTATCGCATTTTGCGGCGCAGAAAAAAGGCTTAAAATCTTTTCGGCGTAATTATCCTGATTATTTTATTTCTAAAAATAAAATAGAATTACAAAAAGACCTGGATGTTGTAGCCATATTCGAAAAAATAAAATCAAAATATAAGAATAATCCTATCAATACAGAAGATGGATTGAAAATAGAATTTGATGCCGACTGGGTGCATCTAAGGACTTCGAATACAGAACCTATTATTCGCATTTATGCGGAAAGTAATTTTGAAACTACGGCGAACAACATAGCCATGCGATTGATGAAAGACATTAAAGAATTTATATAGTAACTTCCTTTTTAGTTAGAAAGTAAAGGATTTAATAAATAGAATATTGACAACAGGGCCCGCTATACATGTGCCTTCAAGCGCAGGAGATGAGATAAAAGACAATCGCATTTACCTGGATAATGCAGCTACTACAGCATTAGACCCTGAAGTGCTCGAATCTATGCTGCCCTACATGACCACTCATTTTGGAAACCCCTCTTCCATTTATTCTTATGGCCGTCAAACCAGGATGGCCATTGAAAATGCACGAAAATCGGTTGCACGGTATCTGGGTGCCAGAACAGGTGAAATATTTTTTACTTCCGGGGGTACAGAAAGTAATAATACTGCTATTACCACTGCCATCCGTGATTTGGGTTGCAGACATATCATTACTTCGCCTATTGAGCACCATGCAGTTTTGCATACAGTTGAATTTTATGCAAAACAGGATATGGTGACTACCGGGTTTGTAAAGATTTCAGAAAATGGTGAAGTGGATTATGAAGATTTAGATATCCAATTGCAAAATATCACTGTTCCTGCGCTGGTGACGCTCATGCATGCCAATAATGAAATAGGAAACATTATGAATATTGAAAGAGTGGGTGAGATCTGCTCAAAATATAAAGCCATATTTCATTCAGACTGTGTGCAGACTGTTGGTCACTATCCTGTTGATTTGAGTAAAATAAATGTACATTTTATCTCTGCTGCCGGGCATAAATTTCATGGCCCGAAAGGGACAGGTATTTTATACATCAATGAAAATATAAAAGTAAACCCTTTGATTATAGGAGGAGGGCAGGAAAGAAATATGCGTGCCGGTACTGAGAATGTGTACGGAATAGTAGGCTTTGCAAAAGCATTGGAAGTGGGAATGCGGGATTATGAAAATGACAGTAAATACATTAAAGGCTTGCGTATGTATATGATGCAGTCTTTGCAATCTGCAATCCCGGGTCTTCATTTCAATTACAGTGATCAATCATTGTATACTGTACTGAGTGTATGCTTTCCAAAATCAGAAAAATCTGAAATGGTATTATTTAACCTCGACATCAATAATATTTGTGCCTCGGGCGGAAGCGCCTGTAGTAGCGGAGCCGATGCAGGTTCGCATGTAATGAAAGCATTGAATAAAACAGATAAATGGATGACTATCCGCTTTTCTTTCAGTAAATACAATACGAAAGAAGAGATAGATCAGGTAATAGAAAAATTAAAAGAGGTGATTTGATCTGAAATAATTGGGCGCTTTAAGATACCAACTATAAATTCCAAATAGGATTACGCCTTGCAGCTAATATATATCTTTTCATGTTCATCCAGAATGCCATGATCATATAGATGATCACCGGCGAACCCAAAGTCAAAAAAGAAGCATAAATAAACCACATGCGTATCCGCGAAGTGGCTATACCTATTTTCTCTCCAATAGCAGTACACACACCAAACGCCTGCCATTCAATAAAGTTTTTAAACTTGTTCATTTAGCTAATTTAATTTTTATCTGTCACTTCACCAACTATCTCATAATCCTGTTGATATGTGTTTTTCAATAACTTTGCTGCACTTTGGAAATGGATACAGCCTTTTCTGCGAAAGGATAACTTTTATTACTTCCAATCCTCTAAATTTGATCTCATGGTGTTTGACTTAGAATTAATTAAAAAACTATACAACCAACTACCTAATAAAGTTGCATTAACCCGAAAATTATTAAATCGCCCGTTGACACTTGCAGAAAAGATTTTATACTCTCATGCTTTCACACCTGCTACCCGCATATTTGAAAGAGGAAAAGATTATGTGGATTTTGCCCCTGACCGAGTAGCTATGCAGGATGCAACCGCTCAAATGGCGTTGTTGCAATTCGATACCTGTGGTAGAAAGCAGGTGGCTGTACCTTCCACAGTGCATTGCGATCACCTGATACAGGCTAAGGTAGGTGCGGTAGAAGACCTCAATGTGGCTATAGA
>MWVT01000279.1_pt1 | contig 11274 bp, 10 predicted proteins | sample 1047201 | NCBI WGS metagenome assembly MWVT01 (sample SAMN06349988, study PRJNA376086) | soil metagenome | isolation source: TG5-1 sample Antarctic (ecotone) soil | place: Antarctica | collected 2015-01-13 | reverse complement strand
AAGCCATTGTCTCCGTGCCTTTTAAATGGTTTACAAAAAACCCTTTCCGATCAACTTATTTTGCATGCTTGAGTATGGCTGCGGAAATGAGTACAGGCATACTTGGCATGGCAAATATTTATAAAACAAAACCTGCCGTATCAATGCTAATAGTAAGTATGGAAGGAAAATTTTATAAAAAAGCAACTGGCAAAACAAAATTTGTTTGTAATGATGGGGATACTATTAAAAAAGCCATTCAAATGGCAATGAGTGCTGCGCAATCACAAACAATTACAACAACCTCCACCGGTTATAATACAAATAACGAAACGGTAGCTGAATTTATGTTTACCTGGTCTTTTAAAGCAAAGAAAACTTAATATGCTAATGTGCAAATATGCTAATGTTTTTCTTAAACAGGTGAATCCAATATTAATAATTTTCTTTTGTCAATTGTTTAGAGGCCTGCTTGTTTCCTCCTGATCCAATCAATCATCCAAATCATAGTTCTTTTCTTTAACTTCCTTTTTTAAACTTTTTTATACCAAAAGATAGGATATGAAAATAGCATTTCATGGCGCTGCCCGAACAGTTACAGGGTCGAAACATTTGATCACCTTAAAAGACGGGAAAAAAATTTTGCTCGACTGTGGCATGTTCCAGGGTATGGGGTCAGCTACAGATGAAATGAACCGCGACCTCGGTTTTAATGCTGCAGAAGTAAATGTTATGATCCTTTCTCATGCGCATATCGATCACAGTGGCTTAATTCCAAAACTGGTGAAAGAAGGATTCAGTGGAAAAATTTTTTGTACCCCTGCCACAAAAGACCTTGCAACTGTATTATTAGAAGATTCAGCCGAGATACAGGAGAATGAAGTAAAATACCAGAATAAAAAACGCAAGGCCCAGGGCGAACCGCTGTTGCAGCCTTTGTATAGCAAACAAGATGCTGCCGCCTCTTTCGGACTTTTTACAGAACAGGATTATGACAAATGGTATAAAGTAATTGATGGAGTGGAAGCCATGTTTACCGACGCCGGCCATATCATTGGCAGCACCTGTGTGCATGTACGTATTACGGAAAATGGCAAACAGCGGCAAATCTCATTTAGCGGTGATGTAGGTCGTTACAGGGATGTAATATTAAAATCACCAACTGTTTTTCCGCAAGCCGATTTTATTCTTTTAGAGTCTACATATGGCAATAGCCTTCACGAAGACATTAAATCTTCTATAGATACCATCCTGCAATGGATATCCCATACGTGTATTGAGAAAGGTGGTAAACTCATTATGCCTGCATTTAGTTTAGGTAGAACACAGGAAATTCTATATGCATTGAATCAATTAGAAAATGAAAACCGCTTGCCGAAACTGGATTATTTTTTAGATAGCCCATTGAGCATTACCGTTACAGATATTGTAAAGAAGTATAAAAACTATTTCAACAGGACAATTCAAAAAGTGCTGGAGCAGGATGATGATCCTTTTCATTTCACCGGTTTAAAATATATAGAAGATGTAGAAGACTCAAAGCTGCTCAATTATCGCAATGAACCCTGCGTTATCATTTCTGCCAGCGGCATGGCAGAAGCCGGGCGTGTAAAACACCATATTAGTAATAATGTAGAAAACAGCCGTAATGCCATTTTAATGACCGGTTATTGCGAACCAAATTCTTTAGGCGCCCGCTTGCAAAATGGTAAAGAAGAGATAAGCATTTTTGGCGTTCGCCACCAGGTGCATGCAGAAATAGGTGCGATAAAAAGCATGAGTGCTCATGGTGATTATGAAGATATGTTGCAGTGGCTGGCTTGCCAGGATAAAAAACAAATCAGGAAATTATTTTTAGTGCACGGCGAATACGAAGTACAAGAGGCGTTTAAACAAAGATTGATAAAGAAAGGTTTTTTGGATGTTGAAATTCCTGAACGGCACTACGAAATTGGATTGGATTAAGAGGTTTCATATCTTCTTAATAATTGCTTCCATAATTGTTTCAAAAACTATTTAATCAAAAGCTGTAATTTTTTCTTTTGCTTGCTATAAAGGTCCTGCAATTGCGGGGCTTTTTGTTTAAAAAGTTTTGGACGAGATATTCTCGCCGCTTATCTTTGCCGCCCAAATTAATAACTAACTAACAATATATTTCACTACATTTTTGTGAATTTATATTAGATAATTTGGCCCGTTCGTCTAAGGGTTAGGACACCACCCTTTCACGGTGGTGATACGAGTTCGAATCTCGTACGGGCTACGTCTCAAAAAGCCCGGCAAAATTGCCGGGCCTTTTTTTAGCTTCTGCTAAAATTTTGGTCAGTTTGTAAAGTAAACGCAAGGAAGTCGCCTGGCTCTGTGATTGATACCATCTAGATTTGATACTATCTAATTAGTCTTTCCTGAAAAGAAGTTCATATGCACCATTGAATAATTTAGACTGTTTAAATTATAATAATTGCAAAATGCTGTTTATTAATAGAAGTTGAAGAATATAAAAAAGAAACGATTAATTGGCCTGATATTGCATTGCAATTTTAGGATGAAGTTTAAAGTCAGTATCTAATGCGCTGAATGAACTGTTCAGATAAAAAATAAACCTGGAATTCGCTGATTTGGAGTGAAGAAGCTTTTAAGCATTTGCTAAAAGGTAACCGGTAAATAAATCAACTTGTTCTATCAGCCAAATATAAAAAGTATGAATCGCAAAATTTTTAATCCTCAATCTTTAAACACAGACCTTGCTGCCCTTTTTCTACGCATCATTGTTGGTGGGTTATTCTTTGTTCATTACGGGTATCAAAAAATTTCAAATTACGATAAGATACTTCCTATGTTTGGAGATATTATTGGCATCGGATCAAAACTCTCTTTCCAGCTTGTGATATTTGCAGAGTTCTTTTGCGCATTTTTTGTACTCATCGGTTTTTTAACACGCTTAACAATCATTCCTATTTTTATAACTATGGTAGTGGCATTTTTTATAGCACATGCCAAAGATCCCTTTGATGTGAAGACGTTACCGTTGGTGTACCTACTCCTTTCTATTGTGATCTTTGTATTGGGTGGTGGAAAGTTTTCTATCGATAGGTTGATCTTTAAGAATAAAAGAGAGCTTAAATAATTTAGATTGTTATGATCTGTGCTGATCATAAAGATCAGCATTCTAAAAAAATTAACGTGCAAACAAAGGACGCTTATAATAATTGGTCTAAAACATATGACACTGTTGAAAATAAAACCCGTGATCTTGAAGGTGAGGCCATACAATCAGTTTTAAAAAATATTAGGGTTGGCCGCATTCTTGAAATTGGTTGCGGAACCGGAAAAAATACTGTGTGGCTTAAAGACCAATGCAAACTTTTAACTGCAATAGACTTCTCATCGGAAATGTTGCAGGAAGCAAAACGAAAAATTAAAAGTGATAATATCATTTTTGCAGAAGCAGACATCACCAAACCCTGGAATTTTGACAAGATGGATTTAATAACTTGCAGCCTTGTATTAGAACATATTGAAAACCTGGCATTTATTTTTGACCAGGCAATTACAACGCTAAATAGCGACGGACAATTTTATATTGGCGAATTGCATCCTTATAAACAAACACAGGGAAGCAGGGCAAAATTTGAGCAGGACGGAAGCCTCTTGCAGCTTGATTATTTTATTCATCATTTCTCTGACTATTTTTATGCCGCACACAAAGCAGGGTTTGTTTGCGAAAATTTACAGGAGTGGTTTGATACAGATGACAGAAATCAAACGCCAAGACTTATATCTTACCTGTTTCGTAAAAAATAGTTCTCTTGCTTATTGTTCAATTATTTTAATCAAAGTTCCCTGTACCACCCGGTCGCTTAATTTCAATCCATTTAAAATTGCAAGCTCTTCTAACTTATTTGTTTGAACACCATGCTGGCGAAGTGCCTGTTCCAAAGTACTATTTTGGTTGATCGTTTTTAGGCGAACACGATCTGGTTTTTTGTTCAATTTAGAGGCATCATTTAATACTTTAAAACTTTGCATTGTGTTGGTGAAAAGAGGTGAATACGCATTAAAGTCGGTGGCTGCTGACACACCAATAATGTGATAAATATTATTATCATATTGTATAAAATAGGAGAGGGTTCTAATAGAGGCCTGCTGTTGTTGACCCTGTTGTTGTGGCTGAGTGCCTACCACAGCAATAGCATTTAAACCATTGACAGATACTTCTCTTGATTCTAATGCCTGTAGCTTGTATTGCTGAAATACTGCAGAAGCGGCTTCTTGCAATGTTTTACCTGGCGCCAATGTCATAAACATCAATGCTTTTCCTTCTTTTTGAGCAAACTGTACCTGTTGCGGTGAGTTCTGGTAAGCCCAATTGGCTGGCGTTAGAAACTGGAATTTTAATACCGGATGATAGAATACATTATTTTCTAAAAATCCTCCTTTAGGATCTTCTCCATAAATTAAACCTTCAATTCTTTTAAGGTATGTATTACGATTTACTTCAGGAGCAGTGAGATTTAATTTTTGTTGCCAATCCGTAGCCAGTTTATTAACGGTAACATTTCTTTCTCCTGGGTTTGGATGAGTGGATAAAAAATTAGGTAATTCAGCCGCCCCACTTTCCGCGCCTTTTCTTTCAAGCGTATTAAAAAAGCCAGCCATTTGATGTGCATCATATTTAACTTTAGATGAATACTCAACACCTAATTCATCTGATTGACGCTCCGCATCTCTTCCAAATTTTAAAAACAAAAGGCCTAAGCCCTGGGAAGCAGCTTGCCCAAATTGTGCCAGTTCCGGCGCCAGCACCATACCGGCAATTAAACCAATCTGCCCTAAAATTGCATTCCTCTGTTGGGCTACGGAATGGCGTGCAGTAATATGACCAATCTCATGACCTAATACGCCTGCAAATTCAGCTTCATTATTAAAATGGGCCATTATGCCCCTTGTAAAATATACATAGCCACCAGGCACTGCAAATGCATTTATAACGTCTGAATCCACAATCTTAAATTCATAATTCAAATTGGGCCGGTGAGAAATAGCTGCCATCTTTTTCCCTTCCTGAGTAATGAAATCCTGCAAGGCCTTATCCTCATATAAACCAAATTGTGCAACTATCTGCGGATCGGCTTCTTTGCCCATAGCAATTTCCTGTTCTTCAGACATTAACACTACCTGGCGTTTACCTGTAACCGGGTTGGTGGCGCAGTTATTAAAAACTAACACCGTTGCAGCCAAACAACTGATTAGAATATATTTTTTCATATTGATGATTTAAAATCTACAACCTACATCCTTTATATATGCAACAGCAATGCCAATGAAGAGTTGGAAGCCTTAAACTTTACAAGCTGGCGAATCGGTGCGCAGAATTAAATAAGATGTTTTTAACGCTTTTAAATGTGTTTGCGTTGTCTTTTCAGCAATTTGCGGTGGTTCTCAAATAAAATATAACAAAAAAAGCGCCTCTTTTCAGAGACGCTCTATTTTACAGTTGGTTTTGTTTATTGGTAAGTTGCCGTCATTACCACTCTTCTGTTCTTTGTTTTACCAGCAGCAGTTTTATTATCAGCCACGGGCTGGGTTTCACCAAAGCCCTGCGATGTTAGGCGGGTTTCATCAATGCCTTTGCTTACTAAATAATCTTTCACACTGTTTGCCCTATTGTCACTTAAGGTTTGATTGTAATCGTCAGCACCTACATTGTCTGTGTGGCCTTCAATGGAAAGCTTCAAATCTTTATCTTCATTTAAAAGTGTTACCAGGTCATTCAACGGTTTAAATGATTTGCCGGATAGCTTAAAGCTGGCCGTTATAAAATATACATTTTTAGCAGCATACTCAATTCTTTTTACAATCTCCTGCTTTACTTCGGGACAACCATTATTTTCCCGGGTTCCGGCTAACTGCGGGCACTTATCTTCTTCATCATTTATCCCGTCACCATCTGCATCAGGTATCGGGCAACCATCGTAACGGGTAACACCGGGTATATCTTTGCATTTATCCAGCTCATCGTTTACACCATCTTTGTCGGTGTCGGGGATGGGGCAACCATTATATTTTGCAATACCTGCAACGGTTATGCAACTATCATTATCGTCATTAATACCATCATTATCTGTATCCGGTACAGGGCAACCATTATATTTGGCCACACCAGGTACCGTTACACATTGATCTACGTCGTCTGTTATACCATCACCATCTGTATCTTTTGGCGCTTGTGGAATTTCAACCTCTTTTACAGGTTCTTCTCTTTTTCTACCAATGATACCCGCTATGCCAATGCTATTGAAAAAATGATAATCATTATTTTGCTCCGTAACAGGGATGCGGTATTGCGATTGAATAAAAACGGCCGCTTCATCAAAAATATTAAATTTAAGGCCGCCGCCTAATGGCAGGATAGCACCGAATTTTTCATTGTACATGCTTGCACCTACACCTAATGAAATGTAAGGCGTAAATATATATTTGTCTGAAAACATTTTTAAATTGACAGAAGCATCTGCTTCCATCAAAAATTCGTCACTACCACTAAAAGTCTGGCCTTCTAAGGGTATGGATACGAAAGAAGCTGCGATGGTACTTGCAAAATCAATATGATCTTTTAGTCCTTTAAAATAAGTTAAAGCAATGCCCGGAGACATCTCTTTCACTTTTCCGAATTGCTTATTATTTAAAACAGATGATAAAGAGGAGGAGCGAATCAGGCGGGCAGTTTCATAATCATTTAATACAAAACTTACACCCAAGGCCGATGGTCTTATGTAAGCGCCTTTTTGTGCAAAAATTTGAGTAGCTGAAATAAAGCCCACTATTAATAACACAAAAAATTTCTTCATATCAATGTGGTTGGTTTATAAGTGAGCAAAAATAATGGCTGCAAAGTAAATATCTTAATTTATTTATGCAGGAATTAGTCACTTTTATTTTACTTTTTTCCTTTCTACTACTTCTACTTTAACCTGTGTAAGGCCTCTTCCAATGTAACCTAATTTTTCTGCGCCTGAACGACTCATATCGACGATCCGTTTATTTTTAGGATGCAGCCTGTCATTTACTTGTACAATTACGCTTCTCTTATTTCTTAAATTGGTTACACGTATCCAGGTGCCTAATGGTAAAATATTGCAGGCTGCCGTAGCCTTTGCATGACTATAAATAGCACCTGTGGCTGTTTTGCGGCCTATGAATTTATCAGCGTAATAACTAGCTATACCAAAAAAAGCTTTGACTTTTATTGAGGTTTTAGTTTTATTGGCATCAGGAGTATTATCTGCCTCGGCTAAAGATTGAGCTTGTGCAGAAAATATATTTGCAGTAATAAATATGGTTAGCAATAACCTCATTGGATCAATGCGTCATTTTTGTAGACGAAATGAATATTTTTTGGTTAAACACATTTAATATACACACATACCATCCATTCTCACAGCATGCATCTCACAAAATAGAAAGGTTCTTGATAAATCAAAAATGCTAAGACATAATGTTCAGGGTTTGGGATTGATAAATATAATGCAAACTAAAATTCATGCAACAATAGTAAGATTTGCAGGTACCGCTTGATTGACCATCATCATATCAAGTATTACTATTGCTGTCACTGCTTCAAGTACAGGAGGAACGCGTAAAGCAATGCAAAGGTCATGTCTCCCTTTTACTGAAAATTTCTCTATTTTGTTTGCTTCTGTATTCCACGACTCCTGTTCTTTTGGCGTAGAAGAAGTAGGTTTAACCACTATACGAAAAACGACTGGGTTGCCATTGGTTATCCCCCCAACGATACCTCCTGCATTATTAGTTGCTGTCTGGCCTGTTTCATTGATAATTGGATCATTATGCTGGGTTCCTAACATTTTTGCTGCATTAAAGCCAGCGCCAAATTCTATTCCCTTAATAGCAGGTATAGCAAAAACAGCATGGCTGATAAGCGATTCGGCCGAATCATAAAAAGGTTCTCCCAATCCAACAGGCAAACCATTTACAGTACATTCAATAATGCCACCAACAGAATCTTTTGCATCAATCGCTTTTTGCAAACCGGCTTCAATATTTTTTTCTCCCCCTATTTCAATAATGGTTGCTTTAATCTGAATCGCAGTTAAGACTTTTTTTGCAATAACTCCGGCAGCTACTAAACAAACGGTTAACCGCCCGCTAAAATGACCGCCGCCCCGATAATCCTGGAACCCCTTAAACTTTTTGCCGGCAACAAAATCTGCGTGACCAGGACGGGGAATCGCCTGCTGTTTTTCATAATCTGAAGAACGTATATTACTATTATGAAAAAGAATGGTGAGGGGTGCCCCGGTTGTTTTATTATTAAAAACGCCGCTTACAAAAATGGGTATATCATCTTCTTTGCGAGGGGTTGTTCCTTTTTGAATACCACCTTTTCTACGTTCGAGGTCTTTATTAAAGTCTTCTTCTGTCAACAACACTCCCGGTGGGCATCCGTCAATTGTAACACCTACCGACGGCCCATGAGATTCACCAAAAATATGTACCCGGAAAATTCGTCCGAATGAATTCATAATAAAGAATTAAACGATTTCAATCTCAATATGAAAATAACTGATGCAGGTTTTAAAGTTAACGGGTGAATGGGTTCTTTTAATATTTCTAAATAAAACCCTGCTCCGGAGAATAAACGTATCCAGTCTTCTATCGTTCTAAAAAACCAGTTATATGGCATAGTAAAATTTTGCTTCATACCATTCCAGCTTCCCTCTTTCCATCCGGTTACATAATCTCCTTCTACAAACAATGGATGAAGTGTCTGGATAAATAATAATCCATTTTGCTGAAGTATGGCAGGTAAATAATTTATAAGTTCTTCTGCCTCTTCTTTGTCAATCAAAGCAAAATTGATAACCGCGGCGTTAAATAATTTTTTAACGGGCAGCTTGCCCGCAACTACATCCTTGTAATCGCAAACTGCATAATGTTCGCCCCCTTTATCGGTAGCATTTTTTATTAAAGACTTTACGCCATCAATGCCAAATACAGATAAGCCTTTTTTTTGTAATTCCCTTGCAAGCCATCCTTCACCGCAACCTATATCAATAATACTTTCAGGATGATATTCCATTACTGCATCTATAATTGCTTTGTTCGTCACTAATTTGCGGCTTTCTATTTCTTCATTGTTAATAGTCGTAATCCATTTTTCTGCATTCACATTCCACGACTCAATAATTTTAGCAGAATAATCCATTTTATACAATTGAATTATTTTGAAGCTTTTGCAGGTCATCCCAAAAAGCAGGATACGATTTATTTACCGCTTCTGCGTTTTCAATAACCGTTTCTCCCCCCGCATTTAATGCAGCAATTGCCAAAGCCATCGCAATCCGGTGGTCATTATTTGATGAAACTCTTGCACCTTTTATTTTTTCTTCCCCCGCTACATGCATGGCATCTTCAGCGATAGTTATATTTACACCCATTTTTGCAAATTCTGATTGTAAGGTAACTGCACGATTACTTTCTTTATGCGTTAAACGATGTACACCTCTTATAGTACTGACGCCTTTGCAATAGCAGGCCAATGCAACCAATGGAGGAAAAAGATCAGGACAATCAGTAGCATCAAAATCAAAAGCAATTAAATCTGATTGAGAAACCTTTATTTCTCCGGGTAAAACATGTATAAATGCTTTAGTCATTTCCAACACTTCTAAAATTCTTTTATCCCCTTGCACCGAATTCAAATCTAATCCATGTATAGTAATGCTGCCCGCAACAGCACCTGCAACTAATAAAAATGCAGCATTGCTCCAATCGCTTTCAATAACATAAACTATGCTTTTGGTCGTTGAAATTTTTGTTGAATAAGGATGAAATAAAAATGATTGATATTTTTTATTTTCAGGAATGCACATCCAAAAAGCACGTAATGTATGCAAGGTAAGATCAACATAGGGCTTACTTGCAAGATGATGAACCTTAATAGAAACATTTTTAGCGCAAGCAATGGAATAGGCAAATAAAAGCCCGGTAAGGAATTGAGAAGATAATGATCCGTCAATGCTGATAGTTCTTGGTTGCAATGGGCCACGAATTTCCAAAGGCAAAAACCCATTGTTGCTTTTGCATTGTACACCAAGCTGGGGCAGCACTTCATCAAAAAAATGCAGTGGACGTTTTGCCAGACTCCCATGCCCTGTAATTTTTATTTTATTAGGCGACAGAGCTGCAATAGAAGTGAACATACGGAGCGACAAGCCACTTTCACCACAATTAATTTCGTCCGCTACCGGCTTTACCCCATCACTGGTAATAAAAATATCATCATTTCTATATTCAATATAAGCTCCTAATTGTTGAATGATCTGCAAGGCTGCTTTGTCATCTGCAGAAATGCCCGGATTGATCAGCAATGTTTGTCCCTTTCTTAATAAAGCCGCAGCGCAAGCCCTTTGCATAGCACTTTTCGAAGCAGGAGCTGTTATCGTACCCTTTATACGAGAAGGTGAAATAGTTACTTCCATTAAAGAAGTTTATATAGTTGATCAAATGAAATTTTACGGATAGCAGCCTTACCAATTTTTTCCAGCAAAATAAAATTAATGCTATTACCATCTCTTTTTTTATCACTGATTAATATTTCAAAAATCTTCTTTTTACTATAGTCTGCTGAAGTAGGTAATTCATATTTTTCAAGTAAGGAAAGAAGCCTGGATGTTTGTTTAAACGATACTATTTTTTCTGAAAGACCTGCCGCCATCGCCATTCCAATGGCAACCGCTTCGCCATGCATCAGGTTATATTTTTTTTCAAGTGCGTGGCCCAAGGTATGTCCAAAATTTAATAGTTTTCTTTCTCCTTTTTCAAACTCATCACCTTGCACCACTTTAATTTTTAGAAATGCATTTCGCTGAATCAGTTTTTGTAAAAGCGGTTTATTTTTTTGAAAATTTTTTAGAGAATTTTCTTTCAGCACTTTAAACATGGCTTCATCTTTTATGCAGGCATGTTTAATGATCTCTGCAAAACCATTTCTCCATTCTATAACAGGCAAGGTTTTTAAAAAGCTGACATCATACAATAAAAAATGAGGTTGATTAATAGTGCCAACCATATTTTTATAAAGTCCAACATCAATTCCATTCTTTCCCCCGATGCCCGCATCTACCATACCCAGAACTGATGTAGGAATAAAGCCAAAAGGAAGGCCACGCAAAAAAACAGAAGCTACATAACCCGTTTTTGTAAGCGGCGTTTTTAATAATAAAACAACCGGGGCACCCCTCACCATTCTTTTTCATAATAGTAATATAC
>MWVT01000278.1_pt1 | contig 11288 bp, 2 predicted proteins | sample 1047201 | NCBI WGS metagenome assembly MWVT01 (sample SAMN06349988, study PRJNA376086) | soil metagenome | isolation source: TG5-1 sample Antarctic (ecotone) soil | place: Antarctica | collected 2015-01-13 | reverse complement strand
CAGGGAAATCCGTTCGGCGACATCACCAATCAATACGAGCGCACAACGTCAACCGGTTTTTCATTTTTCTTAGACAAACAGCTTCCATTCAGTAATACGTTTTTATTCGGCGGCGATTTTTATCACGAGAAAGTTAATTCTCCGGCGTTTACGACCAATCCGGTAACCAGAGTCGTAACACCCTCTCGCCCGCGCATTCCGGACCAAGCCCGTTTCGATTCGGGCGGTTTATATATTCAAGATGCTTGGCAGGCAATTCCCGACAAATTACGCATTACCGGAGCATTGCGTTACAGTGCGGCTTTTTATAAAGTTCGCGGCTCGGACAGCCCGATTGTCGGCGGTCGCCGACTTTTCAACGATGATAGTTTGCGCGTTGACGATTTTTCCGGTCGCATCGGCGCGGTCGTTCGCATCGCCGGCGGCGTGCGTGCGGCGTTTAATTATAGTCGCGGTTTTCGTTATCCGAGCATTACCGATTTGGGAACTTTGGGATTGACGGGCGACGGTTTTGAAGTTGATTATCTAACGTCAACCAATTTAGGCGGCACAATCGGCACGACGGCGAGTTCAAGCGCAGTTTCGACCGGATTGCCGGTTGCCAAACAGCGTTCCGAATTCAGCAATAATTACGACGCGAGCCTTCGCTGGACGCATAAACGATTCGATACGGAACTGACGGTTTTTCGTCTTGATTTGGAAGATACGATTACGAAACAGGCGTTAATTTTGCCGCTGGGCGCAGTCGGACAATTTTTAGGCGACCAGCCGATTACCAATCAATTACCGAACGGAGTTGTTTTCGTGCCGCTTTCGACCGCGCCGGTTCTTGTTCGTTCTAATTTCACTTCGGCGAAAGTTTTCGGCGTTGAATACGAACTCGAAACGCGCATCACGCGGGATTTTCAATTTCGCGGAAATTTTACATACATTCGCGCCGAAGACAAAGGTACGGGCTTGCCGCCGAATATCGAAGGCGGAACGCCGCCGCCGACCGGATTTTTGAGTTTGAAATACGCGCCGGTCGGCAAAAGATTTTGGATTGAAGGCTATACGACAATTGCCGACCGACAATCACGTCTGTCAACGCTTGATTTAAGCGACCGGCGCACGGGAGCACCGCGTTCGCGGACGCAAATTCAAAACTTTTTCCGTCGCGGTGCTTGCGTCAATGGCTTGACCACGCCCGGCACAACCGGCATCTGCGGCTCGGCGGGCGGTGTGCTGATTGCGACGGGCGAAACGCTCGCGCAGGTTCAAAACCGCTTGTTGCCCATCGGCGCAACTGTTAACGGCGTGTTTATTGCCAATAACGACACCGCAGTTCCGCTTTTTACGTCTTTGCCCTCATATGCAATTTTCAATTTGCGCGGCGGATTTAACTTCGGCGAGAAATCCCAGCTATTCGTCGCATTCGAGAATATCTTCGATAATTTTTATCGCAATCCGAGTTGGGGAATTGACGGGACAGGCAGAAATCTGACGATACAATATCGTTATAAATTCTAAAGGCATCTTTACCTCAAACAATTAAGAAGCACAAGTAAAAAATTCTACGAGCAGAACCTTTTTTAGAAGCGCACGCCTTGTTTTATTTGTCTTTCATTGTATAAAGCATAACCGAGAATCAACCCGTTCGGCGGATGCGGATTAAAACTGTAAACTACAATCGGTGAAACCCTGCGAACGAGCGGCAACTCGATTTTCTGCCGTTTTCCCGCGATGTGATTTCGGCATTTCCAACAATTCTTCCGCAAACTCCGAAGTGACATAAGTTTCCGCGCCCGATCTGCCTTCAAGATAACCTTCGGCAAAAAGTTTGGTCGTAAGCGTTAATAATCGTCATCCGCGAAACGCCGAGTTGACCCGCCAAAAGACGAGTCGCCGGAAGCGGCATCGTCGGCTGAAATTTGCCCCTTAAAATCGCTTGCCGAATAGCTTCGTAAATCTGGCGATAAAGCGGAGCAGCGGATTTTTCATTAAGCCGTTTCGCGCGTTATTCGATTCGGCCCGCGTAGAAAGCTTTCAGGTTTTTTGGACAGATTTAAGCACTTTTTGCGCTTGCCGTGTGGAAGGCGAATCAGCCGGTTTTTAGAGAACTTCCCGTAAGGAGGTCAGTAAGTTATTCGGTTTATTGGTAAAGGTTGGTAGCAGTGTGGAATAGTGACGGCAAATAATTAGTCAAAAACAAAAAAAATAGAAGTGTATCAGTGCACCGACAGCCACTTTTTAATCGGGTAAATTAAATATAAGCCTGAGCCAATTGAATGAAAATAGAGTGCCTTTTCAAACTTGCATTCAGTTAGCACTCCTATGTTAAAATCAATTTCTAAGGTAAAGTAAATTTATCTATAAAGGGAGTCTTTATTAAAGTAATAAATTATGAAGCGCAAAAAAATTTTAGCAATATTGTTTAGTATAACAGTAATGTTGTTTTTATCGGTGCTTGCCACAACCCAGGCACAAGCCCAGTTCAACACTTTTGGCGGACGGGCGATTTCCGTTAATGCGACCATTGGGGGAGTAAATGCCATCCTCAACGACACGGGTCCGCTGCCCGCTACGGGCGGCTTCATTACAAGGTCATTGGAGTCAGGTAATTTGTTTGGGGGCGCGCTTACAACCGGGCTTCTCGACGCAACTACTCAGGCTGTCTTTATTCAGAGCCGGTCGCAAGCCATTGTCGCAAATTTGAATTTGAATGTCGGTGGCAACATCATAACCTCTGACCTTGTGCCGGCGAGTTCGCAGTGCACTTGTCCAGAGAACGGAGGACCGCCGGTTTGCGAAGGCGGTGTTTTGATAGCCAACTTGCGCATCAACGGAGTGTTTATCCCGATAGCGGGTGTTAATCAAATGGTTAATCTGCCGGGTGGCGGATCGGTCGTCATTAACGAACATATTCGTACCGGTGCGGGGAATACGGCGAGCCTGACGGTCAACGGAGTGCACGTCATCATTCCGGCGGTGGCGGATGTTATTATCTCCTCGGCGCACTCCGATATTGTCTGTGGATCAGCGCCAGTACCAACCAACACTTTTAGCGGACGGGCGATTTCCGTTAATGCGACCATTGGGGGAGTAAATGCCATCCTCAACGACACGGGTCCGCTGCCCGCTACGGGCGGCTTCATTACAAGGTCATTGGAGTCAGGTAATTTGTTTGGGGGCGCGCTTACAACCGGGCTTCTCGACGCAACTACTCAGGCTGTCTTTATTCAGAGCCGGTCGCAAGCCATTGTCGCAAATTTGAATTTGAATGTCGGTGGCAACATCATAACCTCTGACCTTGTGCCGGCGAGTTCGCAGTGCACTTGTCCAGAGAACGGAGGACCGCCGGTTTGCGAAGGCGGTGTTTTGATAGCCAACTTGCGCATCAACGGAGTGTTTATCCCGATAGCGGGTGTTAATCAAATGGTTAATCTGCCGGGTGGCGGATCGGTCGTCATTAACGAACATATTCGTACCGGTGCGGGGAATACGGCGAGCCTGACGGTCAACGGAGTGCACGTCATCATTCCGGCGGTGGCGGATGTTATTATCTCCTCGGCGCACTCTGACATCGTTTGTGGAACAGCATCAGCACCGGTTTCAGTTTCAGGACGAGTGTTAACCTCAACAGGGCGCGGCGTATATAATGCAATCGTTACATTGACTAATTCAAGCGGCGAAGTACGCTCGACAATAACCAACCCGTTTGGATTCTACAGATTCGTCGCGGTCAGGGTCGGCGAAACTTATACTGTTAGGGTCAGGAGTAAACGTTATAATTTTATGCCGCAAGTTATTTCTCCAATTAACGAATTAACCGAGTTAAACTTTGTAGCCAAATAGTCAAGTTAAAATAGTTTATTGTGAAAGCGGGCGAGATTTTTCTTGCTCGCTTTTTTGCGAAATAAAGTTTTTCATTAATTTATGCTGCAATGCACGATTTGACAGCCTTCAAACATCTGAATCCGCCGCTGCCGCAAGGCAGTTTGGTTGCTGACAAGGCTTATGCGATTACTTCTCCGATTTTCCTTTTCCTTTGCGGTCCGCCGTTGCTGGGAAAAAGTCGAGAGACGCTAGATTGTCGGTTTTAAGTTCTTTATTGATTACCCACAGTATCAAAAAATTTTCAATGGATAATAAAATAAGAATTTCCTATGTTCCTGTTAATGCCGCTATCAAACTTTTCGTAAATAATCTGCTTGCTAGATCTAATTTTGTTCAAGATTAAAAGTGATTTTTTCTTCTTGATATCTTGAGTTGATGTTTTTTTCGATTTCAATCGTTTTTATCTCCGATATAGTTTCAAGCAAACTTCCGACGTTACCGAGAAAAAAGTCGTTTGAATTTTCCCCGGCTAATTTACCAAAAATTTCGTCGAAATTTTTATTTTTATTCTTTAAATGAATAACCGTTAAATTATCAATTGGAAAAGCGGAAACCTTTTCATCCTGTATATCTTCCGTATGAGCGAGAGTTTCTCTTAAAAGATTTGAGCTGTTGGAAACGATTAAATTCTCGCCGCGCTGCGCGTAGCAAATCTCCCAACCGAGCATCGGTAAATTTAATTCCCGCCAAGACAATCCGTTTTCCCCGGCGGTTTTCCACGTTAAATTTATATCCGAAGCGGATAAGCTAACGCGGTTTCGCGCAGCTTGAGCAACAGCATTTTCTAATTGTATTTGATTGACGGGCGCAACTGTTTTAATGACGGTGGCACGCCGAAATTCGGCAAAAAGCGGCATCGGAAGATTTTTCGGCTCGGTTAAAGTTAAGACGCTCTGCGGATTTGCAGTTTGTAGGATGTTTTGCAGATTCGATTGATAGCTTTTGTCTTCAATAACTTTCGATTTTTTAAAATTATCTTCGGGTGCTTCATCAATCGTTTCGTCGAATTTTCTGTCCAAGTATTCGTAATCTCTCTCTTCGGAATCGTCAAAATCGTAAAACGAATAACTTGGAGAATAATTTCTTGGCTCAGCTTTAGCAATTTGGATTTTCCGGTCAAAAATACAATCGAAAATCGCGTTGACGGAAGTTTTCGCATCCGCCGTTTGCAAACGGTAAAAAGAAACATTCGAAGTCACAAAAGAAAGCATTTTTTGCATTTCGGTGGGATTGAGTTTTGTAGTATTTACTTCTTTTTCGAGCAGAAATTTGCGCCGCTCGACAACTTTTTTCCCTTCCAGAGAAATACCAAAAATTCCGGCGCGAATGTTTTTTAATTTGTTCGTATCAGGCATCAGCCAGTACCGCTTAAAATAATAATCTTTGTTAAGAGCAGTTTGACTTACCCAGACGGAAACAAGATTCGGCTTTAGGTTTTCCGTCAAACTCTTAAACGAAGGCTCGTCTATTAAACGGTTTTTGTTCGTTTTGCCATTGATATTATTGACGGTTTGCAAAAGTAATTTTTCGCTCGTTGCCAGAACGAATCGTTCTTTAACGCTGGCGAAAAGTAATTTTTGCGACTCTCTGCCGCGGTCGGCGGCGACATCCAACGAGAAAACGCTTGTGCCGTTTTCTAGAAGTTTTTCCTCAAACTGCTCTTTATTTAGAAAAAATTTGGTCGCCGTAAAAATTTCGCTTGAAACGGGAGCGATAAAAACAAATTCAAGTTTCCCAACGTCGTAAATGCCGATTGCTGCTCGCTTTTCGGCTAATCCGCCGACGGTTTCCAAATCCAACGAAAAGCCCACTGCTTCATTAAATTCCTGCCAGCGACTGGCTAATTTGAGTCCCAAGCGGCGTCGCTTGAGCGAATTGAAATTTTCGCTTTCGAGATACTTTTGTCTTAGTTCCGATTTTTCCCAAAGCTGCAGAAAAGCGGGTAAATCCGTAAATTCCACATAAACTACGGCTTCTCTCGGTAAATCTTCAGCGGGCGCAAATTCTCTTTTCGCCGAAAAAGCGGCGTAAGCGACGATGCCGATAAAAACGAAGACGATGGCGGCGGCTTTGATTTTCATAAGTTTCTCGTGTTTTCCAAATCAACCGTGTAATCGGTCGCTTTTTTGTTCTTCTTGTTTTCGAGATTACGCAACTTCTCGATTCGCTCTTGATTCATCAAATTTTTAGATTTTTCAAATTCGATTGCCCTTTGAAAATCATTCGTTTTTTCCGCCGCTTCGGAAAGCAAATTCAATATCTTATCGGATTTTGCTTCATTGATAGATTCAGCAAGTCTTAATGCGGCAAACGGCTTATCGGTCAAAGCGTAGAGTTTGACGAGTTCGATTCGGGCGGAAGTTTTCGCGTCATTATCGGCAATCAGAGAATTGACGAAAAACGAGATTGCCGCACTTTCTTGTCGTTTTTCCGTGTTGACAAATCCGCTGAAAAACTGCGAGTAAGCGTCAAAAGAAACTTCTTTCGTCTCGACAACTTCCCCAAAATTTTGCAAGTCTAAGCGGGCTTGCCAGCGCAAAACGCGCGGCGCGTTTTTATCGTTAATAATGCTTTCTAAGATTCGGACGGCTTCCTGCCTTTTATCGCTTTCGGCATAAAGACGCGCGAGTCCGAGTAAGTTGCTCGTGTCGGCGGAATTTAAAGCGAAAAGTTTTTTCCGAAAAGCAATCGCCGCGTTTGTCTGCCCGAATTCCGAAGTGGTTTCGGCGGCGAGATGTAAAGCATTCGCCCCGTTAATTGAATCAGTCTCCGCCGCTTCACCGAGTTTCGTTCGGTCTGCGGAGGCGCGCCTTATGATTTCCATCGAATTGAGTTCCGCCAGCGCGGTTTCATTTCCGCCGCTCGGGCCAACGAAAATCTGCAAAATCTTGAGAGCTGTTTCCGCGTCGTTCAATTGAAATAACGCGCGGGACAAACCCGTAAAATTTGCCGCTTCAAATTTTCCGAGAGCCAGCATTCGGGCGTAAAACGATTTTTGAATTTGCAGGGCTTGCGGTTCGAGATTTTCTTCTTTCAAAAGTTGCAGCACATTGTTCAGCCGCTCGACGCTCGGCGGTTTGATGTCGGCGACGACGGAAGAATTGACGCTAATGCCGACGAATCGTTCGGCATTAGTCATTTCGTAATTTCCTTCCCGCATTCGCAAACGCAGTTCAATCAGCCGGAGCCATTCGGGGCGTGCATATCTGCCCGCCAATTGCTTTTCGATTTGCACGAGAAGCGTTTCGGCTTTCGCCGCGTCCCGTCGCTTGACCAGCAGTTCGAGATACTGCCTTTGCCACTGATAGCGTTCGGTCGCCGGCTCGCCCGCCGTTTGATATTCGTTTTCCTGGTCGAAAATCGCTTCGGCTTCGTCCGCGCTCAAAGTCCTTTGCAGAACGGAAACGAATTCATAATCCGACTCGTAACCGCTCGAATCGTCCGCGTTATTCGTTAAAATTTCGTAAAACAAATTCGTCTCGTCTTCGCTTATCAAAGATTCGCTCAAGAGATTTTTCGCCAAAACCGTATCGCCCGGAACGTGGTTGCAGATTTTGAGAAAATAATCAGCCTTTTCTTTTTCCGATTGGAAAGACGCGGCGACAAGGCGAATTAAATTGACGAATTCCTCCAAATCGTCCATATCTTTTTTCAAGCGTTCGACCAGAACCGGAAAAACGTCCGCTCTGGCTTTCTCCGCCAAACCGGAGTTTTGCAGAGCTTGAAAATAAGTTGAATAACCGGGAAGCGTTTTCCCGGCAAGCAGCCGCTGCCAAGCCTTTTCCGCTTCCGCTTTCTCGCCCGCCAGATAATAAGCCGCTCCGAGATGCGCCAAAGCAGATTTGTCTTCGGGGCTTAATTCGAGCGTCAGGAGAAAATGCCCGACAGCTTTATGCGGCTCGCCTTTACGCAGATAAAACGTGCCGAGCTTGAACTGCTCGCCGCCGTCACGCGGGCGATTTTCCGTCATTGCCGCAAGAAATTTCGCGGGCGCAGCCGTTTCGTTTTTCGATTCCGAAAGCCATTCGCCGTATTGTCCCGTCAATCGAAACCAATCGTCGTTAATCAGAAAACTTTTTTTATCGGGCGTTTGGCTAACGAGTCCGCCGATTCGTTCAAACTGTAAGGCTTCGCAAAAATAACACTCCGCGTCCGCGCCGAATTCTTTCAACGCAAGACTGGTTTCGGCATTTCTGGCTAACTTCCAGGCGTTTGATAATCCGGCGTTTTCAATCGCCTGATGCGACAATTGCCGCTCGCCTTTATCGAGCAAAAAGTTTATCAACTGTAGTTGATAATAAGAAGATTTTTCAGTCAGTGAGGCAAGTTCCGCGCGATTCGTTTGGTCAAGAATTTCCAAATATCTCGTGATATTTTCGTTTTGTTCAACCTCCGGCGTTTCGCCTTTTCCCCAATAAATTTTTCTCAAAATTTCGAGTTCTTTTTCGCCGTCTCCGACCAGCCGCGCCACGTCCGCCATCAAAGACAAATCATTCGTTTCGTATTCGGTTAAAAGTTCAAAAGTTTTTTGATATGCGCCGCGCTCGTTGTAGAAATTGACCAGATTTCGCAGATAAATTTCTCTGTCGGTTTCAAGTTTCGTTTCGCTTAATTTTTTCCGCAAAATCTTTTCTTCCAAATCGCCGAAACCGATTCGGCGGCTGATGTTCTGAACGAGCGAAACAGTTTGGCGCGAATCGGAATCGAAACGAGTTTCGTCAATTTTTTCCGAGAAAAATCCGTGCAGGTTTTCCATCTCGTCGTCGGTCGCCGCTTTTTTCGCCAGCGTGCCGACCGATTCGATAATCGCCCCGTCTAAAATCGAAAGTCTTTTTCCGGCTTCGCCCGCGTTCACCGAGCCGTCTTCCTCGCGTATCCGAATCAATTTACCTCGAAGCTGCCAAAGCTCCGCGTTTAGCTGGTCGAGCGGTTTTACTTCGCGCGTCGTTTGCACAAATCCGTTGATGTCCGCGGCTTTTAGAAATTCGCCGCCGAGCGGGTTTTCGTTTAATTCGGTAAAGGCGGCGCGATAAAGCTCGCGGGCTTTTTCCGCGTCTTTCGATTTTTCCGCCTGCTCGAATAATGAAATTTCTTTCGATTTGTTTTCGGCGGGAAGCGTCGCTTTTAAAGATTCGGCTTCGGTTAATTTGTCCCACTTTTCCAAAATTTTAATTTTTCGCTTCACGAATTCGGGCGCGTCGCCGGTCAGTTCTAAAACTACATCGAGATTTTTTATCGCTTCGTCGTAATTTGCGCGACTCGCTTCAAGCTCCGCGACGGCGATGTAAAGCTCCGTCATTTCCGGCTGATTGATGATTGCCGATTGGTAATTTTCAACCGCTTTCGGAACGTCGTTTTTCGCCTGATACAGCTTTGCCAAAACCACGTTCCAACGATAATTTTTGAAAGACTTTTTCGATAAATTCTCGTAATAGACGAGCAGCGTGTCCGCGCCGCCGTAACGCCTGACGTAAGCAATCGCATTTTCGACTGTGGCTTCTTCCGCGTCCGAATTATGATTGATGATTTCGATAAATTGTTCGACCGCCGCCGGATAATCTTCGAGCCGCGTGAAAGCGTCAATCATCTGCCGCCTCAAACCGTCGAGCGTTTCGTTTAGTTCGCGCCGCTCCGCGTTTGAATCTTTGAGCGCGGAAACGGTTTCCGAGAAAACGCGCTGCAGATTTCCCCTATCCTTCTTTCGCACATAGACGCTTGCCAGAGCGCGGAAAATTTCCGCGTCCGTTTTGTTTTCGGCGTGCAAATTTGACAGAACCTTTTCGGCGGAATCGAGGCGGTTTAATTCGATTAAAAGTTTGGCGAGTTTTTGTGCGAAAATCTTTTGATAATCTCCTTTACCAACATTTACGCCGCTTTCGAGAATACTCACGGCTTCGTCGTCGTAACCCATGTGACGATAAATCACCGCCGCTTCGGTTAAAACGCCGTAGTTGGTCGGAAATCGTTCGGTCAATTTTCCGAGAGCGGATTTCGCCGAATCGCGTGCTTGATTTTGGCGGAAGCTCTCAATTAATTTGAGACTGTATTGAATCTTTTGGCGCGGGCTGGCGGCGACATCGGCTAAACGCCGCAGAGCCGTTTGCTCGCCCTGAAAATTGTCTTCGGCGGAATAAAATTCGCGGGCGGATTCTAGAAATTCAAGCGAACGACTGGCATTTATTTGCCGGTTAAGCAGATTTTCGCCGCGCTGCGTTTGATTCGTTCGGCTGAGAACATCGGCATAAGCCAAAATCAAAAACGAAGCGTCTTTGCGGCGGGCGATTTCCTTTTGAACGGACGAATCAATCACGCCCGCCAACTGCGTTTTTCGGGCTAAACCGGCGAGTCGTTTTTGCGCTTTTGATTTCTGTTCTTCGTCGCGGCGCATTGTGTCCAGGGCTTTAACGTATTCGTCAACGGCTGCAATCTCGTTTTTTTCGCCTTCGTAAATCGCGCCCGTTTCAAATGCGTAAAGCGTCTCGTCCTTTTCTTTTTCGCGCAGTTTCCCGATGGTTTGACGCGCTCGTTCAAACTGATAATAATCCCAATAAACCGTCGCCGCCTCCAGATAAACTTCCCGCGTTCCACGCGCCGTTAAGATAAGTTTTTCCCAACTCTCGCTTGCCTTTTCATAATCGCCGAGTTCGGCTTGAATCTCCCCGGCTTCGGTTAAACGAGCGTTTGAAGACGGCGTGTAATCAGCTTGAGATTGAGAAACCCGCGCCGCTTCGATTAAAAAACTTTTATCTTTTTGACCGAACGAGCGCGTGAAATTTACCATTCGCCCGGAAAATTCGGTTTCATTCGGATAAAGCCGATTCAATTCGCGGTAAATATCAACCGCCGTCTCGAAATTGGAAAGACGCGCGGCGGCATCGGCGCGAAATAGTTTATAAATCAAAGTGTCGCCGTTCGCTTTTGCCTGAAAGGAGCGCAATTCGCCTTTCTCGGCTAGATGATCGAGAAATTGTTCACGAATTTCACCGGACGCAAAATAGTAGCGGGCGGCTAAATCACTCCATTCCGTTTCGCGTTTATTCGCCTTGTAAAATTCCAGCAACCCGCGAACAAAACTGATGTTCTGCGGAAAACGCTCGTGCGCCGTCAGGTAAAGTTTCCGGTGAATCTCCTTGTCGTAATCCGACGCGGAAACTCCAGAATTAGCAAATTCTTTCAGATGTCTTTCTACTGTTTCATCGTTTAATTTTTCGGTTATCGAAACTGAAAACTCGGCAAAATCGGCTTTTCGATTTTCTCTCAAAAACCAACGCGCCAATTTGTCGCGCCACGCATCGGTTTGAAAACGCTCTAACGCCTCTCGATAAACCCGCAATTCCTCTTCGGTCAGATTCGTCTGCCGCAGCCATTCGAGCCGTTCTTCGTGAAGCCATTCCTCGTTCGGATATTTGGAG
>MWVT01000277.1_pt1 | contig 11306 bp, 4 predicted proteins | sample 1047201 | NCBI WGS metagenome assembly MWVT01 (sample SAMN06349988, study PRJNA376086) | soil metagenome | isolation source: TG5-1 sample Antarctic (ecotone) soil | place: Antarctica | collected 2015-01-13 | reverse complement strand
CCTGATCACTGCTGTTTCTTAAAGTAATATTAGTACCCACATTACGCATAGTTTCTTTTTCTACTATGTAAGATGTTAATAGGGTGATCAATTTTTTAATTTGTAAATTGCTATTGCTGCCTCCTTGTTTTGCTTGTTCATCTTTCGGTAAGGAGGCTACATTTTGCGATGGAATCCCGCCTTGCTTTTCAACAGTTTTCGAAGGAGCAGAAACAGAAGGGCTCTCTTTTATAGTCTGGCTTTTTTCAGGTACGGGGGTTTTAATAGCCGCAGTTGTATTAGTAACTCGTGTTTCCGTATTTCTTACTACAGAAGCATTAGGTTTTACTTCAGGATTGGAAGTTGGGTTATTTTTTTCAGCCTTAACGTCTAATGATCTTGAGGCAACTACTTTTGCAACCATACCAGAAGGGTTCAATTCTATTTCTTTTGCAGACCTATTTCGGTAAGATGCATAATTTGCATTCACTGCAGCCGGTTCGGTTCGTTCATAGTTTGCCTGATCTTTTTGAGAAGGTGCATTTGTTTGCAAAGTACTGCTGTCACTGCTGAATAACCACCCTGTCAGCAGGAAGCTACTCATGCACATTATGAACAATAAAATAGCTATCGTCATATTATTTAACGGAAGGTTACTGTTGTTCTTCTTTTTCTGAGCCTCTATCCCATGCACATTCTGTACTTTTCTGTCTTGCAAAGCATTTGGAGATCTATTAGGAGCAACCGAAGGTATTGTCCCATTTTGTCCGGCAATTATTTTACGTTTTAATTCTTCTGCCCTTTGTTCAAAACTGCTTTCGTATGATTCTCGTTCTCCAGCAACTATTTTCCTTGGACTAGCAGGTAAGCTCACAAAAATATGGCTTGTTTTATTGCTTTGCATTTGGGATTTCCCGTATTGGGGGGCAAGTGTCACTGATGATGTTCTTCGCTGCCCGGGTTCTGAAACGGCGCTTTGTACAGCCGGTATTTCGTTTTGCAGATACGGCTTTAGGATATCCATCTCGGAGGGATATGACCAGCCGGCGCTTTTACCCTGGTGCCAGATAAGGTCTTTTGGCTTTAAACCTTGCTCAACAAGTTCTCTGAGTGAATAAGGACCTGATTGTTTATTATTACGAAGCAGCGAGTAAAGTTTTTCCATATTAAGTTTTGAATTAGGTATTATATTTCATAATCTGTACCTTTTTTTGTGAAGAAACCCGTTATATGCTTTTCCTAATTCTAAATCTATTGTGAATAGATTAAAATCCCGCCAGGCCGTGCTTAGCGACCGGTTTTCAACTTAAGTATCAAGAAGTTCTTCTCTTGCAATTTGGAAAAATTCGGATTGTTGTTTCAGGATTGCAGGTGCTAAGAGCAATGAAATTTAAAATTTAATTCAAGTGCTCATGCTGTCAATCTGGCAAGCAAATATGCTTTGGAACAGCGCTTGATATGGATGGCTGACTTCTATATTCAGAAATAATTTTATTCAACTCCAAAGCAAATGGTACAAGAGAAAGGTTCAATTTCAATCCACACAGAAAATATTTTCCCTATTATCAAAAAATTTCTCTACTCTGATAATGAAATTTTTTTAAGGGAACTGGTGAGTAATGCCGTAGATGCGACACAGAAAATGAAACGTCTTTCTTCACTGGGTCAGCACAATGGTGAATTAGGAGATCTCACTATTCAGATTGCAGTTGATGAAGCTGCCAAAACCATAACTATTTCAGACAGGGGTCTGGGAATGACCGCTGAAGAAGTAAAAAAATATATAAATCAAATTGCCTTTTCAGGAGCTGAAGAATTCGTCGAAAAATTTAAAGAAGCAAAAGATGCTTCAGAAATTATTGGACGTTTTGGACTTGGGTTTTACTCGGCTTTCATGGTTGCCGACAAAGTGGAAATACAAACTCTGTCTTACCAGGAAGGTGCTGAACCTGCCCGTTGGATATGCGATGGCAGTACTGAATTTGAAATCACTGAAGGGAATCGCACAGACAGAGGCACTGACGTTATTCTTTATATAAACTCAGAGTCGGAAGAATTTTTGAAAAAGCATAAGCTTCAGGAAATTCTTAATAAGTATGCTAAGTTTCTTCCTGTGCGCATACAATTTGGAACTACCACTCAATCGGTGGAAGATGGAAAAGATGATAAAGGTGAAACACAGTACAAATCTGTTGATGTTCCGAATATCATTAATAACACTGCTCCTATCTGGACAAAGAATCCTGTTGATCTCAAGGATGAAGATTATTTGGCCTTTTACAGAGAACTATATCCTTTTTCAGATGAACCACTTTTTTGGATTCACCTCAATGTTGATTACCCATTCCATCTGACAGGTGTTTTATATTTTCCTAAACTAAAAAACGATTTTGAAGTTCAGCGCAATAAGATAAAATTATTCAGCCGCCAGGTTTTTATTACTGACGAAGTAAAGGACATTGTTCCCGAGTTTCTGATGCTGTTGCACGGTGTGATTGATTCACCTGATATTCCACTTAATGTCAGCCGTTCTTTTTTACAAGCCGACAGTAATGTGAAAAAGATCAATTCTTACATTACAAAGAAAGTGGCCGACAAACTCGGTGACCTCTTTAAAAGAGACCGGAAAGTGTATGAAGAAAAATGGAACGATATCGGCATTTTTGTAAAATATGGCGCTATCTCTGAAGAAAAATTCTACGAAAAAGCAAAAGATTTTTTGCTTCTTACCAATACAAAAAATGAACATTATACTTTGGAGGAATACAATGCCAAAGTGAAAGATTTTCAAACTGATAAAGAAGGATCTGTTACTTACTTATATACGATTGATGCTGAAAAGCAACATGCTTATGTAGCAGCAGCCGAAAAAAGGGCTTATGATGTATTGTTGATGAATTCCCCGATTGATAATCACTTCATTCAGCACCTGGAAATGAAGCTTGAAAAAACTTCGTTGAAAAGAGTGGATGCTGATGTGCTGGACAAACTGATATTAAAAGAAGAAACGCAACCACATATACTTTCAGAAGATGAATCAAAAAAGCTAAAGGAAGTATTTGATAAAGCTATTGCCAACCCTGCTATGAAGGTGGAGATTGAAGCTTTGAATGCACAAGAACTTCCTGTAACCCTTACAATGGAAGAATGGATGCGCCGAATGAAAGATATGGCCAAAATGGGCGGCGGTGGCGGAATGAATTTTTATGGTTCAATGCCGGATAGCTATAAAGTATCAATTAATGGCAATCATAAACTTATAGAAAAAATATTAAAATCTGAAAATGAAGAGCAACAGATTGGGCTTGCAAAACAGGCTTTCGACCTTGCATTGCTTTCGCAGGGAATGCTGAAGGGCGCTGATCTCACAGCTTTTGTAGAGCGGAGTGTGGAAATGATTTAATGGATTACCTTCTCAATCAATTTTACTAAGGTCTGATTTCAGCAACCAACCCTTTGAAGTCTGTCCACTATGATTTGTATAAACAATATAAATAAATCCATTTTCTTCATTCTGCGCTTTAAGTATGGCATTGTTCCAACGTGAGATAAATGCTCTCCTTCTGGTACTTTCATCCGGACTGTTGTGAAAATATGCCTTGGGAACGGCAAGCCGGTATGAACCTATTGAATTATTATTTATAGAGTCGTTTTTATCATCCTGCTTTTTTTCTTCTTCACGTTTTTTCTCTTCTTCACGTTTTTTCTCTTCTTGCTTTTCCTCCTCCCTGATATCTACAGGCAATGGTTTTTTGCCCGGTGTATCAAAGACCATGGGATCCGAGGTCTGTGGTTCAACTTCATTCTTGTTTTCTTCTTTTTTATCATCTACCGGTTCCGGATCAGTAGTTGCTTCATTCTCAAAACCTGTTTGGTGTACTACAGTTCCCGTATCGGTATTAGATGAAGTATCGTTTATCGTTTTCGGCACATTGGCTGAATCATTCTTTTTGTTGAATACAGAATAAGCTGCAAACGCACCAAGGCATGCTGCCAGAAGCAGAAGGGCAAAAAATGCGGTTTTAGAAACACCTTTTTGTCTTGTAGTTTCAGGATATGTAGTATAAGTAGGTGGGGCTTCTGCAACCAATGAAAGTTCTTTGTTTTTTGCTTGCAATTCTCTATCCTTTGCAGCAAGGTCTGTTCGAAGAGCAAGTATCTCGCTGTCAAGTTTCTTTACACCTTCCCTCGTTTGCATGTATGATACTTGTAGAGCCTCTTTCTCTGCAATCAGTTGGGTCTTTTCATTTTGTAAAGCAGCCAGGTTTTCTTTTGTATAGCCGGGTATGTTAACAGATGTTGCACTATTGGAAATTACAAATTCATGTAATTCTTTTCCTTCTTTAAACCTTAGTTCCGGTTTTTTCTCAAGGCATTTATGCACTGTGTTCAGTAACCACTGGGGCACCTGCATTTCCTTTTCTTTTCTTTCTGCACTCCAGGCCTCTGGTATGTTTTGCTTCCTTAGCGCCATCACATCAGGCACTGGCGATTCCATGTGTGCTACCATCACCTCGTTCCTGGCTGTCTCACCCCGGTTGCCCAGCGGAAAGGGAACCCTGCCACCCAGCAACTCATATAGGATCACACCAAAGGAATAAACATCGGTTTGAAAAAGCATTTTGCCTTCATTCTGCTCAGGCGCCATAAACTCAATAGCCCCTGCATGCCTGAGACTGGTTCTGCGCTGCTCGTCCGACATCACGGCCAGTCCAAAATCCAGCAATACATAATTGCCTGAACGCAGATTAAATTTTACATTATTGCTTTTAATGTCCCCATGCTTTACCTCTACGGCATGGCAATGGGCAAGCGCTGATGAAAGATGCTCTGCTACCTTTATCACTTCCTTTATAGTGAAAAGTGCATCATGAGGCGCTTTGAGCAACTCTTCCAGGTCAGGACCTTCTATGAATTCCATCTCTATAAAAGGAAAAGAGCCACTATCAGTGATGCCTGAAGAGAGAATGCGCACTACATGCGGATTAGGATGTTCATTTACCTTGCGCAGCTTTTCCACTTCACTTTGGAAAGAGCGAAAGTTTTTATCATCCTGGTTTTCTGTGTGGATGGGTGTAGGCAACAACTTTACAGCAGTGATCATCTCGCCCATGCGCCTTGCCTTATACACCGAGCCCTGACCACCGGTCTTTAAAGCACCCATGTTCTCCAAACCTTCTGTGATGGTGAAAACCCTTCCCATTTTTTTTATGATCTGTTTTCCTCGGCTGAATAACTAAATTCCAATAGTGCCGATTCGCCTAAAAGAATTTGATCGCCTTCTTTCAATTGATGACCGATCTGTGTAGTATATAATTTAATTGGATTTTGCTCATCTGCAGAGCGGATCTTTATTTTATTCCGGGGCGGTATTCCGCCTTCATCAGCAAAGAGCAAAAAGAACCCGGAATCGGAATGATATTCTATATGTGCATGCTGACGACTGATGTATTTATTGCTTTCATTTATACTTTCCGGGAAGGCGATCGTGTTTTCTCTGTAAAAACCATCAAGTGTTTGCACTTTTCTTTCCCGCCCGATGTAAACTTTTCCAGTGGTGGAGCTTATTTTGTATTCTTGTTTTTCAGCCTCTCCTATTCTTACCTTTAGGTATGCAGTAGCTACTTTTTGTGCAGCAAGTTTTCTGGTAAGAATCAATAATGCTGCATTCACGTTAGGAATCTTCTTTGCCTCTTCTGGCAATGTATCTGTAAATACGGTCTCCATTGTCCAACCATCAGGAAGTGCAATGGCGTAATCATCAGCTATTTTTTGCACGTCGTTTTTTCTGAAACGATCCCCTTCTTCATAATAAAAAGCTGATTCGTACATATGCCTTTCTTCCGTGTCGGCATTTACAAAAAGCTGTAACCCTTTGATATTGTTCCCTTCACCGCCTTCCACTTTTTTTAATTCATCTTTGAGGAACTGAAGCACTGTATTTCTGATTGACTTTACATCCTGTGGACGTTCCTCGGTGTTTTTTTTAAATAAATCCAGCATTTTAATTCTTTCTATTTAAAGACTGTGGGGCAACACAAAGGTTGTATCAATATTTCAATAAATAGTCCAAAAATTTAGCTAAGCTTATTAAATATTTAAATTCTCTTCAAAAAATATTAGCAAAGTTTTTTAAAAACGCTTTTATCCATTTTTATAGATTTCACTTTTAATTTATACTATCCGCTATTACCCTTCTTCCACGACGTATGGTTGATTCATTACTAATGCTCACAGCCGCGGCCGGTTTTTTTGTTTTCACTCCCGTTTCGAAACCTTTAATGTAACCACGTTCTATAAGTTTTGGTACAATATGTTTACCGGCAAGCCTTACAGCTTCGCTGGAACCCTTCGCCGACTCCATTCGTACGCAGACCACTATATGTCCGGGTCCATTAAGCTTGGGAGCAAAAAATGTGTACCATCCATCATTGATCCTTTGTCCTTTCCATATTCGTTCCGGAGTTCCGGTTTTACCCGCAACAGCTATACCGAGGTCATCTGCCTTATTTACACTTTGTGCTATCATATATTTAGTGATCAACGTCGCATATTGAGAATCCTTTGCTATCGCTACACCAGGTGCTATTCCTAAAACGGAATCGCTGATGCGAAGCACATAACGATGAGGAACTAATACCCCTTTATTAGCTACACTGGCTACCAGTCGTGCTATAGATGCAGGAGTTGCAATTAGTTCACCCTGGCCCCAGGCCATCCCGGATACGCCCCTGCCTCTTGTCCGTCTTATATCATTTTTATTATAGCTTCTCAGGCTTCGAAATTCAGTATTGCGCCAGAGTTGCATCCATTTTTTTTCCTGTCCTTCATTTCCAGGTTGCTTCTCATAATAATATCCTCCTACACCTTTCAAAAACATTCCTGTCTGCATATAAAGTACGCCCATCTCTTCCTGCAGTTGCTCTTCATTCGCCAGACGTATGAAAAATGAATTATTGGATTTCACCAAAGCTCTTTCCAAAGAAATATTACCGGCCTCATCGGGCTCAGCGCTTTTTATCCTGATCAGATCACCACCACGAATAAGAATTGTTTTTTGCGCAGCGGCCAAACCCAATTTATTAAAGGCAGCCATTGTGGTCAATACTTTTGCGGTGGAGCCGGGCTGAGTTGCATAGGTAAAACCAAGATCGGTATTTGCCATCCAGCCGGCTGATTTATTTTGTTCGGCCTGCGACATCGTCAACTGATCCCAGTTACTGACATTCGGTAAAGGATAACCTGCTGAACTAATTACGTCACCTGTAGAGTCTTCTATAATTACAACCGATACCCGGTTGTCCCGCAAAGAATCATCAAGAGCAATTGATTGTTGAATACTCACCTGCAGAGCAGCATCCATGCTCAGGTGCACATCACGATTCCTTTGTTTGAATGCTTCCACTTCTTTACTATTGATACCTGCGATCAGTAACGCAGCCAGTGCACTATAATCCCTTTTAGCAACGGTCATTTCTTTTGCGGTCTGCGGTAAGAAACGGTCTTCCCGAAAACGGGATGCTAAAACATTGTATGCAACGGTAGGAGTTTTAAATCCTCTGAGTTCAGGTCCGAGCTCGTAGTCAGCAAAATAGCCATTCGTGCCCCCCATGAACACACCAGTATTGGCATCACCTGTCCAAAAAAACATGTGCTCTGCAAAGGGATAAAAGCGATCAAGTCTTTTGCGTGAAAGTGAATCAAGTTTACGTTTATCGAGGCCGGCCACAAAAAGTGAATCTCTTTGTTTCAGGATCAGTTCCGGTTTACTTGTTGCTAATATTTTTCCCTTTCTATCATATAAACTTCCGGCCTGCAATTTATTCATCAGAATAGCGATCCGGGGATTGTAACTAAACATGCGCCCGCCACTTCTATCCGCAACCAAAGCAGGCTGCACCACCCATTTTTTATTATTGAATAAATATTTAGAAATATCTACGGTTAAAAGCACCAACCCTATTAAGGCTGCAACTAAAGCAGGCACAAGGTTTTTATCTTGTTGTTTAGCTATGTAACTCATTTGCACTTCACTCCCCTGCACCGATGAAGCAGATAAAAGAAAACCCGCAGCAAGCAAATTACAAATAAGAGAGGAGCCGCCATAACTTACAAAAGGAAGTGATACACCTGAAAGTGGCAAAGCGCCAATAGAACCTCCGGCAATCAATAAAAATTGTACAAAGGTGCCAATGCCTATACCGGCACATAGGTAGAACAAAAATGGTGTTCCTGTTTGACGACCTATGATTACTGAACGATGGAGATAAACGAGAAAAAGAATAAATACACAAACAATTCCGGCCCAGCCAAACTCTTCCCCAATAGAAGGTAGTATCATATCGGTATGCGCTTCAGGAATTGTTTTGGCAAACCCTTCACCTACACCCTGGCCGGTGACACCACCTGTTGACATTGCCCAAATACCATTGGCGATCTGATCACCTCCAAATACTTCATTATTCCATTTATCAAGCCATATAGATTTCCGATCTACAAGCCGCTGCACCGGACCCGGAAATAAACGATCAAGAAATGGTATTTTATCAAGCAGCATAAAACCACCAATCACAACAAGCGCCATTACTGAAGATTCGCTGATCTGCCTTTTTATAAAAAACATTACTAATGCCACCAGAAAAACTGTAATAGCTGTGGCCAACCAAATATTATCTAAAATCCAAATGGACAAAACAAATAATACAACCGCTCCTATCATATAAAAGAAATCGCCACGGGAAAATGAAAATAGTACGATGAACGTAAAGCATACTACAATAGCAGGGCCGAGATCGCCCAACATTAAAAACAAGAATATAGAAATAACGATGGCGGCAAGTGCAAATGAAAAAAATGACCAGCGTTTACGCATGGTAGCGTATTCTGAGATGAATTTTTCATTCGCAGCAAAAAAGCCTGCAAGAAAAATAACGATTAAAAACTTGACCACTTCACTGGGTTGAAATCCAAATAAATTTACTTTCACTCCACTGCCTTCAGGGCCTGTACCCAATACTATTGTGAGGATCAGTAATAACAAAGCTAAAAAAGCCCATTGCGTACCACGCCCTATACTCTTACCTCTGAATACAAACATCCTGTACAAACCGGAATCGGGGGTGAAGCGTCTGAGGTTGAAAAGAAGCAGGAACAACAATGTACCCAATCCAATTAAAAAATACCAAAGTGTGCTTTGTCCGAGAAAGCGATCACGAAGAGGATCTTGCAAACTCAATAATGTAATGAGTGAAAAACCTGTAAGCAACATGATCACCGGAAGTATTAATTGATCGGCGTGTGGGAAACGAAAGGTCAACAACAAATGCAAAATCAGGAAGCCTAAAAAGAAGGCACCAACAATGATCATATACCATTTTGAAGCCTCTTGCGGAGTGCGAACAATCAGTGATTTTTCTTTCTTAAGGTTATTAAATTCCCGTGTAGATAAAAGTTTAATAGTATGAGGTACTCTGGTAAACGTAAAGGATACATCATCGTCTAATTTCTGTACGCCTTTTGAAAAGCCAAACTGCTGACCCGGTTGTAAAGGCAATACTTCAAAAGACTTATCATCAGGAAGGTTTTTGAATTCTGCTTTTCCATTATTATTTGTTCTGGCAAAAAGTGTTAGCCCGATCAATTGTCTTTTATTGGTGGAATCTAACGCATAAGTTTTTCTAAAATCATTTCCTTTTTCTATTTGCTGCCGGTCCACTTCCAAAATTTCATTGCTGTACAAACTATCTTGTGGTAAGATCATTTCTAAACGTACCAATACCCCAGGGACAGAAGACTCTTCTTTATCTATAATAGTTGTAGTAATTGAATTCTTGCCAAGTGCTGCATTATTGGTAGCATTCAATACTACGGGCGATGTGCGTTCTCTGATAAAAAGTGCAGAGTCCGGGCCTGAATATCCCAGTAAAGATCTTGATGCGATCACTCTTTTTTTATATGACTCGCCACCCTGGGTAAATGCCTGATCGGCATTTACATTGTATTTAGATTTATTGAGCTCGCCTATATTGTCAATGTTATCTTCAGTGGTATTCAACCTTTGCGCCACTACGGAGCGGATCAATTCAATGTCGCGAACATCTTCGAGGTAATAACCTCTTTGTAGCAGGTCGCGTATCCGGCGATCCGGATTTGCCTCATTGAGATTGACCATACTACCATCGCGTAAGCGTTGCGGTACCTCTTTGAAATCCCTTTTGAGTACTGTAAAAAGATCTAAAAACAGAAAACCCATTACAATTGCGATCATCAATAAAAAAATACGCTCCAAGCCTCTACCCCGATTACGCTTTTCCTGTACCATAACAGAGATTAGGGTTTTATTTAATTGAGTCTTTCAATTGCCTTTTAATGTATTGAAATGATCCATTGACAGAAGAAGTATCGCCGTTGGAAAAGAGATAAGCCAGGCTGATTTTACAATTATTGAATCTGATATTTTTCAGCCGCAGAGATTGCTCATTGGCAACTAATAAAGCAAGATCAAAGTCGTTAAAGCTCAGAGAGTCCAATATAATATGTCTGCAATTTTCTGAAAAAACCATAGCAGGCCCACCTTTCAGAAAAGAATTATCCTTTACAAAATTTATATTATTTCCCTTTATATACAATGTATCGCGGTCTATCCTTATGGTATCGGTCAATGTAATAGCACTACCGAATAGAGAATCATACAATACCAAAGTGTCATTAGGAGCTTCATTGATGGCATCCTGAAATCTGGTTTCGGTCTCATTGGGCACAGAAACTATTGGTAGAATAGCTGGTTCGTCTTTTTTTCCTTGCCACCACATCCAGATAAGTGCTCCAAGCAATGCAATGCAAAGCAATGAAAGAACGGTGACTAATCCGGTGCGGTTTTTTGCCTGCTTCAATAAAGAAGGAACTTCTATTGCCCGCCTGGGTGGGGCATCTTTATTTTCCGGATTTGGGTTTTTTTTTAATGCAACAGGTTTGGTTGCTTTTTGTTTTATTGGAGCTTTGTGGTTTTGCACCAATACGGCTGTGATATTGTCTTTCCCTCCTGCTTTGTTTGCAGCTTCTATCAATTGGGTTCCTTTTTCCTTGAGTGTGGTATTGTCAAGAAGTATATTCGTAATTTCTGCACTGCCTACCATATCGGTCAAACCATCGCTACAAAGCAAGATCATATCCCCTGGCAAAAAAGGTGAGTCACCAGTTTCCACATAATCAAAATTAACCGGTGCCTGTTCTGCAAATCCAAGCGCCTTATTAATCTCATGGCGTTTGGGATGCGCCATTGCAGCTTCTTCAGTGATCCTTCCTGAGTCTTCGAGAAATCCCACAAA
>MWVT01000276.1_pt1 | contig 11339 bp, 9 predicted proteins | sample 1047201 | NCBI WGS metagenome assembly MWVT01 (sample SAMN06349988, study PRJNA376086) | soil metagenome | isolation source: TG5-1 sample Antarctic (ecotone) soil | place: Antarctica | collected 2015-01-13 | reverse complement strand
AGACGACCACGCCGGTGGCATGGGCGGCATGGGCGGCGGTGGTATGGGCGGCATGGGAATGGGAATGTAATCTGAGACTGCAAATTTCAGATTGCACATTCCAAAATATAAAAAGGCTTCGCTCAAAATTGAGCGAAGCCTTTTTATATTTTGATGGCTTTGTTGCAAAATTACTTCTGTGTTTTGAATGGTTTACGAAAAATAAAAATGTGATTTTTCGCTATTTTTCACTATTTTCTTCATATTCTAAGCCGCAAGTTTTTGAAAAGACACGTGTTATTTGTGCAACAAAGCCGGCTGAAGCTAAAAATGCTTTACTTACTTTATCACTGTAAGTAGAGAATTTTTGTTTTGCCATTATTTTTTGATCAATGTTTTTCGACTATTGATTGTCATAAAAAGTCAATTTGTTTATAATTTACTTGTTGCTTTTGCAACTAATTTTTCAGTCAAGGAGGAATTTTAGATATGGCAGATGATAACAAATGCGCTCATGATTTATGTCAATGCGCGAGACGAGAAAATTCCAATTATTGTAGTCTGTATTGCGAGGACGCGGATGATCAGGATTTAACCGAAATTCTATGCGGTTGCGGACACACGGGTTGTGCATAAAATCAAAAGGCTTCATTCAATGTTGAATGAAGCCTTTTGATTTTCAGTATAACAGACAGGAACTTTAATATTTCTTTTTGTTGTCTTTAAGGATTTTTATCATCTCCCGCGAGAAGACCACTTCCAAACGCTTCGTTTGGTGGTGGATGAATCGCCCTTGTGCAAAACAAACAGATAAACATAAAATCAAAGACATCCGATAGGTTTTGTTTTCATAGTTGCAAATACTTGAGAAGCCACCTATGCGGCTCTTTGAAACTTTATTTAGGGCGAGGTTTTCGGTAGTCGCCAACGTAAAAACTAAAACACCTGAGCAGAGAAACAAATAAGACCGGGAAGTTTGCACCCTTGATTAAATTGCATAGGTGAAAATCCTTAGAAGCCGTTTCCAAACTTTGTTTGGTGGCGGAGTAATCACGAATTACTTCTTGTTTCATCCTTTTTAGCTTCTTCGCGTCCGTGCGGAGTTTCATTAGAATTAACGCCGCCGACAATATCGCGGTCGTCGGCATCTCCTTTTGTTTCGTCGCCGCGCAAAACTTGCCGCAAAGTTTCGTCGGACGATTTATTCGTCGCTTCGTCTGTTATTTGTTCGATACTCAAACCTTCACGATTCACATCCGGGATTTCATTTTTATCAGGCTTTGTCTCATTTGTCATATTTACCTCGAAAAATTAGAAATATCTAAAAGTTGATTTTTATGTAATTTTTTTTGCTTAACAGAAAAATTTACTTTTCCAATTATTCAATTGCTGTGCCAAATTATTTTGCGGAAAGATTTAGGATTTATTTGTAATTTAAGTAATAACTTTTTTCGCTGTATGATAACAAAACACAATTTTGTATCAATAAAAAAAGGTGAGCCGAAAGCTCACCTTAAATTCTGCTGATTGATTTTCAACTAACGATTGTTCACATTACTTGAAGCAGTTGCAGTAATCATAAACTCTGTTCCTTCTGCGAGTTCAACATCATCTCGACCTTGCAAAATAACCGAACCGGCGCCGGCGCCGGCGCCGACTCCGGCACCGATAGCCGCTCCTTGACCGCCGCCGGCGATTGCGCCGATTAACGCTCCGAGGGCTGCGCCGATTCCCGCGCGAGTCACAGTTTTCGTCGTTTGATTATTATCACGGACAGTTCCTTCATTATTAACGGTGACGTTTTCGCCGTTTGCCAACCTTACGCTGTCAACGACTCCTGCAAACCGATAAGTTTGACCGTTTCGAAGCCGAATCGTATCGAACTCAAGCGAAACATTCGCTCTACCTGAAACTCGACCTGAGCGCTCGGTCGAAGCGACTCGTCCTTCGATAATCGCTCCGCTAAATTGTGAAGGCGATGTAACTTCCATTTGAAAGCGGTCACCGTTCTGGCTAACTTTGGTTGAAACCGGTGTTCTCAACGTTGCCGTTATCGGCGTGTTATTAGCAATAATAAAATCATTTATGTTGCTGTTATTACCGTTGTTATTACCGTTGTTAATATTACCGCTGTTGTTATTTTGGTTGTTCGTCATTGACAAGTTTGCCGTTTCGTTAACTTTGTCATAGATACTTGCAACCGTTACGGTTTCATTTTTGTTTTCAAGATAAACTCGGCGCACGACTCTCAGTTGTCCATTGCTCAACTGATTAAAATTGACATAAAAATCATTTGTCCGGTCGCCTTCATAACTCAATGCAATACCGTCATAGTTTGTCGTCGCTGTAACTTTAATCGAGCGTCCGTTATTAGTTGTTTCAGTTCGAGCTACGCCGTCGGCAGCGAATGTAACTTGCGGCGATGTGCTTGAAGCAATCGTTACCTGGTTGCCGCGTTTTTCAATCGCCAGCATATCGGGCGAAGACAAACGTCTTTCCAAATTTGTTCTAGCGCGCTCACGCTGATTTACAGTGTAATTAACAGTCGAACGGTCAACGATGTCATTTACATTATCGCTTTGATTGAGATTTAACCGATAAGTACCAGTCAACATCGAATCGAATTTGCTTGTCGGCGAATACTGACGATTCCATTTCCAACCGACGTTATAATAAGTTGAAAGCGTATCCAAATCCGTACGAATCAAACGCCATTGACTCTCGGCATTGGGGGTAAGGCGATAATCGCGCATAAAGCCGTCAATAAAATATGCTCGATTCAAAACTTCTTCTACGTCCGTCATTACCGACCGACGTGAATCAAATTTTTGTCGCAAGCTATCAGTCGCATTTTCAAACTCTGTAATGTAATTGATAACTGCGTCTTCACTCCGCGTGTTATTATAAACACTTCGGTCAAGTGCTAAACCAACTTCACGTTTATACGCGTCCGTGCGCGTTTCAAGCCGCGCCAAAAGTGTTTGAACATTGCTGTCAGTTACACGATAGGGACGCGTTCCGCCGGAGATTATCGGAGACGGATTTTGATTGTTAGTCGAAGATTGATTAATATCATTCCAATTCCATCTAACATTGTAATAAGTTGCCAAGGTTGTTAAATCAGTGCGGATAGTCGTCCATGTTCTCTGAGCATTCGCGTTTAAGCGATTTCTCTGCATAAACTGATTGATTTCCCCTGCCCGATTCAAAACTTCTTCAACATCGTTTCCAGCCGAACGACGCGCATCAAAATTTTGATTCAAGTTATTAACCGCAGTTTCAAATTCGGTAATATAATTCAAAATTGAATCCTGGCTGTCGCCGTCTGCCAACGCGCCCCGGTTAAGCGCGTTCGTCAATTGACGTTTATAAATGTCCGTATTTGTTTCAACACGCGTTAAAACTGTCAATACTTGTCGGTCGGTTACGCGATAGGGACGAACCTGCGCCTGCACGAAAGTCGTCGTTGAGATTAAACCTAAAAATAGAAATAAAGAAAAGAAATTTAATAGATATTTTTTCATAAAGTCCTCCAGAAATTATATATGACTTAATATTAGAAAAAATTTGGTAAGCCATATCAATTAGTTATATGTAATGGCAAGTAGTGTGCCAAAACTTTCAGCTTTGTAATAATTCTTTTGTGGACTTATGTTTATGCCGCCTGGTAGTGATTAATAAAGCCTTTCACTTTTCTTAGACTCAAACTATTTCGCCGAAATCAGATACGATATAGGTTAACAAACTACTTTAAAGTTAAATATATTATTTTCAAGATTTAAGTGGGACTTTAACAATAAAAACCGAACCTTTTCCGACGCCTTCACTATCGGCTTCAATTGTTCCGTTATGAAGTTTTATTATGTGATTTGAAATCGTTAGTCCGAGACCTAAACCACCCGAACTGCGGGTAATCGATGTGTCGGCTTGCGTGAACCGGTCGAAAATATGCGGCAAAAATTCCTGGCTGATTCCTTTGCCGTTATCTTTAACAATCATTTGAACCGCACCGTCGTTTTCCATCACAGCTGTTTCAACTTTCCCGCCCGAATGCGTAAATTTAACGGCGTTGGATAATAAGTTGTAAATTACGAGTTTAATTTTATCCTCATCGCCTAAAATGTGATGACCATTTAATTGATTATTTTTAACAAATTCAATGTTTTTCTCCTGCGCCGTCGGCTCTATTTCCGAGAAGGCGTTTTCAAAAACGTCTGAAAAGTTAACTTCATTTCCTTCAAAATTAATTGTGCGAGAAACAATTTGTGAATAATCGAGCAATTCCTCAACCAGTTTAGTCTGTGAACGAAGATTTTTCTCGATTTTTTCGAGAGCTAGTTTCTTAGTATTGTCTGATAAATCGTCGGTTCTTAGAATTCGCGTCCAACCGGCAATTGAGTTGAGCGGGGTTCTTAATTCGTGCGAAACTATCGCAATAAACTCATCTTTAGTATTGTTCGCCTGTTCGGCTGACAAGCGGGCTTTCTGTTCTTTCTCAAGCAATCCTTGTTTTTGCTTTTCCAATTCAAATAATTCAGCGGCGGTCGTTTGCAGTTTTATACGGGCGGAAGTTTCCCAATAAGTCATGCCGAAAAGCAAAAAACTAAAAATTGCTCCGATTATAAATATGAACGGAGTCCAACCTAAACTGGATTGAGCGGTAAAGGACGGTGCGGAATCGTATTGAATAATCCATTTTCTTCCCGCGACGTTCAAATCGTTTTGCGCCGTATATTTTTCCTCAATTTCACCTGAAGCGGTTAACTTTTGCGGGTCGGGAGTTTTCGCTAATAAGTTTTCCGTAGCTACTTCCCCATCGTAAATTTTCAATTTAATATCGGAAGCGGATTTATCGTTTTGTATTTCGCTCAAGAAATCACTCGTACGAAACGGGCTGTAAATATAACCAATTATGTTTTTTTTTCTTTCTTCAACCGACATCGCTAATTTCCCGTTTTTGTATATTGGCAGGAAAATTAGAAAGCCGGTTTCTGAAAACCCGTCTTTGTCTTGAGCTAAATTGACTTTTGCACTGCTCGCTGCTTCACCCGAATCCCGCGCTCGATCTAATGCTTCGTTTCTGTTTGATTCGCCGGACATATCAAAACCGATAGATTGTCGGTTCGATTGATTAAACGGCTCGAGATAAGTAACAATTCGATAAGAATTCTTCTCGGCGGCAGGGAAAATGTTGAACTCAACGTATCCCTCGGATTTCATTTTTTGCACAAAAGCCTCGCGTTTTTCAGCCGCGACTATTTTCGTAAAGCCGATGCCCTGCACACCTACATAATTTTTTTCCAGCTCAAGACTTTTTACATACTCCGAAAAATTTTCACGATTAATTTCTCTATTGGATTCAACAAACCCGCGTCCGCCTTTAAGAAGAGCGACATACAAATTTATTTTATTTTCAACCGCCGATTGTATTCGCTTGACCTCATTCGAGAATCTAATCGAATCTTTATTTTTTGCGCTTTGATAAAAACTGTAAGTAGCACCTATGGTCAGCAAGATACAAACCGCCAAAACCAAAAACGGAAATTTTGTCGTTTTTTCATCATCAGTCAAATTTTTCAAGGTTTCTGACACAATAAACTGATGTTCATAATGGTTTAAAACCATATAAAAGCAAAAATAAAATCTGATTTCTGTCATGGCATTTGCAATCTATGTGCCGTCCTTTAGTTTATAGTTTTTTTGGTTGCCAACTTGAGTTATCAGAAAGTTAAGTAACCGGCAAAACTCTTTTTTTACAATTATTTGTATGAATCTTTTACATAAACGTCTTGTTTTGTTGCAACTATTTGACAATTTAAGTTAATGTTTGTGTTCAGAGAGCAGTCTTATATATAAACACGCCGTTTATATCAATTATAAATTTTGGCATCAGTTTTGCTAAGAGGTTTTAGATTGGGTTTAGACAAACTAATATTTGTTTTATAAGGAGATCGGATATGTCGGAAGAAAACAATACAGGAAACAATTTAATTTGGGCAATTACCACTTTGATAATTGTGGCAATTATTGCGGGCGCTTTGTATTATAGTGGGTTTCTCGGTGGAACGAAGAAGGAAAAAATTGATATTAATGTTACTACTCCTTCCTCAAATTCCAGGTGAATTGTTTGAAATAAATTTCTTTACTAATTGTATACAAAAAAAATATCCTCATTAGAATGAGGATATTTTTTAGATTTTTTCGTCCAGGTTATGTCTTTTAATCATTCCGTATAATCTTGGACGATAAAGTCCCAAAAGATTGGCAGCCGCTTGTTTGTTGCCGTTTGTTCGCTTTAATGCGGCTAACACGACACCATTTTCGAGCGAGTTAAAAACATCATTCTGCTCTGCGCTGCCGTCAGGTTCGGGTAATTTTTCAACAATAAACTTTCCTATTTCTTCAAATAATTCCTCACCTTTCAAATCTTTTGTATCTAACAAACCATTCGCCTCATTCTCACTGATATCTTTTGCCAACCCGTTTTGTGAATTTACCTTTAATTTATTTCTGCCTTTAGAAATGCTGGCGATTGAAATTGAATTGTCGAGATTTTTCGGTATATTTAACTCGCTGATTTTACCGCCTTTGGAAAGCAAAATTGCTCTTTCGATAACGTGCTGAAGCTCGCGCACGTTTCCGCGCCAATTGTAATTGAGCATTTGTTCATACGCTCTTTCGGAAAAATCAAGATTATCTCGTTTGTATTTTTCGCTGTAAACTTCCAAAAAGTGTTCGGCAAGCATCGGAACGTCTTCCATCCGCTCACGAAGCGGCGGGATTTTTATTTCGATAGTGTTAATCCGGTAGTACAAATCTTCGCGTAAATTACCGTCTTGAATCGCCTCGAACGGATTTCGATTAGTAGAAGAAATGAGCCGAAAATCCACGCTTTGCGGTTTATCGTCGCCGACGCGGTAATAAATTCTTTCCTGCAACACTCGAAGCAGTTTCGGCTGTAAACTCGCCGGCATCTCGCCGATTTCATCGAGCAGAAGACTGCCGCCGTTGGCGCGTCCGAGAAAACCTTCCTTATCGCCGATAGCGCCCGTGAACGAGCCTTTTTTGTGTCCGAAAAGCTCCGATTCAATTAATTCCTTCGGCAAAGCTGAACAATTTAATTTAACAAACGGTTTTTTCGAACGATGACTTTTATAGTGAATGGCGTTGGCGACAACTTCTTTTCCCGTGCCGGATTCGCCCAAGATAAAAATGTTGGCATCCGATTCAGCGACACTTTCGATTATCTCATAAATATCCTGCATCGCTCGACTTCCCCCGATAACGCCTTCGTAGGAATTGCGCGAAGAAAGTTTGCCGCGCAACTCTTTGATTTCCGCCGATTGTCGTTTGCGATCAATCGCCTTTTCAATAAGAAGAAGTAATTCTTCAAATTCGATTGGTTTTTCAACATAATGAAAAGCCCCGGCTTTGGTTGCTTCAATCGTTTTTTCTGTCGAACCAAAGCCGGTAATCATTATAATTTCCGTATCAGGCGAGATTTCTTTACAGCGGCGAACCATTTCTATTCCGTCAAAATCGGGCAAATTGAGGTCGGTCAAAATTATGTCGAACTCGGTTTCCGCGACAAAATTTATACCGGCTTGCCCGTTCTCCGCAGTCGTAACCTCAAAACCTTCTGCGTCCAACTGAAATTTCATTAATTCCAAAGTTGCCACGTCGTCATCAATTACAATTGCCTTATATGCCATAATTCTTAAATTTAATTTTTGTCGCTATATTAGATTTAATATGCAGATTAGTAAGATTGTATCAAATGACATAAAAATTAGAGAATGCAAATCAATTGAATTTATATTTCTACATACACAGCAAGAGAGGCAAGTCCCCTTAACTTGCCTCTCTCAAATTCACACTCCCCCCGGTTTTTCCTATAAGTTAAAAATCAGGCAACCTTACATTTTCCCATAATCACCACTATTTAACTTATAGATTGTTGGTTTACAATTTTCTTTTTATCAACAAATTCCTTTCGCCATACGCTCATTTAACACTTGGCAACGCTTGTGCCATTGCTTCTAAATATATTTAACAGCGGTATTTACATTGTTTATGACCAAACTCTGAATTTCTCTTTACATTTAACTTCGTAACATTTTAATGCAATTTAAATTTGACTAAATTCAGCTGCAAATTCCTACATATCGACTGCAAATCTTTAAATTTTTTATTTGTATTGAATTAATACTAAAAGCATTTAGCAACATCTTTGTCTAATTTTAATTGTTGATAAACTATATGATTACTTAAACTTAATAGTTAGGCATAATAATTGAATAGAAGAATTTAATTGTAAAATGCTGTAAAGCATAAGTTCCTTATGATGTTTTGGAGAAAATTGTTATGTTAGAAGCAATAATCATTATTTTGTTAGTGCTTTGGTTATTGGGATTGATAACCAGCTTCGCGGGAAGTTTTATACATCTTCTTTTGATTGTTGCTTTAGCGACTTTTGTAATTAGGTTTGTAACAGGCAGAAAAGCAGTGTAATTTATTTGAAAATTATTTAGTTTGACCGGCTTCAATTTTTAATATCACTGTCTTTTCCGCCGAAACCTCGTCTTAACATTTAAGGTCGAGGTTTTTTTCTGGTTTTTACAAAGGATGAATTATCAACTCGTCTGCGGAAGGTTTCTTTGTTAAGCAGAAATAGTTCGTATATTATTTGGACAATAACTTTTTTGAAGTTTTAAGCGGAGTAACAAATGGAATTCACAATAGATGCTCAGGGTCGAGATATTTTTGATAATGTATTCGCTTTTTGGGGAACGCTTAGTTCAGAGGGTTTTGTTTTAAGTCTGGACGGTCAAGTTTTCAATAGAACAGTTACTGATCCTAAATTATTAATCGGTCAAAAATTTTCCGAAACCGTTTATTGGCAAGCCTCTGAGCATGATTCGGAAATTCTTGAAAATTCGATAACCGAAGCGGCACAAGGAATGAAGTCAAAAGTATTGTTGGATTTTAGAGTGAGTGCAAATGAGGTTATTAATATTGAATTATACCTGCATCCGATAGCTGATGACAAAACAATTTTCTTTTGCGCTCAGGAAGTTACTGCCCGTGAAAAAGAGATTGAGCATTATAAAGAGCGAAGCGAACAACTTTTATTTGCCGCCGAAAACGCCGACATCGGTTTGTGGTTTTGGGATTTGGCGGAAGACAGCATCTTTACTACCCCGAAATGCAATGAACTTTTTGAAGTTCCCACACACGATATTTTTACATTTAACTCTTTTCTAAACATTGTTCATCCCGAAGATATCTCGCGTGTGAAAACTGCGCTTAACGAATCGCAGACCCACGGAAAAGAATACAATGCTGAATACCGCGTGGTTTATTCGGACGGTAATGTTCATTGGATTGCCGCTCGCGGTAGAACTTATCTCGACGCCGAAGGCAATCCGAAAAATATGATGGGCGTGGTCCGGCGAGTAACCGATAAAAAAATTGCCAACGAAGAACTTTCAAAAGTTTATGACCTTGAGAAGAAAGCGCGAAGCGAAGCCGAGGAAGCCAATCGCGCCAAAGACTTTTTCCTCGCGGTTGTCTCGCACGAATTACGGTCGCCGCTGAATGCTATACTAGGCTGGGTAAAAATTCTGCTGAACAAAAAGGTTGATGAAAAAACTCATCGAAATGCGCTCGAAACAATTGAAAAGAGTGCGCGAACCCAAGCGAAATTGATTGATGATTTGGTTGATTCGGCTCGTGTCGCTTCCGGCAAACTCCGCCTCGAACTACGCCCGTTAAATCTTTACGAAATTATTAAAACTGTCTATAACGCGCAATATCCGACTGCCGAAGCGAAAAACATAACGTTCAATTTTTCCGCCGACAAGGAAAACATTCAGGTATTCGGCGATTCGTATCGTCTGCAGCAGATTTTTTCCAACCTACTTTCCAATGCGTTAAAATTCACGGCGGACGGCGGCAACATTAAAATTGACGTGCAAACTGATTCTAATTCGGTAAAAGTTGCCTTTGAGGATGACGGACAGGGCATCAGCGAGAATTCCTTACCGAATATTTTTCAGCAATTTCAACAAGGCGAAAATAAAACTTCGCCCGCTCAAAGCGGTTTGGGACTTGGATTATCTATCGTTAAAATTTTGGTGGCAAAGCATAACGGAACTGTCAAAGCGGAGAGCGCAGGCATCGGACTCGGTTCTAGCTTTACCGTTGTCTTACCTTTATGCGGTTCGGAAATTATTATCACAAATGGTAATAAGAAAATTAAATCTACTAACGCAAAACCTTTAAGCGGCATAAAAATTTTGGTCGTCGAAGACGATATGGATTCGCGTGAAGTCTTGCAGCTTTTTCTCGAACAAAGCGGCGCAACCGTCAAAAGTGCGGAATCGGCATACAAAGCAATGACTTTGTTGCGCGAATCCAACGGGGACCTGCCGAATGTCATCGTTTCGGATTTAGCTATGCCCGACGAGGACGGTTATTCCCTGATAAATCGCATTAGAAAACTTTCCGCCGACAAAGGCGGTGATATTCCGGCAATAGCTTTGAGCGCTTTTGCTTCAACCGAAAATAAACAAAAAGCCTTTGATGTCGGTTTTCAAAAATACCACACAAAACCGTTTGAGCCGGATGGAATTGTCGAAGACATTCGCCGACTCGTAAAGCAAATAAATTTACCCTGATCAAAATTTTCAAAATCGTTAAAAGGAGACGTTTAATCGCCTTCTAACGATTTTTGATTTATAATCTATGTCAATCACTACTAAAGAAAGAAAAATCAGTTTAATAAAAAGTCAATTGCCAGTCGGGAGCGCCGGCAACTTGCCTGCAATGAGCGCGAGAGCGCGAAAATAAGGATTCCGGCAGAAATCAATTTGAACGGATAGAAAGTTTTTAGATTGCCCGGCGGCACTCTTTGCCGGCAAGATGCCTGTCGCTCCCGGCTAAAACACTTCTTTGGATTAACTTTTTAGTTTTTTAGTATTGATTCACATAATCTAATTTTTTTAATTTCGCAAGCGATTTGCCTTTCGAATCAAATCTAAAAAATCGCTTCGGTAACTTTTCAAATCGCTTCCCATCGAATTGCCGGCAAGACTCGAAACGTTATTAAAGTTTGCACTGCCTTTATAACGCGAATCGCGCAACAGCATACCAAATTCAGCCACCGCCGAAGCAAACCGCAAATTATCCGTCGCGTTTTCGATCGAGTTTCCTCTGTCCAATAAACCTTGGGTTAAAAGTTTGCTTTGCATGTCATTCGGCTCTTTATAGCGAAGTTTAACGGTTAAAAGCTCGTCGTTGAAATTCGATTCGCTCGGCTCGACTTTTGAATATTTTAATTCAATTCCGACATTTTAAAC
>MWVT01000274.1_pt1 | contig 11412 bp, 12 predicted proteins | sample 1047201 | NCBI WGS metagenome assembly MWVT01 (sample SAMN06349988, study PRJNA376086) | soil metagenome | isolation source: TG5-1 sample Antarctic (ecotone) soil | place: Antarctica | collected 2015-01-13 | reverse complement strand
GTGGTATGGAATGACGGCGGGGTGGGCTATGAACCTGAAAATTTAATTATTGAGCGGGTCGGGCTGGATTATGATTTCATAATCCAAAACAATTACTCTTGGATTAACAACTTGAAAACGGGCAGGGGAGGCGACCTCGCCAACCCAGGACACGAGAATCATTATAAATCGTACGTTCAAAATTGGCTGAAAACAATCGGCGAGAGAAAATGCGAGTCAAACGCAATGATTACCACACCGGTTGTAGCCAGGCAGCTGCTCCGCGATGCAGTTGAAAAGTATCTTGGCACGGATGCTGTGGCGCGTTTTCAGGCAAAACGGCAAGAAATTCAAGACCTATACCAAACCGAACTTGAGCAACTTGGCGTTGTCGAGATTGATGCCCTGGAAGAGGCAATTAGCCAGCTGGATGACGAGATTGAAAACGAGTAGTGTACACCCTGACACTTTTGGTAGACGAAATTGAAAACGGGGGGGTGTACACCCGAACACTTTTGGTTTTTGAAAACTGAAGCGGTTAAAGCCGCCAAAGATTAGAGGGAACTGAAATCAAAAAGAAGCCGTGAGCGTCCGTAACTCACGGCTTTATCTCGTTCAAGCCATAGTAGGATACGGCTTTCAGCACAAAACGCGCTCACAGGCGGCGCTATTGCACAGACACGAGAAAGCCGCAAGTTTGAACTCTTGCGGCTTCTTTTTTTTGACAAAATGTTATTTACTAGGCTATAAGAATATACAGCAGTAACAAGCACTCCCCATTAAGATACACAACTTATTTGCTTTTGCTTTAGGAAAAGTAAAGGCATTCATCAGGATTCTAAGCTAATCAACGACCTTTTTGATTTAGTCTATTATCTGTTTACCGCCCAGTTATTAAATTGAGCAACACGAGAAATTTCTATGAAAATTACGATTTTAAGTTTTAGCCTTATGGCTTTACTATTCACTTTTTCGACTCAAACATTTGCCGTTGATTTTACGGTGAATTTAACCACTGACCAGCACGACGCAAGCACTGCCGATGGTATCTGCGATATTGATTTGACAACGGCAGGCTTGCAATGTTCATTAAGAGCGGCGGTTGAGCAAGCTAACAATCTTGGCAGCAATGACCGTGTTTTGTTTAATCTTCAGGCTAATTCGACGATTTTATTAACAACAACTAATGGTGGAGAGATTCCGATAACCAATAACGGTACTCTAGAAATAATCGGCACGGGTGCAAATAATCTGACTATTGACGGCGGGGCAGGAATAAACCGAATTTTTTCGATGTTATCTACAATCGTAAATGTTTCGGCGGTGACTATAACTGGGGGCAACGGCGAAGGTGCGTATCCCAGCGGGTATGGAGGGGCGATTCTCGCCCACAAAGGCTCTCTAACACTTAATAGTGTCCACATTACTGGCAACGCAATTACCGAGGTTGGTGGTGGGGTTGATTTCTTCACCGATGAGCTAAAGGTGGTGGTACCCAGCTCGCATCTTATTATCAACTCTACCTTTTCCAGTAATACTGCGAATAGTTGCGGCGGGTTTCGAAATACTCTTGCTAATGTAACAGTTGTTAACTCGACCGTCTCCAGCAACGCGGCTATAGGCAGCGGCGTCGGTTACCCCGGTGGGGGAGGCGGCATTTGTGCCACTGGGGGAATAACCACTTTGCGCAATGTAACTGTCACCAATAACACAGCAGGCTTTGGCGGAGGAATCTTTAAAGAATTTGAGGGAACTCTCAATCTCGGCAATACCTTGGTGGCAGGGAATACCGGAACTCTTGGAGCTCCCGAAATTTACTTCTATAGTGGTACTATCACATCAGCAGGCGGCAATCTAGTTGGGGATTCGCCGGGTGATTCAACTAACACCGGACTAAAGGCTATAACCTATCAATCATCAGACATCCGAGACACAAACCCGATGCTCGGCGCATTGACTCTGTCCAACGGCGGACCAACTCCGACACACGCCTTGCTCCCGGGAAGTCCCGCCCTTGACACAGGTATTAACTCTCTGGTGACCGAAGCCTTTGACCAGAGAGGCACAGGTTTTCTGCGAATCGTTGACGGAGACGGAAACGGAACGGCAATCGTGGACATCGGCGCGTTTGAAGTGCAAGCCTGTGGTCTAATTGACACTGACTCGGATGGAATTGGTAACGACTGCGACTCTGACGATGATAATGACAACGTGATAGATGAGCAGGACGCTTTCCCACTCGACCCGAACGAATCAGTTGACACAGACTCTGACGGCATCGGCAATAATGCCGACACGGATGATGACAACGACGGGCAATCGGACGTCAACGAAATCGCTTGTGGTTCGAATCCGCTAGATGCAGCCAGTAAATGTCCGCCATCTACGACCGGACCGCCGACGAATATAAATCAGTGCAAAAATGGCAGATGGAGAACGTTCACTATACCACGCACGTTCAAGAATCAAGGTGATTGTATCCAGTTCGTCAACACAGGCAAGTAAGTTAGATATTCAAGTGAAAGGAATACGCGAAAATGATTTGCTTTTTGTTGATAATTCTTTAATAACAGTAGAAGGCGACGTTGTTTTAGCCGAGATTGACGGCGAGATAACGGGCAAGAAAATTGAGCGGAAAAACTCGCATTTGCGGCTTGTATCGTGCAACTCGAAATTAAACTGCACGCCGGTCGAACCGCTCTACATTTTTCACGTCATCGGCGTTGTCATCGGTTCGTTTCGTTTTCGCAGATAAAACCAAGGAGAATTTATTTATGGTCGGTCTAATGCAGATAATGATTTATCTTCTGGCGATATATCTGGTTTACAAAGGTGTGGAGATATTTCAAGTCGCTCTTGTCAGTCCCCAGAGCAACTCGCGGCTTGGCGGCATTATCATCGGTGTGGTGGCAATTGCTGCCGCTGTTTTAATCGGTGTTTTCGCAGTTGCCTCAGCCGACGGTATGGCGACGAGCGTCAGCGACAAAATGCAGAATATCGGTCGTTGACAACCCCGTCTTGACACGCGCACTTTGGAGTGATTACTCCACCACCAAAAAATTATGAAAAAACTATTACCCGTTCTTTTTCTATTCGTCTTGTCCGCCACAGCCGCCTTCGGGCAATCCGCAATCAACGCAACAACCGAGGACGGTAAAAAGGTAATTCTCAAAGCCGATAAAACCTGGGACTTTTTGCCCACCCCTAAACCTCTAGCCAATGCAGGTTCAACCGCCGCCGCCAGCAGTTGCGCCGTCCTTACCCGAAGGCAAACCGACCGGATGAGCGGTCTAACATCGGTGATTGCCACAAGAAAGATAATTGTTTCATCTGACGGTAAAACAGGTTTTGCGATTGAGCTTATGAGCAGCGAAGATTTTATTGTTGTTTCAATCAGCGCGGTCGGCACCGCCGGCACCGGCTGTATTGATAAAGGCAGTGACATCGCTGTTTTGTTTACGGACGGCACCAGATTAAAACTATCAAATGTCGAAAAATTCAACTGCGATGGCGAGGCAACCCTCTACTTTGGCGGCGTATTCGGCAACCTTGAAGCGATGGATGCTCTTTCATATAAAAATATAAAAGCTCTGCGTGTCAGCACTATGAAAGGTTTTGTCGAAAAAGATTTCACAATTACAAACGCAGTCGATTTTACAGGTCAGCTTAATTGTCTCATTTCGTCAATAAAAAAATAAGGCACATCAGTGTGTCAAATAGTTTGTTACCTGTGGGTAACATCGCAGTCGAGCAGACGTATATTTTTCCGCACAGGAAAAAATTTCAGCGCAGTGGAAAAGCCGCGAGTTTGCGGTCTAATAACTTATTAGACGCTTCGCGGCGTAATATCATCTAGAATCAGGAGGAATGACATGGCGAAAATGGATAAATTGATGGAACAAGCAAGAGTGCATCTTGATACAGGAGAACGCATTGTTGGCAATGTACTTGGAGCTTATGAAACAAAGGTACTTGGCAAGGATAGTATGAAGAACGGAGTGTTTCTCGCTACCGACAAAAGGCTAGTTTTCTTTGCGAAGAAAATGTTTGGGTACGATATGGAATCATTTCCGTACTCGAACATCTCGTCTTTTGAGATGAGCAAGGGTCTTCTGGGGCATACCATCGCCTTCTTTGCCTCTGGAAATCACGCAAAGATGAAGTGGATTAAGGTAGGTGATGTGAACCACTTTGTATCGTATGTAAAGTCTCAGATGGGTAAGAAAGCAACTGAACAGCCACAGGTAATGGCAGGCAATGATATTGCCGAACAAATAAGAAAACTTGCTGATTTAAGGGATAAAGGCATTGTGACGGAAGAAGAATTTCAAACGAAGAAAACAGAGATGCTGAGTCGGCTTTAATCCGGCACCGCGTCTAACAAGTCCTTGTGTTGGTTGTTTTTTTGAAGTTAGAAACTATAAAACACCGCCGGACCTGGTGCATTACCGGACCAAAGCGCAAGGGCGCCGGCGAAAAGCAAATCGTCGTTTGAGCCCTCACGCCATGAGTTATAAGTGTCGGTTTCGGTTGGCGTGTTCTTGGCGGTGAAGGTCTGCAGCTCACGGATGAGCATTTCAGATTCGGACAGCTCTTCGGCAATTTTGAGTCGTTTGCTCTGCAAATAAATCTGCACAAGCGCAACAAGGTCGCGTTTGGGAATTTTATGGACGCCGTTCTCTTTTTTCGCTTCGTTTCCGCCCGTAATGAAAACAGTTTCCAGTCGTGCGGCTGTGTGTTCGCGGCGAAACAAATCCATGACGTTCGGTCCGACGATGGTTGCGTCAATCGCCAACGATGCTGGCTTGCCCATCAGAATATCCGGGTGCCGGAGAATCCGGTGCGTTTCCTTTGCGATTTCTTCGTAAGTCGTTCTCGCTTGCCAGCGATGCAAATGCCGACACTCAAACTTATACAAGTCCTTTGACATGCCGGTGCGTTGGAGTACGGCGAGCGCCGAAACTTCGGTGATTCTCCCCAGGTCCAGTCCGATAAAATATTGAGGTTTCTGCGCATAACCAAAGTCTGCGCCGGATTCGAATATATTCATTTTTTTTACAAGGAGTGGTTGCGATAATGGACCGAGCGTCGTTCGGGCAACCCTCGGTCAATCTTCTGGCTTGCCTTCCAGACGGCGAGCGAGACGGCGAAAACCAAATCATCGTGCGTGCCTTCGCGCCAATTTCCATAAACGTCATTTGCCGAATTCGTGATTTTAACCGTGAAGTTTTGCAGCTCGCGGCTTAACAATTCGGCGTCGGGGAGCTGCGCGGCAATCTTTAATTTTCTATCCTGCAAGGCGACCTGGACGGCGCTCAGTAAGTCGCGTTTCGGGATGCGAACCATTCCAAACTCAGTCGTTACGTTTGCTCCGCCCGTAATCTGAAACGCCACAAGCTCGGCTTTGATTGCTTCGCGGCGAAACAGGTCGAGCACGGGTCCGCCCGTCGCCGTTGTATCGACGCAGAGAACGGGTCGGCGCGTGTGTGAAGCGTCTGGGTCGAGGTTGTCGAGCATCTTTATCACGTTCGCCACAATTGCCGCATAACTCGTCTTAAGCGCCCATCGCTTGAGGTGGACGCAGCTCAGCCGGTCAATCGTGTCGGTCGTATTTGTGCAGTCGGCGCGTATGCCCACCAGGTCAACAGTCTTTGACGTGCGGACGCATTCGACGATTGCCAAAGCGGAATAGTCTTTCTGCAAGCCCAAATCCAAGCCGAGAAACAATGATTTCTCGATTTTGATTGTGGTTTCCAATTGAAGATTCCGCTTCTTTGTCGGCTCGTATTTTACGGGGTAGTAGCTCATAACGAATATCTACCGGATGCGCGGCACGCCTCAATCTCAGCGTTCAGTGCGGCAGTGCGGCGCTCTTCAAGCAAGTTTTCTCTGAGCAAAACCCACGCTTTGCGCTCGAAGTCATCAGCGGTAAAGCTCGGATTGTTTGCCAGCCATTCGTTTTGAAGTCGGCGTTTTTCATTCGCAAGTTCGGCATCGATTGCCGCATCATCTTCGCGCTGTTTTGCCGCTTTCTTCTCTTCCAACCCGGCAAGGTATTTGCGCCTTATCTCGGCGTTGTCGGCTCGCTGGTGTGCCAGCACACGCTCTTTCTCAACCAGCCATAGCGAGTGACTATTGTCGAGTTTTGCCTGACTCTGTTGGAAGCTCCACTTCGAAAAATCCAAAGTGATGTTGTCCTGTTCTGCTTGTGCCACCTGTTGTTGTATTTCTTTGTCGGTCATAAATTTATTTATCTCCTGTGGTTTGTAGTTTTATTTTGTTTTTATAAAGCGATACTTTGGAAAATGTCTCGCTCCAATTGCGAAACTCTGAATGGTTTTTGAACGGCGCACCAGACGGCGAGCGCGAGCGATAAAACCAGGTCATCGTGAATTGATTCGCGCCACGCCGAATAACTATCGTGTCCCGCGTCGCTGATTTTTACTTTGTAATTCGATAGTTCGCGGACCAGCGTGCCGGATTCGGGAAGCTGGCTGGAAATTTTGAGCGTCCGGTTCTGCAGCGCGATTTGAACGCCGGAAATTAAATCTCTTTTCGGGACTCTCGTGACGCCGCCTTCGGTATTGACGCTGCCATTACCGATAATGTAAATCGGAACGAATCGCGCATTAAAGGTTTGTTCTTTGAACATATCGACTATGGGAAGTCCAAGCCCGGTTGCGTCAACCGCCAAAGTTGGTTTATCGGCAAGAGGGCGTTCGGACAGGCTGTTTACCAAGTCAACTGTGTCGTCAACAATTTTGGGAAATACCGTGTTTAACGACCACCGCGCCAAATGGATGCAGCTGAGCGACGTTAGCTCGTCACGGTTGCCGCCGGTGATGGTTCTTATACACTCAACAACGGAAACGGCACTGTAGTCACGCTTTTGCCCAAAATCGACGCCGACAAAAATGCGTTTTTCAAGTTTTATTTCATTTTCGGCGTTCCTGTTCTGCCATCTCATAAATTCGCTTGCTCCTTTGGAAATAACGGCTGGATGCTCGAGTCTAACGCCGCTTCAATATCATCAAAACCAAAAACCGAATCGATTGTTTCGCAGAATTCTCCGAGATATTCCTGGTTAAACCAGAAAGTAGGCAGCGAGCGGCGTTCGGATTCCAAGAATTCGGCGGATATGCGCGGACATTGGGAGGCGACAATTTTAATGCGAAGCCAGTCGTCGGCACCATTCTCCCAGATATCGTAAAAAATGCCTCTGCGTCCATATGGACTGCTCAGTAAAATTAACTTACCGTTGCTGACCGCCGTCATCGGTTTCAAGCTGTAATATAACGAGTCGTCAATGCGCGATGCTTCATCAAGAACCACGAGCGAAACGGCGGAATAACCGCGAAGCGTAGATTCTTGACCGGGCAGCGCAATGACCCGTGAGCCGTTCGAAAACTGTAAACGCAAAGATGAAGTTTCGAGTGCCGTTGGCAGACCAGGCGCGGCAACCGAGTTATAAATATCCTTCAACTTTTTGAAAAGTTCCGACGACTGCCTTAAGGATGGTGATACCAGAAGCACGAGCGAATCCGGCTTGCAAATCGCGGTATGGAGTGCCATCACGGCTGTGACCGTGCTTTTGCCGGACTGCCTGGAGCAGTTCAAAATCATCTGCCGAGCGTCTGAGCGCAAAACGTCGCGCTGCCACGGGTCCGCCAGAATTCCACCCCTTTGAGCCATTAAAACAGCGTCGTTCTTTTCGAGTTCGAGACGCTCTTCAATCGCGTTCTTGAGCGCTTGATTCAACAAAGGATTCGGCAATGAGTAATTCCGCGTGTCGAACGACATCGGATTGTGAGAGTCCATATTTTTGCGCTTCGCTGCGCCAGTCTTTGAGGTTTAGGTCAACGTCGATACGGTCTGAGAATAATTTATGATACTTACCGAGAAGCTCTAACGATTTGATTTTGTCAGCTAGTTTGAGTGTGGCGGAAACGGTGTCGCCTTCTTTGTCGCGCCGAATCTCTAGAAAGTTTTGCCAGTCGGCACGGGCTATCAATGACAGTTCGCCTAAAACTTCATTCGCTGCCATTACAGCCGCTTCGACACGCACGCCGACAAGTTCGGCTACCTTTGGTAATCGGAGCAGTTCATAGCCGCGCTGTGATAGAGCGTGGTCGTCGCCCGAATATCCGGCGAGCCGTGCCGCTTCTCTGGCGTTTCCCTGCGCCGGTCCGATGTACGCTTCGACAAAAAGTCGCTGCTTGTGTGTGAGTTCGGTTTTCATTCTGTTGTGAGGTTATAACGTTGTAACGGTGAAGCGTTATAATGGTGAAGCGTTATAACGTTATAAATTTAACGCTAAAACCTCGAAAAGTCAATGAAATTTTTATTGATATTTATTGATATTTTTAGAAAGTTTCAAACACAAGATATTGTGGTTTGAGTGTGAAATATCGTTTTGTAACATGCCTTGTTCGTTGGAATGCCGATAAACATTGAGGATTGGCAATTACATAATTACAGTTATCGGACACAAACCGCAATAGAAATCGAGTTATTGCCAAGAAATAGCGATTGCCTATTCAGTAATCGCTGGCGTTTGCTGGATGGTTTTTCTTACTTTGTCTTATCATCCTGCTAAACGTCCCTTTGTATTTCAAGCTGCGCAGGATTTAGTGAAGCTTATTCCATTCCATATAAATAGTTTTATTTTAATCGCTTATGTAAGCAACCCCGGTAAATACAAACGCTCAAATACCTTTTTACTTTTTAAGGCTTGAAGGAATCACGTTTCTTTTTTGATTGTTCTGTTCTACGTTTAGCTAGGACTTCAGTTGCAGATGTATCTTGAAAAGAAACAAATGGATTATCAAAACCACCGCCAGAAAGTGCGACATTAACCGTGAATCCTATACATTGCATCAAAGCATAATTACTGTAGGGGACAAACCAATTGGCGGAAACTCCTAATGCTTCTGCTATCTTTGAAACAAATTCATCCTGCTTAATATCCTTAGGTGCCTTATTGTATTCAACAGAAAAATACGAAATACGCTTATCTAAAAATTCTACCTTATAGGATATTTCGGGTATACTTCTAAAATCATCATCAGAAGAAAAAGTATGGGCAGGCACCCAACCATTTTCATCTTCACGTTTCTGTAATTCAAGGTAAGGCTCTTTGTACCTAGGATTTCTATATGCCAAATATTCTGGTGTCATACCTAGACGGATACCTTGGAGTGCAGGGGCTTGGGCTAATGGTAGATTACACTTTTGTGCAAGACGAGGCTTATTTACAGGGATTTGTGTATTACGTAATTTTTTATTCTGCGCTAGTATTGGTGAAAACACCGACAAACAGGTAAGCAGGATAAACACTACCCTAAATTTCCCAAACAATTTCATATAAAGTTTCTCCTTGGTTTTTCATCATTTATTCCAACTCAAAATTTTACAAGTTCCAAATCCGGTTCATTTTATTACGTTTCTCAAGTAAATCAAAACATTTTCATGTCAGCGCCGGAAATCTTCACGCCGTAGCTGCCACCATCGGTCGTGGTAATTTTGATTTTAATTGTTGAAGTGGCGTTCATAATTCTTTATAGATTTATTAAGCTGATTTCCGTTTCCGGGTTTTGCCGTAACCAAAACTCACGGATAATCCAGGATTGAATTTCGTTGCACGTTTCATTTGTTACGCGCTCACCGTTCGCTCTGACTGTGAGATGAAACAAAGGCAAGCGTTTACCCGTCCAAGCCTCAGAAATGGCGTTAGAACGCAAGTGTGCGTTAATAAACCGCATCGAGAGTCTTTGCAATGCCGCGTCCGTAGTCTCGCCTTTGGAATGTTTACCAATTGCGGCAACAAGGTCGCATTCGCTTTCGTATGCCTCGACTGTCGGCATATTCAAAATCATCTCGTCGCCGTGTTTTTCGGCGGCGGCAAAAATATAATCGAGCGTCCGTTGACCGGATGCGCTTTCACGAACAAATACATCTTCGAGAATAATTTCTTCGAGTTCGGCGGTGGTGGTTTCGGGTTTGCCAGACCATTCGTAATCGGGATATGCCGCGGCAAGTTTATCTTCGACAAATCGGCGTAATTCAGTCTTGCCCGTTTTTAATAAAACATCATTCCAATCCTTCCCATCGGGACGCAAACGGACAGCTCTCGCGCCGTGCGCTCTCAATTCGCCGATATGCTCAGATGAAAACTTGTCGCCGGTCTCATCAGCATCAAACGCAATCATAACTTTTCTAAATGCCAAACGGTTCGGCAACCAGCTCGGAATACTGGTTCCGACCGAAGTAACCGCCGAAAAACCGCATTGATGCAGCGTCATCACGTCCACAGGACCTTCGCAGGGGAAAATAATATCGGCGTCAAAAGCGTTCGCGGTTTGAAACAATGCTTCTTTTCGAGCGCCTCGGGTTTTTTTCGGCGTGTCAATAAATTCCGCGTCAATGGCTCGCCCGTGAATGGCGACAACGTTCCCATCGCGGTCAGTAATCGGAAAAACTACTCGCCTGTCTGTTCCGGTCAATTGCCAATGCCCTTCTTTATCTTTTTCCCAATGCTGCCACGCTTCGGCGTAACCGCAGCCGAATGCTTTGGCGGTCGCCGGGTCAATGCCTCGCTGCTGCAAATAATCCTGCGCCGGTGAATCCGCAAACGCCGATTGAAATTGGCTCATGTCACGTTGCAGGCGCTCTAATTTCCGTTGCTTTTCGTGCTGCTCGTCATCTGAAGCATTTTTCTGTTCCGAGACAGGTGTTGGTATAGGTTCGAGGCTAAAAGCACGTGCTAATGCCGCGGCTTGGCGAACTTTGCGCGGTGTGAAAGAAGACTTCTTAAAGTTTCCCGGAAAACCATTGTCGGCGAAGAACTGCTTCGGCGTGTAATGATGATTGCACTTATTTGTGCGGTTGCACTTTCCAACTCGGTCGTCAACGTGAGCGTTACCGTTCTCAGTATCAATGTATCGGGAAAATTCGTGAGACGCTCCGCAGCCCGGGCAAGTACTCCGGCTACGCGGACCGCTGTAAGGCTCAAGAACAAATCTATGTGTGGCAGTTGCTATCATAATTCACGAAAAGATTGCAGAGCGCCGTTAAACGCCAATCTAACCGAAACACCGGCAGCTCCGTTCCGGTTTTTCTGAAGTTTTGCCGTGATTTCGGTTTCGCCGCTGGCGTTATCCGACTCGGCTTCTTTATTCAAATCGAGCACCGATTCGGCTTCATACTCAATCGAGCCGGAGCCTTTCGCCGCGTGAAGTCCGCCGTCGGACTTGTTGCCCGCCCGGTTGCGGTGAGCGATTGTGACAACCGGACACTTGAGACCGGAAGCAATTAGAGAAACCGAATTGAGAGCTTTATTTAGAAGTGAGTACTCATCCACTTCGGCTAAATCCTGCTCGGCCTTGCAAGCGGAACGCGCCCAGACGTGCAAACTGTCCACAATGACGAGAACAT
>MWVT01000273.1_pt1 | contig 11414 bp, 12 predicted proteins | sample 1047201 | NCBI WGS metagenome assembly MWVT01 (sample SAMN06349988, study PRJNA376086) | soil metagenome | isolation source: TG5-1 sample Antarctic (ecotone) soil | place: Antarctica | collected 2015-01-13 | reverse complement strand
AAAAAAATCGGAAATAATTGGAAACAATCGGAAAGTCAAAAAATCTGACTCATAATCAGAGGGTCGCTGGTTCGATCCCAGCAGGGTCCACTTGAAATGGTTATGAGAGGGGCTCTTGTAACCATTTTTTATTTTATGCTACATTTTCTTGATATATTATTATCCATTGTTCATTTGGCTATCGTTGGGTTTAATCTTTTGGGCTGGATGTATAAGAAAACAACAAAGGCACATTTCATTTCTATAGTTCTTACCGCATCTTCCTGGTTTTTGTTGGGTATCTGGTTTGGTATGGGTTATTGTCCTTTTACGGATTGGCAATGGCAGGTGAAAGAAAAATTGGGTGAACGAAATTTGCCTTCCAACTTCATAGAATATTTTGCTGAAAAATTTACCGGAATTGATTTTGATGCCCGATTTGTAAATAATATGATTGCTATAAGTTTTGTAATTGTTGCCCTGCTTTCCATTTATGTAAACTTCATAGCCACATGGCTAAGAAAAACAAGGTCTGCTTAATCATTCATGCCCTTGCTTTTCTCTTGCCTACTGACCAATGTTTACCACACTACCACCTCATATAGGTTACCTGCATCTCCAATATGGATTTTGTTTCCCAAAGTTTTTTAATCTTTTCATTACTTTCTTTTCCACTTCTTCAAATCCAGATAATCCAGGTAGTAAAGAATGCGGACAGACAAATTATTACTGTGCGGACTTGCTAAAGTTTGATCGAGGTTTTTAAAATATTTGTGATTGGCAACAGGGCTTTCACCCACATTTTCATTTTTCAATACAATATTAATAAAGCTGCCCGGAGCAAACTGGCGTGTATATTCTGCAAATAATATGAACTGGTTGAATGCCACATTATTTCTATTATACGTACTCGTAGGTGCATAAGTATCAATTGATCCATCGCTCAGTAATTTATAATATCCCCTCTTGTCAACTTCGCTCCAATAATGACGCACACTTACGTTTATACCTGACTTATTATTAAAGCTATATTTCGCATCTAATTCCAGTTCTGCAGTAATGCGGTCGCGCAATGCAAAAACGGAAAAGTCATCATCCCTGTCATCGAATCCAATATTATTTTTGAAGGGATTATAACTAACTTCCTGGCTTACAGAAAACTTGTCGCTAAAGCGGTATTGGTGTTCAAAACCTATAGAATAATCCCGCCCCTTAAACCGCTCATGATGGGTAGCTTCCAATCTGATATCAACTGAATATCTCTTGGCTTTGTTACTTTTTAACCAAAATTCACCGATCGTTCTTTTAGAAGTGCGGTACACTTCCCTTCCGTTAGTTTGCGTTTCATAAAAATCATTGCCTTCAGGATTGTACCCCATGAATCCACCTACAAACCATAAATTTTTTAATTGGGCATTTGCATTGACGTTTGTATAAAAACTTTGGTATGCATTACCCTTGAACGTTCGGCTGTAACCTGCATTATAGTTGATCCTTAAATTATTAAACCAACTACCAGGTGTGGTCCATTTATATCCCATGTAGAAATTGTGATTGAGGTAATTTTTGGTTCTGAAAAATCCTAAATCTGAAATTCTATAATGATCATTCACCAGCTCCTGAGCGATATTAAAATTAAAGCGACCTCCTGTTTTTCCTAAACCTACCCTATGTGTATAACCCGGTTCTTTGTCAGCATTCAAACCGAATAGCTGACTTACTGCAACTTTACCGCTCCAGTTATATGTATTGTTTTTATTGTTTATATTAAAAAGGCCTGCGCTCACATTGGCATCCCTGTTAGCGCCATCGCGAAGCACATTGGTATTGATAAAAGAAACGGATGAATTATTTTTTAAAGTCTGATCTAATACCACGACATTATAATTGGTCAATGGGCTGGTTTCTATTTTCCTTTTTTCGCCGGTTGACTTTTGTTGCAGCACCGCATACATTGGTTTAGTAATGGCATTAAAAAAACCAATACCCAGGCCGTTCTTGGTACGCCCCGATAATTTGGTGGCATTTATCAATTTCGATTGAGAAGGATTCTCTAATAACGTATCAATATTATTATCAAAATCATATGCCCGCCCATAATTGAAAGGTGTGCTGCCGATCCTTCGGGAATAAAATAAATTTCCTTTGCTGAACAGCTCTGTTCCCTCTATAAAAAAAGGACGGTTTTCCTCATACTGCACCTCGAATGGAGAAAGATTCAACACAAGCGGATCGCTTGGTACCTGTCCAAAATCCGGAACAAGCGTAAGATCCAAAGTAAAGCTTTCGCTGATGCCATACTTTACATCCAAACCTCCATTAATAGAAGTACTTACATCTTTTATATTCTTATTACCTGTTACTTTTTGTGCGGGGTAATGATTGGCGTAAGCTGATAAATAAGGAGAAAAAGAAAGGCGCAAAGGAGCTTCAATCTTACCAATATTAGTCCATTCACCTTCCTGGTTTATAAAGCCGTTTTTTTGAGGATCTATCGGGCTCCACATGTATTGCTTGCCCGATTTTGTTCGCTTGCGTGTGATGTTCAAACCCCATGTCTGCATATCGCGGCTTACAAATCGCAAAGCTGAGTAGGGAATCCGCATTTCAAAAGACCAGCCATCTGCATGAATTTTGGCTTCACTATCCCAAACAGAATTCCAGCTATCATCTTCATTTCCATTGCCTGAATATTTGGCATCATATTGTTCGCCATAGGGCGTTACAAAGAAGCCTACTGCATTTATTTTGTCGTTGTAGGTATCTAATATTATACCTACAAAATCGTTTATTCCCACTCTGTCGCGGCCTATTAATTCTTTAGAAATACTGTCTTTCCCACGTTCATAACAATAGCCTCCAACATATACAGATGTGTTATCGTATAGCAGATATACAATTGTTTTGGTTGCTGTGTCCTCTGCTTTACCTGCAGTTGGCCTCCATTCAATAAAATTCGTTGCCGGTATTGCATCTTTCCAGGCAGCTTCGTCAATGTTTCCATCGAGTTTTATAGAAGCAGTGGTACGCATGGCGGGTAACTGTCGTGCAGGGCTCTGCGCAGCAGCGCTGAATACAGAAAGAAAGATGATAGAAAAAGACAAGAAAGAACGCATAAGCTTGTTTCAGTGATAGATCTGTTACGAAGTTATACGTACAGTATATGGCGAAGGTTACCGCTTGTCATGCTTTTGATTGAAAAAACCTTATTTAATAAATCTTTAGCTTTTGGTGAGGGATTAAAAAATGCAAACAATATAGAACCTTTACAGCTTCCAGTTGGCAGCCCCTTTCAACTGCAACGTATATACCCCACTACTCAATGAAGTAATGTCAATATTTATTTTGCTAAAGAAAATATTGAATATTAGATTTCCGGTATTTCATACACCTGCTGCACTGTTTGACCTTGATGGTAAGGCAATAAGCGCATAAGCGCAAAGTCGGAGAGAGAGTGCATATACCCCCCTGGAAGGAATATTTCACTTCTTAAATTTTATGATCAAGCCTGTCATTGAGTCTCAATTCTTTTACACTTAAAAATTTATCAAAGTCTTACTTTAAGTTTTTCACTTACCCATGCTGATCTGTTTATTGCAAACATATTTACAGGAGATATGATAAGGAAAAGCAGATTAGCTGAAAAGAAAATTGCAGATTACTGTCATTCGATTAGAATATGACCCACAGATGAATTAGCTACCATGTCCATTCCCAAAGTAATATACCAGACATACAAAACATCCAAATTGCCTTTGCTTACACAATGGCATATAAAAAACTTCCGCAAAAGAAACCCGGACTATGATTACCGGTTTTATGATGATGAAAGAATTGAATCATTCTTTGCCTCTGAATTTCCACAAGGTGTATTTCAATTGTATAAAAAATTAAACATCGGTGCGGCAAAAGCTGACATGTTTCGCTATGCAGTGTTGTTGAAAAAAGGCGGCATTTATCTCGACATAGACAGTATCATTACAGGGAGGCTTGATGATTATATTAAGCCTGAAGATAATGCCATCATCTCCCGCGAAAGGCATCCGGGGTTGTTTGTACAATGGGCATTGATATTTGCACCCAATCATCCTTTTCTTCAAAAAACAATGGATAAAATAATTCAGAATATTGACGAAAATAAATACCCACACGATGTGCATCGCATGACGGGACCTACTGTTTATTCGGAAGCGATCAATGAATGCATAGCTGATAATCCAAATATATCTTATAGAATAATGGGCACTGATTATGATTCACTTTTCAGGTTTAAGTATCCATTTCATTCTCTCTTTTATAATAAAAATGAGCATTGGAAAAAAAAGCAGCTTTCTACTCCTGTACTCAAATGAATTTGAAATAATCATTCAGCATATTCCGCATATAATACAACATCCCTGTGAATAATCAATCCTTTTAAGCCATTGTTAACTTTTGATAACAACAACTCTAATACATTTGCTGCTTCAACCCCCTTTATGAGAAGAAGTTTCCTGTTTCTGCTGACGGTGCTGAGTGTAAATATATCAACTGCACAAAACGATACTGCGGTAAAAGTAAATGTACAGAAGATAAAACCTGTTGCACGTTCCAATGATCATTTGATGTTTCAGGTTGGCTACCTTATCTGGAGTGGCGCTTCCGATTCCATCAACACAGGAGGCATTCCCCGCACAGCCAATGCTTATTTTCTTTTTGATTTTCCCTTCAAAACCAATCCTAAATTGAGTGCAGCCATTGGCGCCGGCTTTGGTACAGACCACATGTTTTTCGACGAAATGAATGTCGGTATTAAAGACAGAACACCAACCCTTCGGTTTACTGATCAGAAAGACTCAAGTCATTTTAAAAAATACAAACTATCTACCGTTTATCTCGAAGTGCCGGTGGAACTGCGTTTTAGCTCAAAGCCTGATGATAATAAGAAAAGTGTGAAAATGGCGCTCGGTGTAAAAGGGGGTACCTTGCTGAGCGCACACGTAAAAGGAAAAAACCTTTTGGATAAAGATGATAAAGAAATTAATGACTACAAAGTAAAAGAACACAGCAAGCAATTTTTCAATACTAAAAGGCTGGCAGCAACAGCCCGTTTTGGATATGGACATTTTAGCTTGTTTGGTTCTTATCAAATCACTTCACTTTTCAAAGAAGTAGCAGCACCTAAGATCAACCCCATCAGCCTTGGTATTACATTGAGTGGTTTATAAAAAATATTTATTGCAATTTATTTTATGAACGATCCCTCTACCGGATCGTTTTTTTAATTTTAGCTCTATGATTGACAAGATAAACAGGATTGAAAGTGAAGAGAAGGCTGTACTGGTCGGTGTAGTACAAAAAGATCAAAATGATCTGCAGGTAAAAGAATACATGGATGAACTTTCTTTTTTGGCTGAAACGGCTGGTGCCACCACGGTAAAACGCTTCGTTCAAAAACTTCAACACCCCGACAGCAAAACCTTTGTGGGTAAGGGAAAACTTCAGGAAATAACGGAATATGTAAAGCAAAAAAAAATTGATCTTGTCATTTTTGATGATGAACTTACCGGTGCGCAGATCTCTAATATTGAAAAAGAAACAGGCGTAAAAACCATTGATCGTTCTGATCTTATCCTAGACATTTTTGCCCGAAGGGCTAAAACAGCGCAGGCAAAAGCCCAAGTGGAATTGGCGCAATACCAATATATATTACCCCGGTTAAGAGGCATGTGGAAACATCTGGAAAGACTTGGTGGTGGTATTGGTACGAGAGGTCCCGGTGAAACAGAAATAGAAACGGACAGGCGTATAGTACGGGATAAAATTTCTTTGTTACGTAAGCGGCTTGCAGAAATAGATAAGCAGGCATTTACTCAGCGCAAAGAACGTGGTGAATTTATTCGTGTCGCTCTGGTGGGCTATACCAACGTAGGCAAGTCAACACTGATGAACCTTTTGAGCAAAAGCGAAGTATTGGCAGAAAATAAGTTATTTGCAACACTGGATACGACCACGCGGAAAATCGTGTATGGAGCTACTCCTTTTTTATTGAGTGATACTGTGGGGTTTATCAGGAAGTTGCCGCATCACCTTGTTGAAAGTTTTAAAAGCACATTAGATGAAGTGCGGGAATCTGATATTTTAATACATGTGGTAGATACGGCACATCCAGCCTATGAAGACCAGATAGGTGTGGTCAACAAAACATTACAGGAGTTGGATTGTTTCGATAAGCCTATAATTACGGTGTTTAATAAGATGGATCTCTATGCACAAAATACATTTGATGAATGGTTGGACGAAGCCACGAAGAAGCAGATATTAGATGACCTGGAACAACGCTGGCAGGAGCAAACAGGGGGGCAGGCTATTTTCATTTCTGCATTGGAGCGTACAAATATTGAGCAGTTGCGGAATACGATTTTGGAAAAAGTACGAGAACTTTATCACATCCGTTATCCTTATAAAACTTCCTTTTTTTATTGAAATGAATAACAAAATTCGTTGGGTAAAAATTGCTGAATCTCTTGCTGAAATTTCATTTGGAGAAAATAATTTAGCGGAGGTAACTGCTGATGGGAAAATAGTTTGCATTGGAAAATATGACAACCAGCTTCTTGCTTTTGCACAAAAGTGTCCGCATGCAAGCGGGTTATTAAGTGAGGGTTTCATTGATGTATTAGGTAACGTAGTTTGTCCCCGGCACAGATATAAATTTTGCATGAAGAATGGCCGCAATGTAAGTGGTGAAGGATATTATCTAAAACACTGGCCTGTAGATGTGCGGGACGATGGTGTATTTATTGGTTTTGAAAAGAATGGTTTCTTCTCGTTGTTGTAACAAAAACCGATAAGGAACATAATTCTAAAATATATGGTGAATAGCTCTTCGAAAAAAACAAGGATAGTAGTGATAGGAGATGGTGCTGTAGGTTCTACCACAGCTTATACACTATTGCTTCGCCATCGGATGGATGAACTCGTGCTGATAGATTCCAATAAAGACAAGGCCATTGGCGATGCCCTTGACATGAATCATGGACTTCCTTTTTTAGGTAATGCGAGGGTGTGGGCCGGTAATTATGAAGATTGCAAAGAAGCAGATATTATTATTATCACTGCAGGTGCAGCCCAGCATGCAGGAGAAGAAAGGATAGATCTTTTGAAAAGGAATGTATCCATTTATGAAGGTATTATTAAAGAAATACTGCGATATAATTCAGATGGTATTTTACTCATAGCCACCAACCCGGTTGATATCATGAGTTATTTTACCTGGAAGAAAAGCGGATGGCCTGTGGAAAGGGTTATTGGCTCCGGCACCTTGCTTGACAGTGCCCGTTTTCGTTACCTCATTGGTCAAAAACTTTCAATTGATCCAAGAAGTGTGCATGGACATATTGTAGGTGAACATGGTGATTCTGAAGTTCCATTATGGAGCCTGGCTAATATAGCAGGTACAGAGCTAACGCTAAGCGAAGAAGAAAAACAGGAAATATTTATCAATACCCGGGATGCGGCGTATCGCATTATTGAAACCAAGGGAGCTACTTATTATGCTATAGCCCTTGCACTTGACCGCATTTGTACGGCCATACTTAACGACGAAGCATCCGTGCTTAATGTTTCTACATTGCTCACCGATTATCAGGGCGTAAATGATGTATATCTCGGTGTGCCCTGCATTGTAGATCGAACGGGTGTACGGGAAATTCTGCCATTGAATATAAATGAACAGGAAAAGCAGTTATTGAATAAGTCAGCAGATAAACTGAAGGGGCTTATAGAGTCTATTGTGTTTTAATAGTGAGGATATAAGATATTTAGTGTTTAGCATACAATGCTATTCTGGAGGAAAGGTCCCATAAGCAAATGTAATATTGACAAAGAATAGGCTCAATCTAAGAGTGAGTGCATGCAATTCGTCAGTTTCCGAAATTCAGGTTCAGTGCAGTTATGCAAATTGTAAAGTAAATGCCTCAATAGAAAAAGGCCCCATTCTCTGAAAACCTTTATTACTATCTGCCCCCCTTCAGGACTTTGAAACTGAGACCCTCTGATTAACAGTCAGATTTTTTGGCTTTCCGATTGTTTCCAAAAATTTCCTATTTTTCCCAAGTATTTATACAGTATAGTAAAAGGGTTTAAAATTATGCATGATCCTAAACTTATTGATAAAACTTAAATACGGATACATCTGCTATTACCCTGGATGTTAAGCATACTGAAAATTAGCTCATGCAACGGAGTTGATTTCAATGTGATTTTTCATAACGCTTCAAAGTCTGACTTCCGCCAGACTTTGAAAAAGTTCATTTGCAAAAATGGCGTTATTGCGAGTAATATAACCATGATGAAGCCATGTCCGTAGTTACAAACACCGTCCAATTCAGAGAAATTGCTTCGCCTATCTTCCCTCACTAGCGCTCTCTAAGTAGATATAGATAGCAGTTACATATTCTTGTCCATCATTTTGCCGTCTTTGTCCATCATATTACCGTCTTTGTCTATCATCATTCCTTCGGTCATCATCATTTTCTTACCATCTTTCATCATTACCTCACCATTCATCATCACTTTGCAACCGTCGGTACAGGTCATGGTTTTGGTCATAGGCATCATTTTCCCATCATCCATCATCATCATTTTCCCGTCTTTCATTGTCATCATCCCATCTTTCATCATCATGTCGCTGCTCATGGTACTATCCATTGGTGCAGTATTCATATCTTCACTCATCACGGTTGATGTGTCTGTAGTTTCAGAAGTAGTGTCGGTTTTGTTGTCGTTGCATGCAGTAAAAATTACCGCAGCAGTAAGAATCGCAAGCATTTTTTTCATATTAAATTTGTTTTTGAGCGGCAAGATATGCTTTAAAGTTTAAATTTATGATTGCTGTCTTTCGCTCCGGTTAATAAAGTTTTTATTAACGTTAACCCGCACTCGCATATTTATCACGAATTATATAATTCTGATTTGAAGTTTGATTGTTTGTATTGGTACTGATTTTCCAGGCGAACGTCAGCGTTCAGAACCTGCACTTCCGGGAAGCTTCAACTCGGAGGCACTCGTGGTATTAAAAATTGTTGGCAATAATGTAAGTGAAGAAGAACGTATATGGCTTCACCGGCGTATCAGAGAGGTTATTCAGGCTGCGGATGGTTCTGTATGGTTACTTACTGATTATAAAGAAGGGGAGTTGATAAGGCTCTCGCCGGTAAAAGATCAAAACTTTTCGAAAAAATAGCATTTTCCTCCGGAAATTCAAATCTTGGGTAGTGTGGAAGTGCTTTTACAATCAATTGAAGCCCTAACTTTCGGTAAAATCCAATTGATCTTTCCACGTCTGTTACAGGTAAGGTTATCTGGTTTAGATTCATTTCTTTAAGATTGAATATTGTTCAGGATCTATTTTTGAGTAAACAAAGATTTGGGTGCTGGCCATCTTTTTAATTCGGATTTAAAAAAGCACCAATTGAAAATTCATTTTCCTTTCCGGTAACAGGAATTAAATAGCTATACCCTTTTATATACTTCCAGTCAATAAGATCAATGTTTGCATTAGGTTGGTGCCAGGGTTTTTCATTTGTAGGATCCGCCCATGATACTTTTTCTTCAAAGCTCTTACTATCAATTTTTAGCACTACTGGTTTTTCTTCTTTTACAAAATATTTACTGGCTACAAGCCCCAAATCTTCATATTTAGTTAAGTGCACGCAATTATCTCTTTTGTCTGAGTTGCATCGGGGTACTTTTTTATTCTGAATGGTTTGAAGCCACTCTTTTTCTGAAATTATTCTGTATAAATACATATAGCGTTTTAAATTTTTATACATTCATATTTTCAACTAATATCTGTCAATGCAATAATTTTCTCAGTACTTTTTTTTTCTTTTCTACATTTGCGAGGGCTTCAATTAAAACACTTTGCAAACGCTTGCTGTTGTTAACACGTTTAATAACAAAATTGAACAAGCGTGGATAGTTTATAATTCTTTGTAAGGTTTTGCTGATCTTAAATTCATTCCACATTCTGCGATAAATTTCTTTATCATAAGCCTTATTGAAGGCTGCAGAAAAATCATTTTGTTCAAAACATTGTATTGTATGATCTGCTGCCACTCTTCCGCTCCTGATGGCATTGGCAATACCTTCACCGGAAAAAGGATCTATCAGCGCAGCTGCATCACCGGTAAGCAAAAATCTTTCACCCGAAATATTTCTTTTTTTTGATCCTAAAGGCAAACCATATCCTTTAATTGTTTCCAGAGGTTTGGCATTTTTAAATCTTTCTTTAAGATTCGGATGCGTGGTTATTAGCTTTTGTAAAACTTTTTTCAGATCAACTTTTTGTTTAGCAACAACAGAAGATAACATGACTATCCCAACATTGGCTTTATTATCTGCCAAAGGAAATATCCATAAATATCCCGGTAAGATCTCCTTAAAAAAATGAAGCTCTATAAAGCCTTCTTCGTGAAAAGAAGTAACGCCTTCATAATAAATTCTTAAACCTGCACTATGGTGTTTTTTATCAACTTTTATATCACCAATATTTCTTGATATCACTGAATGCGCACCATCAGCGCCCATGGCAATGTCGCATTCAAAAGTTCCTGATTTAGTATGAATACTATTTTTTGAAGCTTGCTGCGTTATTTTATCTACTGCACAATTCTCAAATATGGAAATATTCGGATACTCTTTTACATGTTGAAAAAGAAAGTTATCAAAATCCAAACGCGGAGAAATAAAACCGCAACTTTTTACATTTTTATGTACAAACGGAATGTCGACACACTGATGGTCAGGGGAAAATATTTTTACACCGTAAGAAGGGATTTTATTTTCTAAAAAAGTAAAATCTGTTGCCAGCTTATCTGATAGCATGGCTAATTGATTGATAACATCAACGCTTAAGGCATCTCCGCAGGTTTTATCTCTTGGAAAAGTCGCTTTGTCTAGTAAGGCTACTTTTAATCCGGAACCACCTAGTCTTATTGCGCAGGCAGCTCCTGCCGGGCCAGCTCCCACTATAACAACATCAAACTTTTTTATCTCCACCAAGATTTTTATCTGCAAATTAACTGACTTGCATTTAATTTCAGCCGTCCAAATTAACCCATTTACCGCAATGAAAATTTATGTGTGTTTCTGCATATAAAAGCGATTGGTTGATTTCGCTTTGCATTAAATAAATTATATGAACTACGGAGATTTTTATTACCGATGCCCATAAACGAACCGGTACTAAGTTATGCCCCGGGTACCCCGGAAAGAAAATTGTTACAGCAAACGTTGAAGGTGGAAATTCAGAAAAAACAAAGAACGCCTTAACAATGCTCAACAGATGCTATTGGAGGAACATTAGAGCCGCTACAAGGAAATTAAAAACCGCTATGAACCTCTTGTCAATGGATTAAAAACAGGCATAGAAATTTATCGCAGGACAATAG
>MWVT01000272.1_pt1 | contig 11427 bp, 9 predicted proteins | sample 1047201 | NCBI WGS metagenome assembly MWVT01 (sample SAMN06349988, study PRJNA376086) | soil metagenome | isolation source: TG5-1 sample Antarctic (ecotone) soil | place: Antarctica | collected 2015-01-13 | reverse complement strand
CCCCCCCCCCCCTCTGTTAGCCGTGGTGATGCTGCTATTCATCGGTTTATGTTGCAGTCTGCTGCGCGTGAGCTGGTACCTGGTGAACGTGTCGCTAAGTGTCTCCGTGTTCCGGTTGGCTCTGGAGTCGATGTGTTCTATGCTCCTGCTGCGCGGTCTGCCCACTATGGGGGTTTGCAAACATGTGGTTCTGTCTGGATGTGTCCAGTTTGCGCCGCGAAGATTTCAGAGCGTCGCCGCTTGGAGCTGGATCAGGCGCTGAGTGCCTTTGATGGCTTAGTGGTCTTAGCTACCTTTACGGTGCAGCATCGTGTCTCTGATGCCCTCTCAACGCTTCTAGATGGCTTTCTAGTATCTCTTTCTCGGCTGCGTAGTTCTTCACCTTGGTCACGGATTTCTCACCGTTATGGTATTTGCGGGGCTGTGCGTGCTGTGGAAGTTACCTATGGTTTGCATGGTTGGCATCCCCATGCTCATATTTTATTTTTCCTCGATCCTGGTGCTGATATTTCGTTGTTTGGTGATGCTTTGCGCTGCCGCTGGTTGTCACTGCTTGATCGGGCTGGCCTGTCGGCGTCCTGGTCGGTCGGTGTCGATGTGCGTGCAGCTAACTCAGCGGTTGGCGGCTATGTTGCAAAGTTTGGATCTCAGTGGACAGCAGCACATGAGTTGACAAAGGCGGTGGTCAAGCGGTCGCGTTCTGGTGGTCGCTCTGTGGCTGAGCTGCTGGCTGACTATGCGCTCAATGGTGATTCTGCTGCTGGTTCTCTCTGGCGTGAGTATGCCTTGCTTTTCAAGGGTAAACGCCATTTAGTGTGGTCTGATGGTCTCCGCTCTCGGTTGTTGCCTGATGTAGCAGAAAAAACTGATGAGGAACTAGCTAATGAGCATGATGAGGTTGCTGTGGTCCTCGCTACCCTGACTCTCCGCCAGTGGTCGGTTGTGGTTGGTAACGATGCTCGAGCTGAGCTGCTGACTGTTGCCTCGTCTGGTGATGTGGTGCAGTTGATAGATTTTCTAGTTTGTCTTGGTGTAGAGATTGGGGGTGTTTTGACACAAGATTGATGGATTTCTTGTTAGCCTGGTTGGTACCTGGTCGTAACAAGATTGATGGTGGCCCTGCGCGGCTGACACTCGCCAGGGCCGTGGCAACAGTAGATCAGGGTGCTGCTGCGATTTCATGATAGCAGTGCCCCTAGATGTGGGGGTTGTATGCGTTCGTTTATTGTGCGGTATTGGCGTGATGTTGTGGCTCGTTTGCCCCTCCCTATGCTTGGTCTGGCGGCGGCGTATGGTGTGTATCGGTTTGCTAGCTTGTTCGTTCCTAGCTGGGTGGCTGTTGTCCAGGCGGCGAGCTTCGAGCTGGTGTACCTGGGTCTGGCCGTTGTCCAGGGCTTTGATGTTGATCAGCGTCGGCGGTCGCGCTATGTTGGTCTGGGTGCCGTGTTCGTGTCGGTCGTTTATAACTCCCTCGATTCGTTGTTTCACCGTCGCCCTGACATGCTGGTAAATACTCCGCTCTGGGGTGATGTTGTGCTGTCTATTTTGCATGGTGCGCCGCTGGCTCTGGTGGCCTATTTCGTTGCGGATCTGCTGCTGCATTCCTCCGCCGAGGGTGTTTCATTGGTGGTTGAAAATGTCCACCGTCCACCGTCCAATAATCGAATAGAAAGCCCTAAAACGCTTGTGGGTGGACGTTTACCCGAATACTCACTGGACGGTCTAAAAACGTTTCTGGATGGTCGTGACTACGTGAAACGTGCTGATGTGGTGGCTGAACTGGGGTGTTCTCCGTCGCGGGCTAGCGAACTGTTATCAGAGGCCGTAGGTGTTGGGCTCCTCCGTAAAAATGGTGTCGGCTATTATGTGGAGGGCTAAGGGATGGACTGTCAAGAATGCTCTGGCTATATGTCAATTATTCGTCGGGTTGCTGATGTTGAAGGTATCGGCTGTTATGAGTGGCAATGTGAGAAGTGTGGTTTTCTCTGGCTGGCGCTTGACGAGGATGGTGATTATGATTCCTGATAATTTGTAGGGTATTGCTGCTCCCCCCTTACAAGATAGCTTGTAAGGGGGGGCTTGTTTAAGCCTCGCAGAGCAAGAGGAAGGACGCTAGTCCTGTCCCCCCGTTAAGGGGGGCTTATCTTGCTACTCGCGCACGAGGCCAGAGAACCTTAGCTATCTAGGGAGCCAACTTTCTGATATAGTCTCATAACTCAAAGTAGGAGAGTTCTTCTGGGATAAAAAGAAAGGAAAATGGATGAAGGAATCGCGGATACACAAAATCCTGTGTCCGGTCTTATTTGCAGTATTGCTTTTTACAGCATTCTCTGAACGACTGGTAACACCAACGGCAGCAGGATCTTATAATCGTACAAACGCGGTGGCGTATGCTGATCAGTGGGCAAAAGGAAGAAACGGAACTTACCCAAATTTTGTTGAAAATGACTGTACAAACTTCGCCTCACAGGTAATGTCTGCTGGTGGGCTCCCCATGATTAGCCTCCAAAGTGAAGCCAAGGATTGGTTTATAAATACAGGCTGGTGGCCCAGTCGATCAAAATCTTGGAGCGCTGCTGATTGGTTTAACACTCATCTATCACAGTGGCAGGGTGGACGCTATCAAACGACAAACAGTGCATATAACCTTCAGGGTGGCGATATGATGGTACTCCAATGGAGCAATAGCACTGTTCCCTCACATGTACGTGTTATTGTGGGATGGGGGCCAAGTCAGGAACGAGTGTGGTCGAATACACCGCCCTTGGGGACAAATGAAATCTTGGCTAACCAACATTCCACTGACCGTAAGCGAATCATTTGGTATGATGCAATCTCGAATACCGATCTGCGTTGGTATTGGAGAGTTATCTGGTAGAGAGGGATGGCTAATGAAATTTAAGTATCTCAATATGTTTATTGGGTTGTGCTTAGCACTTGGTATTGGAATTCGGTTCGTGAATCTTGGGTCTGCAAGTGTAAATAAGATTAATGCTCCCTTGTGGCCACAAGTACATAATAAGACACCGAATGAGGCGGATATTAAGGTCATACAGCTTGTTTTGGAAAAGTCGTATACCATCAATAGCGATGGGAATACCAAAGAGGATGCATCACGATATGTTGAGGTTTACACCAATGACGTTAATGTTCCCCTCAACACACAACAGCAAGAATTCGTTCAGCGGGTGAGAACCACGCATAATATTCATGAAAGAATGATGGAGCAAGAGGGATGGTTGTCCTTTAAGATGGCTCAGTTTATTGATCTTACAAATGGCCGAAGGGGATTAGCAGCGAAACAGGCCATCAAGCCAGGACAGGAACTGACTGCTGAAGATACAATGAGCATACCAGCGGTTAATGTGCCTAACCCTATAACGCTGGATAAGTTACCGTCGGTTACGGAACTTGTCTATAAAGAAATCAATGTCGATGAAAACACTGCTTGGGTTCGGTATGATGATGGGTCAGCCGAAGCAGAGGCATTTCTAGTACGAATTGATGGAACTTGGAAGATAGCTGGTATCCGTCCAATTAACATCCACTTTTGAATTATTAATCGGTGGAAGGAATCAGGATATACACTGATTCCTTCTTGCAGGTTTTACCTCTCTCCTTCTCTGCCTGGTGGAAGCTTCTTTCCAATGTACTCTTTCCGGGTCCGTCCTTCCTGACTCCAATATGCAAACCAGTACGGGCCGTGGCCCTCTCCAGCAACACAGCGGCATGTAGGTTTTCCACAGCGGGTATACTCCTGACGGTAGGTTTTTCGACGTGCTTGGATTTCCGTGTTTGGTTGTTGCCACGATTCGATCTGGCTGATGAGTGCTGTGGTTGCGGCCGCTACTTTTCGTAGTTCTGTTAGCGAGAGCGTCCCCAGTTGGTCAATGATGTTTTCTGCTTTCATTGCTGCTCCTTTGATTTCTTATGTAATTATAATCTTGTCATCTATTACATAAGATGTCTAGTTGTATTCGTTCTGCTGCCTTTAGCCGATCAGGTGTATCCCCCCCCTTACAAGCCTTTACACGATGCAGGGGCCTAACAGGCCCTTATCTTGCGGTACCCCTTGCACGCCCCTAATTTGTCAATTGTTTGTCGCGTATGGCTTGCTGCTGTACGCTCTGTACTGCCGTCAAGGTCTACTCTGTCGGCTATGGCCCGTTTGATCGATCTGGGGGTCACTGGGCCAGCCTGGTACGGGCTAGCGCCTCACTGCGGGCTGGCTCCGGTATTGATACACCTTGAAATACAGCACGCCGATTGAATATCCACGCGAAGCACCCTTAAAAAGAAACTTCCACGCGGCAGCGATGGGGCAAACGGTAAGGCAGAGTGCGCTTTCTGGAATCTCACCAGCTCCCTGACCTGGCACCAGTTTGGCAGACACAACCAGCTCATGGGCTCCATGCGCACGCCGCCGCGCCCTCCGGCTCAAAGGTTCGAGGCGAATCGCCGCAGAACCAAACGCAGTGCAGCCAGGGTTTTAGGGTGATCAGGCGTGTGTTTTTTGGTTGACAGTTTTGGCAACCCGCAGCTTCTCGCAGAGAAGAAAAAACAGCCCACCTAAAACCCTGGATTTGAGCCGGAGGGCGCGGCGCAGCCGTGCCGTTTGCCCCGCAGGGGCAACGGCGGGAAAGGGCTTACACCAGGAGGGGCCTGGGCTAGCGCCAGCGCAGCCTCGACCCGCAGGGGCGACCCCGACACAGGGTACAGCCCTGCCCCGTCGTTTGTCGTAGCCCTTCCCCATCCCGCTCCCGAACCAGCATTAGAACAAGGAAGGGGGGGCCGCTGTCGTCAAGCGTTTTGGCAGGGCTACCCCTCCACATACCCCTGGACATCAACCCTGGACATCGGTTCCATAGGTATTTCCAGGGGTATTTCCATACCCGAAGTCCATAGCCAAAGCTGAGTCGTGGCGGTGGAGACTGTCAACGGTTTCTGGACACCTGGGTATTCACTACCCTGATCACTTGAACTGATCACTTCGAGTGATCAGGGTAGTGAATACCCAAGTGATCACCCGAAGTGATCACCCAGGTGTCGTCTACTCCTGTCAAGGCTTTTAGGAGATCTGATCCCGCACATCGGTTGCAAGAGTATTGCCAACCATCAGAACACATACAGCGCTTCATTCGCTCACGGCGGCCTGCTGTTTTGCTTGGTCTGTTGCCTTTAGCCGATTGCTTGCTGGGCCTTTAGCCGAGCCATGGTGTAGTGAACATCACCACCAGGTGGCCTGGGCCGTGGTCGGTTGATTGGTATGATTTTCTGTGCCCAGGTTGGTTTTTGCGTCTCCCGCAAAAATCCCTCCTGGCGGTGTTGTGAGCGATCTACCCAGCTTGAATGCTGTGTCTTGGGGTTGGAGACTTCCAACCCCGCACCTGCTGTAAGCACTGGGGTTTGGGGCGGTGCCCCAACATACTCAATATCTTCCTTATTCGTCCGCTTGACGTTTGTGGACGGATGGTATATCTTTGCTCTGTCTGCCTGTAGTTTCTGTAGTTTTTTGAAAGTGATGTAGAGGCTTGTATGGTAGAAGAAGAATCAACGATCCGTATTACGCTGCGGCTCCCGATTGACACGAAGGACGAGCTATACGAGATGTGTACACGCTTTGGTCTTCGTCCTGGAAATGTCTTTCCTACTGCCTTGATGATTGGCATGCGGGTACTAGGCCGTAGCTTCTCCCTGGCCGAAACTCGTGAGCTGTGGGACAGCCTTACGGCCGCTAGTCAGAAAAACAAGGATTCTGATGACTAACTAAAATGATGTGGCGCTTGTGTTAGAAGCACAAGCGCCAGGTTGGTGGTTAGGGTGAGTCTGAATCAAGCAGGCTCCCCTGTAGATATGCTCTATCTGACAAATACAGGAGCAATATGGATTCTAGTTCGCATTTGCCTGACATGTCAATGGCTCCCCAGTTCGGCGGGGGGGTTGGTGACTCTCAAGCCGTTTTTGCTGGCTCCGCTAATCCTGTTGAAATTGGCACCGCTAGCGGCTCTCCCCTTGGTACTATTGCGAAATGTTCGCCCCCCCCCCCCTCTGTTAGCCGTGGTGATGCTGCTATTCATCGGTTTATGTTGCAGTCTGCTGCGCGTGAGCTGGTACCTGGTGAACGTGTCGCTAAGTGTCTCCGTGTTCCGGTTGGCTCTGGAGTCGATGTGTTCTATGCTCCTGCTGCGCGGTCTGCCCACTATGGGGGTTTGCAAACATGTGGTTCTGTCTGGATGTGTCCAGTTTGCGCCGCGAAGATTTCAGAGCGTCGCCGCTTGGAGCTGGATCAGGCGCTGAGTGCCTTTGATGGCTTAGTGGTCTTAGCTACCTTTACGGTGCAGCATCGTGTCTCTGATGCCCTCTCAACGCTTCTAGATGGCTTTCTAGTATCTCTTTCTCGGCTGCGTAGTTCTTCACCTTGGTCACGGATTTCTCACCGTTATGGTATTTGCGGGGCTGTGCGTGCTGTGGAAGTTACCTATGGTTTGCATGGTTGGCATCCCCATGCTCATATTTTATTTTTCCTCGATCCTGGTGCTGATATTTCGTTGTTTGGTGATGCTTTGCGCTGCCGCTGGTTGTCACTGCTTGATCGGGCTGGCCTGTCGGCGTCCTGGTCGGTCGGTGTCGATGTGCGTGCAGCTAACTCAGCGGTTGGCGGCTATGTTGCAAAGTTTGGATCTCAGTGGACAGCAGCACATGAGTTGACAAAGGCGGTGGTCAAGCGGTCGCGTTCTGGTGGTCGCTCTGTGGCTGAGCTGCTGGCTGACTATGCGCTCAATGGTGATTCTGCTGCTGGTTCTCTCTGGCGTGAGTATGCCTTGCTTTTCAAGGGTAAACGCCATTTAGTGTGGTCTGATGGTCTCCGCTCTCGGTTGTTGCCTGATGTAGCAGAAAAAACTGATGAGGAACTAGCTAATGAGCATGATGAGGTTGCTGTGGTCCTCGCTACCCTGACTCTCCGCCAGTGGTCGGTTGTGGTTGGTAACGATGCTCGAGCTGAGCTGCTGACTGTTGCCTCGTCTGGTGATGTGGTGCAGTTGATAGATTTTCTAGTTTGTCTTGGTGTAGAGATTGGGGGTGTTTTGACACAAGATTGATGGATTTCTTGTTAGCCTGGTTGGTACCTGGTCGTAACAAGATTGATGGTGGCCCTGCGCGGCTGACACTCGCCAGGGCCGTGGCAACAGTAGATCAGGGTGCTGCTGCGATTTCATGATAGCAGTGCCCCTAGATGTGGGGGTTGTATGCGTTCGTTTATTGTGCGGTATTGGCGTGATGTTGTGGCTCGTTTGCCCCTCCCTATGCTTGGTCTGGCGGCGGCGTATGGTGTGTATCGGTTTGCTAGCTTGTTCGTTCCTAGCTGGGTGGCTGTTGTCCAGGCGGCGAGCTTCGAGCTGGTGTACCTGGGTCTGGCCGTTGTCCAGGGCTTTGATGTTGATCAGCGTCGGCGGTCGCGCTATGTTGGTCTGGGTGCCGTGTTCGTGTCGGTCGTTTATAACTCCCTCGATTCGTTGTTTCACCGTCGCCCTGACATGCTGGTAAATACTCCGCTCTGGGGTGATGTTGTGCTGTCTATTTTGCATGGTGCGCCGCTGGCTCTGGTGGCCTATTTCGTTGCGGATCTGCTGCTGCATTCCTCCGCCGAGGGTGTTTCATTGGTGGTTGAAAATGTCCACCGTCCACCGTCCAATAATCGAATAGAAAGCCCTAAAACGCTTGTGGGTGGACGTTTACCCGAATACTCACTGGACGGTCTAAAAACGTTTCTGGATGGTCGTGACTACGTGAAACGTGCTGATGTGGTGGCTGAACTGGGGTGTTCTCCGTCGCGGGCTAGCGAACTGTTATCAGAGGCCGTAGGTGTTGGGCTCCTCCGTAAAAATGGTGTCGGCTATTATGTGGAGGGCTAAGGGATGGACTGTCAAGAATGCTCTGGCTATATGTCAATTATTCGTCGGGTTGCTGATGTTGAAGGTATCGGCTGTTATGAGTGGCAATGTGAGAAGTGTGGTTTTCTCTGGCTGGCGCTTGACGAGGATGGTGATTATGATTCCTGATAATTTGTAGGGTATTGCTGCTCCCCCCTTACAAGATAGCTTGTAAGGGGGGGCTTGTTTAAGCCTCGCAGAGCAAGAGGAAGGACGCTAGTCCTGTCCCCCCGTTAAGGGGGGCTTATCTTGCTACTCGCGCACGAGGCCAGAGAACCTTAGCTATCTAGGGAGCCAACTTTCTGATATAGTCTCATAACTCAAAGTAGGAGAGTTCTTCTGGGATAAAAAGAAAGGAAAATGGATGAAGGAATCGCGGATACACAAAATCCTGTGTCCGGTCTTATTTGCAGTATTGCTTTTTACAGCATTCTCTGAACGACTGGTAACACCAACGGCAGCAGGATCTTATAATCGTACAAACGCGGTGGCGTATGCTGATCAGTGGGCAAAAGGAAGAAACGGAACTTACCCAAATTTTGTTGAAAATGACTGTACAAACTTCGCCTCACAGGTAATGTCTGCTGGTGGGCTCCCCATGATTAGCCTCCAAAGTGAAGCCAAGGATTGGTTTATAAATACAGGCTGGTGGCCCAGTCGATCAAAATCTTGGAGCGCTGCTGATTGGTTTAACACTCATCTATCACAGTGGCAGGGTGGACGCTATCAAACGACAAACAGTGCATATAACCTTCAGGGTGGCGATATGATGGTACTCCAATGGAGCAATAGCACTGTTCCCTCACATGTACGTGTTATTGTGGGATGGGGGCCAAGTCAGGAACGAGTGTGGTCGAATACACCGCCCTTGGGGACAAATGAAATCTTGGCTAACCAACATTCCACTGACCGTAAGCGAATCATTTGGTATGATGCAATCTCGAATACCGATCTGCGTTGGTATTGGAGAGTTATCTGGTAGAGAGGGATGGCTAATGAAATTTAAGTATCTCAATATGTTTATTGGGTTGTGCTTAGCACTTGGTATTGGAATTCGGTTCGTGAATCTTGGGTCTGCAAGTGTAAATAAGATTAATGCTCCCTTGTGGCCACAAGTACATAATAAGACACCGAATGAGGCGGATATTAAGGTCATACAGCTTGTTTTGGAAAAGTCGTATACCATCAATAGCGATGGGAATACCAAAGAGGATGCATCACGATATGTTGAGGTTTACACCAATGACGTTAATGTTCCCCTCAACACACAACAGCAAGAATTCGTTCAGCGGGTGAGAACCACGCATAATATTCATGAAAGAATGATGGAGCAAGAGGGATGGTTGTCCTTTAAGATGGCTCAGTTTATTGATCTTACAAATGGCCGAAGGGGATTAGCAGCGAAACAGGCCATCAAGCCAGGACAGGAACTGACTGCTGAAGATACAATGAGCATACCAGCGGTTAATGTGCCTAACCCTATAACGCTGGATAAGTTACCGTCGGTTACGGAACTTGTCTATAAAGAAATCAATGTCGATGAAAACACTGCTTGGGTTCGGTATGATGATGGGTCAGCCGAAGCAGAGGCATTTCTAGTACGAATTGATGGAACTTGGAAGATAGCTGGTATCCGTCCAATTAACATCCACTTTTGAATTATTAATCGGTGGAAGGAATCAGGATATACACTGATTCCTTCTTGCAGGTTTTACCTCTCTCCTTCTCTGCCTGGTGGAAGCTTCTTTCCAATGTACTCTTTCCGGGTCCGTCCTTCCTGACTCCAATATGCAAACCAGTACGGGCCGTGGCCCTCTCCAGCAACACAGCGGCATGTAGGTTTTCCACAGCGGGTATACTCCTGACGGTAGGTTTTTCGACGTGCTTGGATTTCCGTGTTTGGTTGTTGCCACGATTCGATCTGGCTGATGAGTGCTGTGGTTGCGGCCGCTACTTTTCGTAGTTCTGTTAGCGAGAGCGTCCCCAGTTGGTCAATGATGTTTTCTGCTTTCATTGCTGCTCCTTTGATTTCTTATGTAATTATAATCTTGTCATCTATTACATAAGATGTCTAGTTGTATTCGTTCTGCTGCCTTTAGCCGATCAGGTGTATCCCCCCCCTTACAAGCCTTTACACGATGCAGGGGCCTAACAGGCCCTTATCTTGCGGTACCCCTTGCACGCCCCTAATTTGTCAATTGTTTGTCGCGTATGGCTTGCTGCTGTACGCTCTGTACTGCCGTCAAGGTCTACTCTGTCGGCTATGGCCCGTTTGATCGATCTGGGGGTCACTGGGCCAGCCTGGTACGGGCTAGCGCCTCACTGCGGGCTGGCTCCGGTATTGATACACCTTGAAATACAGCACGCCGATTGAATATCCACGCGAAGCACCCTTAAAAAGAAACTTCCACGCGGCAGCGATGGGGCAAACGGTAAGGCAGAGTGCGCTTTCTGGAATCTCACCAGCTCCCTGACCTGGCACCAGTTTGGCAGACACAACCAGCTCATGGGCTCCATGCGCACGCCGCCGCGCCCTCCGGCTCAAAGGTTCGAGGCGAATCGCCGCAGAACCAAACGCAGTGCAGCCAGGGTTTTAGGGTGATCAGGCGTGTGTTTTTTGGTTGACAGTTTTGGCAACCCGCAGCTTCTCGCAGAGAAGAAAAAACAGCCCACCTAAAACCCTGGATTTGAGCCGGAGGGCGCGGCGCAGCCGTGCCGTTTGCCCCGCAGGGGCAACGGCGGGAAAGGGCTTACACCAGGAGGGGCCTGGGCTAGCGCCAGCGCAGCCTCGACCCGCAGGGGCGACCCCGACACAGGGTACAGCCCTGCCCCGTCGTTTGTCGTAGCCCTTCCCCATCCCGCTCCCGAACCAGCATTAGAACAAGGAAGGGGGGGCCGCTGTCGTCAAGCGTTTTGGCAGGGCTACCCCTCCACATACCCCTGGACATCAACCCTGGACATCGGTTCCATAGGTATTTCCAGGGGTATTTCCATACCCGAAGTCCATAGCCAAAGCTGAGTCGTGGCGGTGGAGACTGTCAACGGTTTCTGGACACCTGGGTATTCACTACCCTGATCACTTGAACTGATCACTTCGAGTGATCAGGGTAGTGAATACCCAAGTGATCACCCGAAGTGATCACCCAGGTGTCGTCTACTCCTGTCAAGGCTTTTAGGAGATCTGATCCCGCACATCGGTTGCAAGAGTATTGCCAACCATCAGAACACATACAGCGCTTCATTCGCTCACGGCGGCCTGCTGTTTTGCTTGGTCTGTTGCCTTTAGCCGATTGCTTGCTGGGCCTTTAGCCGAGCCATGGTGTAGTGAACATCACCACCAGGTGGCCTGGGCCGTGGTCGGTTGATTGGTATGATTTTCTGTGCCCAGGTTGGTTTTTGCGTCTCCCGCAAAAATCCCTCCTGGCGGTGTTGTGAGCGATCTACCCAGCTTGAATGCTGTGTCTTGGGGTTGGAGACTTCCAACCCCGCACCTGCT
>MWVT01000271.1_pt1 | contig 11432 bp, 10 predicted proteins | sample 1047201 | NCBI WGS metagenome assembly MWVT01 (sample SAMN06349988, study PRJNA376086) | soil metagenome | isolation source: TG5-1 sample Antarctic (ecotone) soil | place: Antarctica | collected 2015-01-13 | reverse complement strand
GGTTTGCCGCACGTCGCGCAAAATTCCGGCGTGTCGTAATCTTCCGGCGGTTCTCGAATCGGTTCGCCGTTCGCGCCTGGATAAATAACAACGGTTCGGATTTCTTCCACACAGCCGCAAAAGTTAGAATCGTTTCCGATTATTTGGCTTTGCAGTTTCTTCAATCTGTTTTGAATGTTCATTTTCCAGCGTCTCCAGTCGTTCTAAAATATCGAGCGTTTCAAAATCCTTGCGAGTTGATTCAATAACGATTTGGGCGGCACGAACTTCAACCGAAGGATTTTCACAAGTTAAATTTCTTTCGAGCGTGTCAACCGCGCTCCCGTGAAGCGATTGAAGCCGGATGATGTTTTGTTCAAAGACAACGCGCCGCGCCGCTCGAAACTCCGTTTGAAATTCGGCATCGGCTAAATATCGGCGCACCGTCTTTTCGTTTAATCCGCATTTAATCGCCGCTTCACTTATCGTTGCCGATTCGAGCAGCGCGCTTAATACCTTTTCCCTGTTTGCCGTTTTCATCGGACTTTTTCGGACATTTTCGGACATTTTCTTATGTTTTCCGTTTCCTGTTTTTACCGCAAACGGCAATCAGATAAATTAACCGCCGACGCGCCGAACGTCTGAAACTTCCCTTTCACCCGGACCGACGAACCTTTGCGAATTTTGCGTTTGATAACAGTTTCGGCATCGCTCAAACAATCCGCAAATACAACGAAGCCGGATTCGTCGTCCGGCTCAATCACCAATTTGCATTGTCCGTTCCGCTTTACCAACTTCTGAACTTTTCCCGAAACATCCACAGCCGCGCCAACGGCAAAAGCTAACGATTTCCGCGCCGTTTCAATGTCCGAATTGGTCAATACTGCCTGTATTGCCGCTAGTCCGAATGTTTCAATTTTTGGTTTCTTCATTATGAAATTTAATTCTTGCCTGTTGATTTTTATAGTTCGATACAAACCAACTTAAGGACTCGCGCTCGCTGTCCTCAGCGGCTTTTACTGCCCAATAAGCGTCCGGGTTAATCAATTCCACAATCGCGTTAGTCACTAAATCCTGTAAATCGGTTGCAGAAATAGCGTCAACCTCTACGCTTTCACCAATGAAGTTTTTAGCCCGGCTGTCTGTTTTCTTGGTCGGTCTAGTCGGTAAGTTCAAATCAATTATTTGCTGTTCGGTTATGGCTAGGCGCGTGAAGGTAATGTCCGCGCCGTCGCTAAAGGCTCGCAAATCGCGTTCTAATACTGTGCTTATGCTTTTGCCGCTTGGGTCGTGGTCGCCAAAATATAAAATATGCGTCGGTTTATTTTGGTTTTTGATTATTTCGGCTGCACCGTAAATAAAAGTTAGGCTCGAAAAACCGCGCGCAACCATTAAAGGCACGTCGAATTGCATTGTTATTTCAGAAAGTATGCTGGCTATGGTGTCCTTTTCGCACCAAACTTCGACGTAAACAGGCTGTTCGCGCCAAAGCGCACGGCGGTAAGTTCGCTTGCAATCGTCCAGCAACTCAATAACAGATTGATGCGTTTCGGGTCGCCGCACCCAGCGCGTGCTGTCCACTAGCCAATAATAAGGAATTTCGCCGCTTCGCCGCATTTTGCTCAAAAGCCGAATCAGCGTGCCTTTGTATTCGGCTTCGGTTTTATCCAACACGCCCGACGAAACAAGCCGATAAAAACAATGTCGAATCGTCATTGGCTGTTCGGCTTCCAACAAGCGATAAATTTCCGACTTCAAAACGCTAATAGCTGTTTGCGAGCGTCTGTCTTTCTTTGTTGACCTAGGTATATTAATTTGAGTTGCCGTTGCCGTTGCTAATTGTGTGTTCATATGGCTTTACATTCTCCCGTTTCACTTTCGCCGCTCAAATCACAAAAAGAATTGAACAGTTCCCAGTTCGACATCCGCTTTGCTTGTGGACGCGGCGCAGAAAGCAGTGGATAAGGTGAGTTGATTGGTTTGGACGGCTTACGTTTCCAGTTAAAATCCCTGAGGGCTGTGGCTTGCCAACGTCTGCCGTCTAATGTCTCAAACGTCGCACAGGGATACATCCTAAGAAGTTGTTGCCGTCTCCATTCCTGAGCGTCTAAGACCTCGATAGAGAGTTCCTTTTTGTATTCGTCAAGGGTCTGGTGTTTAATGCGCTCTCGCCACGGTTCACGGCGTTTGAGCGTGTTTCTAGGAATTACTTCTTTTGTATCTAGATATGTCTCATCACCAACGTTTGAGCGTGTTTCCGCACGAGCTTTGATTACATCATCACGCATCTTTTTGGCTGATTCACGACAAACGCCAAGTGCCTCAAACATTCGGACGCGGCGCGGACGCTCGATTATCTTTTCAATTTCTTCGAGCGGTATGTTTGCCCACGAATCAGACTTTGTGACGTATTTACAAAGTTCCGCGATTGTCTTTTCACGGTTGGCAAAGTTCACTTTTTGGACGTTCACAACTGCATAGTTGTCGGATGTGTTGAGTTCAAAAGGAATTGAGTAATAGCCAAACGCCTTTTCGAGTGCGTTAGTCCAGAGGGAACGAATCAGAGAAAAGTTATCACGCTGGATTTTAGATTTCGCGATTACGAGCAGATGCGCGTGAAAGTTAAAAACTTTGTTTTCGGTAAAGGTAAATTCCGCGTTTTTGAACATTCCGCGAATTAGTTTTTGGTATTGAGTTTGTTTCTTAACGTCGTTGTTGCGGTGTGTAAAGACTTCAAACGCTTTTTGAAAGACAAGGGTTACGAAGTCCAGCGAATGACCTTTGAGAAGCAAATTCGGCATTGTCAGTGTTACAAAATACCAATTCTCGCCAACGAATAATTTTTCGTTTTTGACAACGTGGCGAATTGTTTTCCGATTGTTCCGGGCTAATTTGCCGATACAGTTTTGGCAAAGTAGCGAGCTGCACGCCCAGAGACTGCCGTTTGCGCTGTATGCTTCGCCGTCTGCATTGTGAAGGTCATCGGCAACAAAAACATTTTGAGGGCTGGCGCAACGTTCTATACGTTCGGCACAAGCAAGTGCAGTTTTATTTTCCGATTGCCTGAGACGCTCGACGATGCCGTTTGAAAGTTCCTGTTTGAATCGTGCGCGAATTTTCTGTTCCGGGCAAAAGATTTCGCGCTCAAGTAGAGTTGAGGGATAAAATGTGTCAGACCGTGAGTTTTGTTGACTAATGGCGAAAGTCATTAATAAAAATTGAAAGGCTCTAACCCGTTCGCCTCAGGTTAAAGCCTCTATTATTTTCGACGACGCGCACCGAAAACTTAAAAAACTTTTAGCTCATTTAATAATTTTATCTTACAAGCAAGCTAGTTTTGTCTTGCAAATTAAATTCAAATGAGCTATTTTTCAAAACTGCAACGGGCGAATACTTGTTGCGTTTTGATTGGGTAAATCAAATATCGAGGGCTCGCTTTTACTTGGCAGTGGGGCGAGCTTTTCTATGCCTGTATTTCGGCTAACAGCAATATATATTTTTGAAACGGATAGCGCAAACAAATTTCACACAAACTTTTGTTAAACAAATCGAGAAAAATATTTATTAACCGTTTTTGCTTTCACGATACCAATTCTCAAACTCTAAATAATCCGCTTCACTAAAAAAACGCGCCGTTCGCTTACCGCTCTGGTGTGATTTTAATTTTCCCTCTTTCACATAATCCAAGATTCGGCGGTTGCTCAAAACCTTTCCGGCAATCGGCTCAAGTCTTTTTGCAACTTGTTCCGTTGTCATTCCTTTAGCAGATGCGATTGTTTTGGGCGTTTCGGAGTTAGTGGCTGGCTTTTGCGTATCTCTAGGAACTGACGGACGTTTTACCTTTTGCGGCTCGTTATAGCCGAAAATGCCGTTTGGCGAAGTTTGTAGCGCATCGCACAGTTTTTCTAATACTGATATTGAAATGGCTTCGACTTCATCTCTATACAATCGCGCAGCTTGCGACGGCGACAAATCAGTTTTCTTTTGCAGTTGGTAAGCAGTCGTAATTCCAGCCGCTTTGGACAACTCGTTAATCTTAGTTTTCATTCGACTATTCCTTTCAACAGAAAGAGTTTCTATCAATAGTTATACTATACGATAGAAATACTGTTGAAAGTAATTACTTTCAAAAGCAATCCTATGATTAGTGTCATTCCTATTGACAGTAACATACTATCAGTAGCAAGATAATTACAGATTGGAACATTCAATCAAATTTCACTCAATTGTAGATAAATCCCGATGTCCCAAAAACGACCCTTTTTGAAACACGGCTTGCGGTATTTTACGCCTATTTCGGATTTATGCCGCAACTTTGCGGTCTAATAACTAGTTCGACGGCTTCTTGTAATAGCGAATCTTTTGTAAATTCATAGCTATGAGTCAGTATGGTTGGAACGATTGTCCTACCGAAGTGCAACAGCAAGTTGAGCGTTTGTGCAACAGCTTTCGGCTGCAATTAGTTGAAAATTTAATTGGAATTTACCTGCATGGCTCGCTGGCGACGGGTTGTTTTAACCTGCTTAGAAGCGATATTGACCTTCTCGTTGTTACACAGGACAGAATAGCAGTAGAAACTAAGCGCGGCTTGGCACGGTTTCTGCTCGATACTTCTCTGAATCCCAGCCCGATTGAGATTAGCTTTCTTCAGCACGGCGATTTGCATCCTTGGCGTTATGCAACACCGTTCGATTTTCATTTCAGCGAAGATTGGCGCGACAAATTTGAGTTAGAGTTAAGTAACGACGACTGGAAACAGTGGAACGCAGTTCAGCGTTTTGATGATGACCTAGCGGCTCACATCACGGTTTTGAATTATCGCGGCGTGTGCCTTTACGGTCAACCTATTTCAGAGGTTTTCCCCTCCGTTCCGAAGCAAGATTTTGTCCGCTCGATTCTCGATGATGTTCTCAGCCCGAAGTTCGGACTTGATGCGGTTCTACAATATCCAGTTTATGTCGTCCTAAACTCTTGCCGCACGCTTGCTTTTCTGCAAGCTGAGTGCGTGATGTCAAAGGACGAAGGCGGAAGATGGGCGTTAGAAAATTTACCTGCTGAGTTTCATCAGATAATTGCGGGCGTATTAGAGGAGTATCATAATAATCGAAATGAGAGCAACTTGACAAAAGAACCGCTTGTCAATTTTGCAGTTTATATGAAAAATGAACTTGAGCAAGCATCGCGGTCAAAAACAGCTTGTTAAATTAAGCCGCCGTCGAACAAGTAAAATTACCACCGCCAGAGGCGGTGGCTTTGTGATGTTCGCACCTGAAAGGTGCGTCGCTCCGCGCCTCGGTCTCGTCAATCTTGTTTTTCCGCTTGACTCGTTCGTGTAACTACCTTGCCGATGACATTTGATGGAAAATATATTTGCTCGTTCTCAACTTTAGAAGATATATTTTGTTCTTTTTGCTGTTTCGCCTCACTGCCTTGTAGAACCACTGCCAGAGGCAGTGGCTTGATTCTTAGTCATTGGACGTGAGGGCGAAACAGCGACTTTCTTTTCACGTTGCGTGGTAAATTCTGGCGGGCTTGGTAGCGGTTTCGCCCCACGTCAATTCAACCGTTCGGTGCTTTCCTTATGTTTGAAAAGGAGATGCTTTTTGAGCCAAAGTTCGTTAGAGTAGAAATGTTATGAAAATTACGCCCCGCTTTGCCATTACCTTTCTGACTTTTACTGTCGGCATTCTTGCTGTCGCTGGTTGGTCGGCTCATATCGGGCGAAAAGTTTGGTCTCCGCGCGTTTTTGCTTGGCGTAATCCTTTCAAGCCGCAGCCAATTATCGAAGCACAGGCAAATTGTCCGGTGCGTCTTGTTCGCCCGCGATTTTACTCGTTTATGTCAATTGGTTCTGCCATCGGCTCTGTTTTGGAGATTGACGTAATAAATGTCAGCAACAAGCCCGTTCATTCATTTACAATCAGTTATCGTTCATTAGAGCCGACAGATACAGGCTCAGGCGGCTGGCATCCTGAAATACTCTTGCAACCGGAGCAGTTTCATACTATCAGCACAAATTCTAATGGCAATGACACAGTTACCTTCTCTGTTGATTTCGTCCAGTTTGCCGACGGAGATGTTTGGTATGCAAACCCACCGAGAGCTACTGTAAAACCTGAAGGCGTGCAAGCAGGAGCGCAAGCCGCTATGGAGTATTTGCGTGAAGTCTTAAAATCCGACGGAGCGGCTGCGGTAATGGGCGTTTTGCCTCGTATCCGCGTTGAAGTAGAGTCGCCGGAGTTCTCAATGAATGATGTCTTTGGTTATTCCGGCTTTTATTGCGGCGTAACAAACATAGTGGTGCGCGTTGAATATATTTATCGAGAAAGTGGTTTGTCGGGAGTTGAAGAATTTCTGACGCAACAGTATGAATAATAACGCCGCACCGAACAAATCATTGGACGTGAGGGCGAAACAGCGACTTTCAGTCTGTCTCAAAAACGCCCGTTTTTGACACTCTCAAAATCAGCATCACGAACAATCATTTTTATTGACGTTCAGAGTTCCAAAACTTATCCCGAAAACAAGGTTTCAAAAGCTATGCTGATTTAGCTTTTGAGACACAGCAAAAAGGGACATTTGAGGGACATTCTTTCTTTGTTCTTTCTTTGTTTTATCGTTGTTCTATCGTTGTTTTTGAGAAACTTCCCGGACAAAAAACAATGTCCCCGACAACAATTGTTTTTTAAGGTGTCCAATCCGTGTAAGTTCGCCCTTTTTGTTTTTTTAATCGAGCGGACGTTCTAACCGATGTGCCTCTGTTTCCAACATAGCCATTGAGGTTGGGGGGGTGTGCGCTAGTCGGCTTCGGTTTCGGCATCTATGTAATCCGCTTCGCCTGTAATCTGTTTCGTTTCGCCGCTCGTGAGACGTTCCCGCACACGATTGTCGGAGTTAAGGTTGAGCGTGAAAGAGAACGGCTTTGTTTGCTTATGGTCAACAGTTTGGCGGCTGGTATTGAGTCTTTCGAGTTCATCAGCCGTACCAATTAATTTGTATAACGCAATTTGGCTAATCGAGTTGTCGGATTCATACCATTTTTCACGCAGTCCAACCTTGCGGCGTGTCCGATTGGCGAATAATGCCTCTTTTAAGGCTTCCAAACGTGCCAAATGATAGCCATAGAACGTGCTTTGGCTACACGGCAAATACGCTGGAATTTCAGTCATAAACATAAGATTGTGCTGTTCTATAACTCTTAACGAAAGCTCAATCAATTCGTCTTTGTTGAACTTTTGCCCCGTTCGCCAGTCGTTACATCGCTGTATCGGTTGTTTCGCGTTTCGTTGTTCTTTCATTGTTCTTTCATTTTTTTATCTCCTATTTTGGTTTTAAGTCTTTGTAGTTATCTTTTCCTTTGCCCATTCAAGCGGGAAATTGTCTTTGCTCGTCTCGTCGATTAATTGAACAACGATTCGTTTCGGTTCGGTTGGCTTGTAACATTTCGAGCAGATACTCGGTACAGGCTGGCTTGTCTTAACAAGCTCGGTTGACTTGGTGTCTGCGCCCAAATCCTGTAAATAAGTCTCAATGTATTCCGGCTGGCAAGCGCAAATAGTGCCGTTACCGTTTACCGTTTCGAGCTTCTTTAGTCTGCTTTTGATGTTCATTTTCCAGCGTCTCCAGTGAGTTCTACTTTTGGGCTAATGGTTACGTGAAGCGGTTCGGCGTTCGGTTTGCCGCACGTCGCGCAAAATTCCGGCGTGTCGTAATCTTCCGGCGGTTCTCGAATCGGTTCGCCGTTCGCGCCTGGATAAATAACAACGGTTCGGATTTCTTCCACACAGCCGCAAAAGTTAGAATCGTTTCCGATTATTTGGCTTTGCAGTTTCTTCAATCTGTTTTGAATGTTCATTTTCCAGCGTCTCCAGTCGTTCTAAAATATCGAGCGTTTCAAAATCCTTGCGAGTTGATTCAATAACGATTTGGGCGGCACGAACTTCAACCGAAGGATTTTCACAAGTTAAATTTCTTTCGAGCGTGTCAACCGCGCTCCCGTGAAGCGATTGAAGCCGGATGATGTTTTGTTCAAAGACAACGCGCCGCGCCGCTCGAAACTCCGTTTGAAATTCGGCATCGGCTAAATATCGGCGCACCGTCTTTTCGTTTAATCCGCATTTAATCGCCGCTTCACTTATCGTTGCCGATTCGAGCAGCGCGCTTAATACCTTTTCCCTGTTTGCCGTTTTCATCGGACTTTTTCGGACATTTTCGGACATTTTCTTATGTTTTCCGTTTCCTGTTTTTACCGCAAACGGCAATCAGATAAATTAACCGCCGACGCGCCGAACGTCTGAAACTTCCCTTTCACCCGGACCGACGAACCTTTGCGAATTTTGCGTTTGATAACAGTTTCGGCATCGCTCAAACAATCCGCAAATACAACGAAGCCGGATTCGTCGTCCGGCTCAATCACCAATTTGCATTGTCCGTTCCGCTTTACCAACTTCTGAACTTTTCCCGAAACATCCACAGCCGCGCCAACGGCAAAAGCTAACGATTTCCGCGCCGTTTCAATGTCCGAATTGGTCAATACTGCCTGTATTGCCGCTAGTCCGAATGTTTCAATTTTTGGTTTCTTCATTATGAAATTTAATTCTTGCCTGTTGATTTTTATAGTTCGATACAAACCAACTTAAGGACTCGCGCTCGCTGTCCTCAGCGGCTTTTACTGCCCAATAAGCGTCCGGGTTAATCAATTCCACAATCGCGTTAGTCACTAAATCCTGTAAATCGGTTGCAGAAATAGCGTCAACCTCTACGCTTTCACCAATGAAGTTTTTAGCCCGGCTGTCTGTTTTCTTGGTCGGTCTAGTCGGTAAGTTCAAATCAATTATTTGCTGTTCGGTTATGGCTAGGCGCGTGAAGGTAATGTCCGCGCCGTCGCTAAAGGCTCGCAAATCGCGTTCTAATACTGTGCTTATGCTTTTGCCGCTTGGGTCGTGGTCGCCAAAATATAAAATATGCGTCGGTTTATTTTGGTTTTTGATTATTTCGGCTGCACCGTAAATAAAAGTTAGGCTCGAAAAACCGCGCGCAACCATTAAAGGCACGTCGAATTGCATTGTTATTTCAGAAAGTATGCTGGCTATGGTGTCCTTTTCGCACCAAACTTCGACGTAAACAGGCTGTTCGCGCCAAAGCGCACGGCGGTAAGTTCGCTTGCAATCGTCCAGCAACTCAATAACAGATTGATGCGTTTCGGGTCGCCGCACCCAGCGCGTGCTGTCCACTAGCCAATAATAAGGAATTTCGCCGCTTCGCCGCATTTTGCTCAAAAGCCGAATCAGCGTGCCTTTGTATTCGGCTTCGGTTTTATCCAACACGCCCGACGAAACAAGCCGATAAAAACAATGTCGAATCGTCATTGGCTGTTCGGCTTCCAACAAGCGATAAATTTCCGACTTCAAAACGCTAATAGCTGTTTGCGAGCGTCTGTCTTTCTTTGTTGACCTAGGTATATTAATTTGAGTTGCCGTTGCCGTTGCTAATTGTGTGTTCATATGGCTTTACATTCTCCCGTTTCACTTTCGCCGCTCAAATCACAAAAAGAATTGAACAGTTCCCAGTTCGACATCCGCTTTGCTTGTGGACGCGGCGCAGAAAGCAGTGGATAAGGTGAGTTGATTGGTTTGGACGGCTTACGTTTCCAGTTAAAATCCCTGAGGGCTGTGGCTTGCCAACGTCTGCCGTCTAATGTCTCAAACGTCGCACAGGGATACATCCTAAGAAGTTGTTGCCGTCTCCATTCCTGAGCGTCTAAGACCTCGATAGAGAGTTCCTTTTTGTATTCGTCAAGGGTCTGGTGTTTAATGCGCTCTCGCCACGGTTCACGGCGTTTGAGCGTGTTTCTAGGAATTACTTCTTTTGTATCTAGATATGTCTCATCACCAACGTTTGAGCGTGTTTCCGCACGAGCTTTGATTACATCATCACGCATCTTTTTGGCTGATTCACGACAAACGCCAAGTGCCTCAAACATTCGGACGCGGCGCGGACGCTCGATTATCTTTTCAATTTCTTCGAGCGGTATGTTTGCCCACGAATCAGACTTTGTGACGTATTTACAAAGTTCCGCGATTGTCTTTTCACGGTTGGCAAAGTTCACTTTTTGGACGTTCACAACTGCATAGTTGTCGGATGTGTTGAGTTCAAAAGGAATTGAGTAATAGCCAAACGCCTTTTCGAGTGCGTTAGTCCAGAGGGAACGAATCAGAGAAAAGTTATCACGCTGGATTTTAGATTTCGCGATTACGAGCAGATGCGCGTGAAAGTTAAAAACTTTGTTTTCGGTAAAGGTAAATTCCGCGTTTTTGAACATTCCGCGAATTAGTTTTTGGTATTGAGTTTGTTTCTTAACGTCGTTGTTGCGGTGTGTAAAGACTTCAAACGCTTTTTGAAAGACAAGGGTTACGAAGTCCAGCGAATGACCTTTGAGAAGCAAATTCGGCATTGTCAGTGTTACAAAATACCAATTCTCGCCAACGAATAATTTTTCGTTTTTGACGACGTGCCGAATTGTTTTCCGATTGTTCCGGGCTAATTTTCCGATACAGTTTTGGCAAAGTAGCGAGCTGCACGCCCAGAGACTGCCATTTGCGCTGTATGCTTCGCCATCTTTGGTATGAAGGTCGTCGGCAACAAAAACATTTTGAGGGCTGGCGCAACGTTCTATACGTTCGGCACAAGCGAGTGCGGTTTTGTTTTCCGATTGCCTGAGACGTTCGACGATGTCGTTTGAAAGTTCCTGTTTGAATCGTGCGCGGATTTTCTGTTCCGGGCAAAAGATTTCGCGCTCAAGTAGAGTTGAGGGATAAAATGTGTCAGACCGTGAGTTTTGTTGACTAATGGCGAAAGTCATTTTGTAAATTGAAAGGCTTAAACCCGTTCGCCTCAGGTTAAAGCCTCTATTATTTTCGACGACGCGCACCGAAAACTTGAAAAACTTTTTAGCTCTTTTAATTCCAACTAGATAATTTTATCTTGCAAATTAAATTCAAATGAGCTATTTTTCAAAACTGCAACGGGCGAAACTCTGTTGCAATTTGGTTGGGTAAAATCAAATAACGGATGCGAGCTAACTTTGGACGGGAAGCTCGCATTTTTCTGTGCCGAAATAACGGCAAAAGCAATATATCAAGATTAAAACGGATAGCGCAACAAAAAAATACACAATTTAGAATCTTGCCTTAAAATAAAAAAGACACGCAACAATTCCAGCGAATTGCTTTGATGTCCTTCTCACCGATACCGATAAATTTTCCCTAGCCGCATTACAACTAACGCGGACGTAAGTTGAGATAATTTAACCATTGTTGATTTAATGTTGTCAAGAATTTATTTCTTGGCAATAGTCTGACGATACCAATTCTCAAACTCTAAATAATCCGCTTCACTAAAAGAACGCGCTGTTCGGTTGCCGCTCTGCTCTGACTTCAATTGCCCTGCCTTTA
>MWVT01000269.1_pt1 | contig 11510 bp, 12 predicted proteins | sample 1047201 | NCBI WGS metagenome assembly MWVT01 (sample SAMN06349988, study PRJNA376086) | soil metagenome | isolation source: TG5-1 sample Antarctic (ecotone) soil | place: Antarctica | collected 2015-01-13 | reverse complement strand
TCCTGCATCATTTTGGCAACAACAGAACTAGGATTCATTGGATTGAATTTGATTTTGAGGAAATAGAACTATGATTCATTGGATTGAATTTGATTTTCAGGAGATTTTTTGTTGTAAAGTCTTTTGAATTGAAGGCTTTTTGCACCAAAGTTTATGAGCAAGCCAATTGGATAATGAGAAGCTTCTAAATAATTAATTGCCTGCGCTAAGTGAACATCATCTAATTCTGCTTTTGCTTTTATTTCTATGGTAATAATATCATTAACAAGAAAGTCAACTCTTCTTAAAGAAATGTATTCTCCTTTGTAACGTATTTTTATTTCAAACTCCGGAGCGTTCTTAATTTTTCTTTTATTGAGTTCTATCTCAAGGGCTCTTTGATAAACATATTCCTGGAAACCCGGGCCTAATGTTCTATGAACTTCCATAGCACATCCAATAACATCTCCTGTAATTTCCTGGTAAATCATAAAAATCTTAGTTCTCTCTACTCTCCTTTAAAATTTGGTTTGCGCTTTTCTAAAAAAGCTTGTACTCCTTCTTTATAATCATGCGTGCGGGATGCTCTTTCCTGCAGTAATTCTTCATCGTGTAATTGCTCTTCGAAACCCGAAATGAAAGCCTGGTTTAAGGCCTGCTTGGTATAGTGCAATGCTTTTGTGGGCATTTGAGAAAGTGTTTCTGCAATCTTAAAAGATTGTTCTTTAAAAACATCGTCTGCGAAAACTTTGTAGAGCATACCCATTTGTTCGGCTTCGGTTGCTGTTACTTTATCACCTAACATAGTTAAGGCCAGCGATTTTTGCAGGCCAATTAAACGGGGTAAAAAAAACGTGCCTCCACTATCCGGTATCAATCCAATTTTTGAAAAAGCCTGTATAAATGTTGCCGATTCTGTAGCTACAACTATATCGCAACAAATGGCAATATTAGCACCTGCTCCAGCTGCTACGCCATTTACGGCAGCTACTACAGGCTTATTTAACTTTCTTATTTTGCGTACAATAGGATTGTAATGTTCCGATAAAATATGCGTGATCTTTGGTCCATTGGGATCAGCTACCTCGGCTAAATCCTGCCCGGCGCTAAAGGCCTTACCTGCCCCTGTAAGGTAAACGCAGCGAATGTTTTTTGATTGTTCGCATTCATCCAACTTTTCCTGCAACAGCAAAGCCATTTCGCGGTTAAACGCATTGTATTTATCTGGCCGATTCAGCGTGATAATAGCAATGGAATCTTTTATTTCGAAAAGAATAGAAGACATGGTTTATTGATTTCACACCAAATCTAAAATGTATAATTGTAAATGAACTAATTGTTTAATGGCATTTAAAATAATCAAACGCTTCTTTGCAATCAACGCATCGATACATGCTTTTACACGCCGTTGATGCAAACTGGCTGATGAGTTGTGTGTGGTGTGAATGACAACGTGGACATTGAACGGCTTCTTCAAAAAACATTTCTTCTTTACAAAATTGTTGTTTAGGATTGGGCGGCGCAATGCCGTATGCTTTTAATTTTTGTTTGCCTTCCTCGGTCATCCAGTCGGTTGTCCATGCAGGGGAAAGTTGCTGCTGAATGGAAATGTTTCTATATCCTTTTTCAATTAATTTCAACCGGATGTCCATAGAAATTACGTCCATAGCAGGACAGCCGGAATATGTGGGAGTGATGGTTAGTCTCACTTCCTGAACATCGCCCTTGAGGCTGGAAGTTGGAATTAGTTGCACATTTCGGACAATACCTAAATCAATAATTGATAGAACAGGCACTTCGGGGTCCTTTACTTCCTCTAAAAGCTTCCATATTTCCTGTTCAGTTACCATGTTGCATTTGGATAAGTTCGTTGCAGGTATTGCAATTCAGTAAGCAGGTAGCCCAGTTGCTCTGTATGTTTTCCTTCTTTTCCGCCACGTTGTAGCCTCACTCCTAGCCCATTGCCTCTTGGAGAGGGAAGCGTAGCTTCTTCAAACACCGTTTCTACTTTTTGCATCCAGGCATCTTGTAAATCGGAAACATTTGTTGCATAAGCAGCAGACTCAAAATCCGCAGGCATAAATAATTCGCCGGTAAACATCCAAAGTTCATTGAGAGCGGTATTAATGCGTTGATTGCTTTCTTGAGTTCCATCGCCAAGCCGGATCACCCATTCACTACTCCATCTTAAATGATAAGTTGTTTCTTTCAATGATTTTTCTGCAATGGCAGCTATTTGCTGATCACTGCAGTTTTGCAATAATGTGTATTGATGAAATTGAAATGCACTGAAAAAAAACTGTCGTAAAATTGTCTGTGCCCAATCGCCCTTTGGTAATTCAGTTATTAATAAGTTTAAATATTGTCCCTCGTCGCGTAAAAAAGCAAGATCATCCTCCTCTAATTCCCTGTCGAATGTTTTCCAATTACGAGGAATTAAATGGCCGACTGCTTTTTTTTCATCGTTATTAAAACTGTTATATAATGTTGCTGCATATTGGTAAAAATTTCTTGCCTGTCCAATAAGGTCTAAAGAAATATTGGTAATGGCAATATCCTGCTCCAGCACCGGTCCGTGGCCGCACCATTCGGCATTGCGCTGACCAAGAATAAGTGCGTTGTCGGCAAGGTGAAGTGTGTAAGTGAAAGCTCCCTGTCCCCCGGTTGGAGAACTTAGGTTTGAAAAGCTTTGTTTGGCACTGTCAGGTTTCATAAAAAAGTTTATTTATTTGGTCAGGGGCATTGCTATAATTATCTTTTGTTGCGTCGCACTTTTGTACTTTTTTATTTCTATTGAACATATAGAAATTCACTAATGGTATAAAACTTCACTTAACCCGGTCAAGTTTAATCTAAGATCACACTGCATAAAAAAAAGAAAACACCGACCTAAGTCCCCAACGGGGGATAGGGGGGCTACATATGTGTTAACTCATCTGGCAGATCGTAAAATGTAGGATGCCGGTACACTTTATCATTAGCAGGTTCGTAAAAACTTTCAGCATCATCGGGGTTGGAAGCATGAATGAACTTGCTTTCAACAACCCAGATGCTAACTCCTTCCTGTCGGCGGGTGTATACATCACGGGCATTTTCTATGGCCATTTGTGCATCAGCAGCATGAAGAGAACCGACATGCTTATGATCTAAGCCTTGCTTACTTCTGATAAAAATTTCCCATAAGGACCATTCAGCGATCCCTTCTTTAGTATTACTATTTTGAACTGTGGATTCTGGGTTAGAAGTCGCAATGAGATTACCGCCGCCTTTAATGGCATCGTAATCGCCGTAATAATATTTGTTGAAAAGTTTCATGCTGATTTAGTTTTAAAACCAATAGGTTCCCGATTAGCCTGTTCTTGTTGTTGTGTTTTATCTTCTATCAACAGGTTGAGTGCATGGTAAATTTCCTTAAAGTTTTTGTTGTATTTCTTTTCCAGCACTTGCAATTTTTGCTGAAGGTCTTTGTAGTTAAGTGCATGATGACGGATCAATACAAATGTTCTGATGATAGCGATATTTACTTCAATGGCTCTTTCGCTATTCAACACACTGGAAAGCATAGCCACGCCTTGTTCAGTAAAAGCTGATGGAAGGTAACGGGTGCCACCTCTTTTTGAGGTCACAATTAGTGACCTCAAACTCTGAAACTCTTTTTGAGTAAGGGTAAACATAAAGTCAGAGGGAAAACGGGGAAGATTACGTTTAACCGCTTGATTGAAAACTTTGGTCTCCACTTCATACATTTCCGCTAGATCAAAATCCAGCATTACTTTTTGCCCGCGGATTTCGTGAATTTTACTTTGTATGATGCTCAGTTGCATAGATTGATATAGAATTAGTAGTTATGTTTGATGGTTTGAGGTCACAATTTGTGACTTCAAACTTTGGAACTCTTTTGAGTAAGGATAGTTCATTTTTTATATTGCTCAGTTGGATAAATTTTCTTTAAGATCACAATTTGTGATATCCAATTCTAAGGTCGCAAATTACGACCTTAGATATTTAAACTTATACATAAGAAGACTGAATGCACAATGTCATAGAATTACCGAACGTAAAAGAGTGCGACGCAAGGAACGATGATAATAGTATTACAGTTGGGTACAAAATTATGCCGCATCCTTTTGCATTCTGTTCTTCCTTTTTTCCGCATTTGCAACGGCGGCTTCCCTTACCCAGGCACCATCGCTCCACGCTTTTTTGCGGGCATCTAAACGTTGTTTATTGCAAGGTCCGTTGCCATTTACTACATTCCAAAACTCGTCCCAGTTAATGACACCAAAATCATAATGGTTGCGTTCTTGGTTCCATTTTAAATCAGCGTCAGGAAGCGTCATATTGAGCAATTTTACCTGCTCGGCAATCATATCTACAAAACGCTGGCGCAGTTCATCATTCGAAAAACGTTTTATCTTCCACTTCATGCTGGCTTCGCTATTGGTGCTGTCAGTATCGTGCGGGCCAAACATCATAAGACTGGGCCACCACCAGCGGTCAATGGCATCCTGCACCATGGCTTTTTGTTCTTCTGTTCCTTTGCTTAATACCAACAAGGTTTCAAAACCCTGCCGCTGGTGAAAACTTTCTTCTTTGCAAACGCGGATCATGGCACGGCTATAAGGGCCAAAAGATGCACGGGTGAGTGGCACCTGGTTCATAATTGCTGCTCCATCTACGAGCCATCCAATAGCACCCATATCGGCCCAGGTAATTGTGGGATAATTAAATATGGAAGAATATTTTGCCTTGCCGCTAAGTAATTGTTCTGTCATTTCATCTCTTGAAATGCCAAGCGTTTCGGCAGCGGAATAGAGATATAGACCGTGACCGGCTTCGTCCTGCACTTTGGCAATTAAAATTTGTTTTCGCTTAAGCGAAGGTGCACGTGAGATCCAATTGGCTTCGGGCAACATGCCTACAATTTCACTGTGTGCATGCTGGCTGATCTGGCGAATGAGAGTTTGACGATATTTCTCGGGCATCCAGTCCTTTGGTTCAATGCGGACCTCGTTATCTATTTTATCCTGAAATATTTTTTCTAAATCGTGTAGGGACATATAGCAAAGTTAAGTCTGAACCATGATTTAGGGAGATTTTTGGGATTAGAAAGAGGTTAAAACTAATAGAACAAATAAGGCCTTAATACATGCGTTCAACCCTGTTCAGACTTCTAATATCTTAGAAACGATGGTTTTTCTATTTTACATCAAAATCAACTACAACTTTTTCTGTTACAGGATGTGATTGACAAGTAAGAATAAAACCTTTTTCCACTTCATCGGCTTCCAGCCCCCAGTTCTCATCCATTACTACTTTACCTTCAAGCAATTTTGCTTTGCAAGTGCAACAAACACCTCCTTTGCATGCATAAGGTAGATCGGCGCCCTGGTTTAAAGCAGCATCTAATATGCTTTGTCCGCCATGTGCCAAATCAAAGTCAAACATGATACCATCGAGTTTTACAGAGACTTTGCTTTTTGGGCCAGTTTCTACAACTGCCGGCTGCTTACCATCAACTGTTGACTTTTTTTGACCGGGAATGGTAAATAATTCAAAATGAATATGCTCTTTAGGTATTTTATTTTCCAATAAAAAATCGCGGACTGTAAAGATCATTTCTTCCGGCCCGCAAAGAAAAAATTCGTCGCAACTTTTTATGTCAATCACTTTATCGAATAATAAGCTGCATTTTTCTTTATCAATTCTTCCGTAATTAATTGGCGTGTCACTTTTCTCCCGGCTTAATACATGGTAGATACGAAAACGATCGATGAATTTATCTTTCATGTTCTCCAGCTCTTCCTTAAAAATGATACTGCTTTTTGCACGGTTACCATAAACAAGCGTAAATGAACTACGAGGTTCAGTGACCAACGTGGTTTTCATAATAGACAACATTGGCGTGATACCGCTTCCGGCCGCAAAGGCGACGTAACTTTTTTTTTGAGCTGGATGAAGCTCAGTGTAAAACTTACCAACCGGCGGCATTACATCTAAATGTTCGCCGGGTTGTAGCTTTTCGTTTACATAAGTGGAAAACAATCCACCTTCCAGTTTTTTTACCGCAACTTTTAATTCGTCATCAAAAGGACTGCTGCAAATAGAATAGTTGCGGCGCTGTTCTTCGCCATTTAATTTTTTACGAATGGTGAGGCTTTGTCCCGGGGTAAATTGAAAAAGGTCTTTCAATTCAAGAGGTACATCAAAGACTATGGAAACACAATCTTCTGTTTCTTTCTGAATTTTTTTTACGGGTATGGAATGAAAATGAATCATAATAAGCAAAGCTTTTTTTGAGAGCGCCCAAAGATAGGCATAGTGCTGCCTGAACTGACAAAAATGCCTTAGGTTTGCACGCTTTTCAAATACGAAATTAGAAGTAAGAAGTACGGATCTGATTTACTGCGTACCTCATACTTCTTACTTAAAACTTTTCTTCTATGTCTTTAGTTGTTGTTGGTTCCATGGCTTTTGATGCTATTGAAACTCCCTTTGGTAAAAGCGATAAAATTATTGGTGGTGCGGCTACATACATTGCCTGGAGTGCCAGCAATTTTACTCAACCAATAAAACAAATTTCAGTGGTAGGGGGAGATTTTCCGCAAGAAGAATTGGATGCTTTGGTAAAAAGAGGTGTGGAATTAGAGGGCTTGCAAATAAAGAAAGATGAGAAATCGTTTTTCTGGAGTGGCAGATACCACATGGATATGAACACCCGCGATACGCTTGAAACACAGTTGAATGTGCTGGGAAATTTTGAGCCGGTTGTGCCTGAAAGTTATCAGGATTGTGAATTTTTAATGTTGGGCAACCTGGCACCTTCGGTACAATTAAGTGTGATTGAGCAGATGAAGAAGCGTCCGAAACTGATTGTAGTGGACACGATGAATTTCTGGATGGAGATTGCTTTGGATGATCTGAAAAAATTGTTGGAGAAAGTGGATGTGTTGATGGTTAATGACAGTGAAGCAAGAGAATTAAGCCACGAATATTCATTAGTGAAAGCTGCAAAAAAAATTATGCAGATGGGACCCAAATACCTGATTATAAAAAAAGGCGAACATGGAGCGCTACTGTTTCATGGCGACCAGGTGTTTTTCGCACCCGCTTTACCGTTAGAAGATGTGTTTGACCCAACCGGCGCAGGCGACACCTTTGCCGGGGGCTTTATTGGTCATTTAGCCCGTACAAAAGACATTTCATTTGAAAACATGAAAACCGCTATTATCATTGGTTCTGCAATGGCCTCTTTTTGCGTGGAAAAATTTGGCACCCAGCGCCTGAAAGAACTTACAAAAGAAGACATCGATATTCGTTTGCAGCAGTTCCAGGATCTTGTGAATTTTGATATTGAATTGGGGTGAATTGTAAAGGCATAGTTTTTTAATTCAACCTTCTCCCTAGCACCACCACATTCTTAAACCTTTCTTTCTTGCCATCCAAATTAAAAAGCTCTGTATAAATAATATAACTGCCTATTGGCAATCTTTCGCCATTCTCACCTAACCCATCCCAGGTCCAAAAGCCTTTTAAACCAAGCAATGCATTTTTTACTAAATGGCGCACCTGCCTTCCTCCTGCATCAAAAATTACCAGGTTAGCCACATAACCGCTTTCGGAAATATTATAATTTATGGTGGCAATATCGTTAAAGCCATCATTATCGGGCGAGAATGTTTTGGGCACAATTTCAATTGCAGCAGTACTGCTATTTATTTGTTTGTACTGACTGTTTTGATAACCCGGCGTACCGTAACCCGAAGTAGAAGCTGCCGAATGCCAGTTGTTTTTATCTTGTGAAGGCGCAGCAGGATCAATGCGCTCCAAAGCCACGCCTTCGGGGTTTGCAATCAGAGCAAAATGCCAGTCGTCTGTGTATTTTACTTCATCAACTACTGCACCTTGCCCATTCAATAAAACTACTGTTCCTTCATCGTCCGAAAAAGAAGGCAAGGAGGCAAGAACAAGAACTGCATCTTTATTCTTTACGAAATAGTTCATGCTTAAACTATTTGCATCCTCCGTTAAAGCAACATAATCTCCAGGATAAATAAACAAAGAAGTTTCAGACAACTTTTTTAAAGAGCTTATACTGCCGGTGTTACTTCTGTTTGCAATAAAAAGTTTGCTTGCATCTATTAATTTATTGCTACGGTTGTAAAATTCTACATAATCATTTGCTGCAGGCTTTGGATTAAAAAGAAGCTCGTTTATAACGATATCGTTTGCTAATGCTTCCTGTGCTAAACCGGTTTTCACTGTATTATGTATGCCAATATTATTTCCTTTGCAATCACTCACATTGTTGACTGTTACGTTATAGATATTATCCCGTTGTAGTGGTGTTGAAACTATTAATTGAACATTATTAAACAGTGGTGGAATTGCGTTTGCGGCAAGAATGGATATGTTATTATCAAGAGAATATTTTAAGGCATTACTTGCCGACAAACTATCCAAAGATTCATCAAACATTAAAATAACAGTACGATCATTTATTGTAAACGATCTTTTTAACTGAGGTGGAGTTTGATCATCATTGATGCCGTCTATCGAATTTTTTTTACCGGGCGAGCCGCCGATTACATCTGTGTTGGATTTCCAGTTATTCATACCGGTGCAGGGGTTTTTTGTGTCTATCATTTCAAGACTCCAACCGCCATCGCTTTTTACTGAATTTTGGTACCATTCAGCCGAATAATTAACTGCATGAATTGTGGTTCCTTCCGAAGAAAGCAGATGGATAATTTCCCCATCATTAGCCAGCGAAGGGAAACTGGTTACTGAAATAGTTTTTCCAAATAGAGATAATGCAGCAACAGCACTACCGGTGGAAACGATTACAAAACTATCTGGCTGTAATGTAAAATCAGGCATTGGGCCGCTTAGGCCGCTGGCATCAGCAATTCTGAAGCCTTTTAAATTAATAGCTTCGGAAAATGTATTCTTTAATTCAATCCACTCATTGCTCGGTAATCCTACCTGTGGTGTAGGGTCGGCCATAATTTCATCTATCACAATAGAATATGGGGCAATCGTTTGCGCTGTGGATGCGAAAACAGTCAATTGAAAACAAATAAGCAGTAGCAGCGGGCAAAATCTCATTAATATTAAATATAAAAAACAATCGTGAACGATAGCAGTGTATTTGGCAGGAAATGTTTTTCCATTTACTTTCGCTTTTCAATGAAAAAATTAAAACATACAAAACGCAACACGAAACAGGGTCCAATAATGGAAGGAGTGTGAGCACGTATGTATGAAAATAAACACAGACCTTCCGGAAGCGGAAGGTTTTTTTATGCCGTTAAACATTAATTTATAAAAATGAAAGTAGCAGTTGTTGGTGCAACAGGCTTAGTAGGAACAAAGATGTTGCAAATTTTAGCGGAAAGAAATTTTCCTGTTTCGGAATTAATTCCTGTTGCATCAGAAAGATCAATAGGCAAAGAAGTAGAATATAAAGCAAAGAAGTATAAAGTTGTTGGTATGGAAGCCGGTATTACCGCAAAACCTGCATTGGCATTGTTTTCTGCAGGGGGATCAGGTTCGCTGGAATGGGCGCCAAAGTTTGCCGAAGCAGGAATTACCGTTATTGACAATTCCTCGGCCTGGCGTATGGATGTTAGTAAACCTTTGGTGGTGCCCGAAGTAAATGCAGATGTGTTGAAGCCTTCCGACAAGATCATCGCAAATCCTAATTGTTCTACTATTCAAATGGTGGTGGCATTAAATCCGTTGCATAAAAAATATAAGATCAAACGTATAGTTGTATCAACTTATCAAAGTGTTACCGGCACTGGAAAAAAAGCAGTAGATCAACTAAAAGGTGAAAGAGAAAAAGGCATAAATGGAGATACCGCTGAATACCCGATGGCATATAAGTACCCGATCGACCTTAATGTGATTCCGCAGATAGATGTGTTTTTAGAAAATGGCTATACAAAGGAAGAAATGAAAATGGTGAAAGAAACCGCCAAGATCATGCGGGATGAAAATATAAAAGTAACGGCAACCACAGTACGCATCCCGGTAATGGGCGGGCACAGCGAAAGCGTAAATGTGGAGTTTGAGCATGATTTTGATTTAAAAGAATTAGCTGCTTTACTGGCGCAAAGCCCCGGAGTAATTGTTCAGGACGATCCGGCGCAACAATTTTACCCAATGCCCGTAAATGCGCATGAAAAAGATGAAGTATTTGTAGGCCGCTTACGTCGCGATGAAACACAACCCAACACACTGAACATGTGGATTGTTAGTGATAACTTAAGAAAAGGCGCAGCTACAAATGCCGTGCAAATAGCAGAGTATTTAGTGCAACAAGGATTGCTCAAATAAGTTGTTATTCGGCAATAGCCCTATTGATAAAATTGAGTAATGGTTGCAGCGCTTTAAAAGCTGCAACTGTTTTTTTGTGTAACGTTGCTTTTGTTAGCTCCTCGTCGGCGACTGAAGTTTCTGCTATAAAGCTTTTTAATTTAAGATAGGCAATAGCTGGGTTATCTTTTTCGTATCCCTTCGGATTTGTGGCAAGACTTTGATCAGATCCCTTGTACAGATCTGAATAGATCTTTTTGAAATTTTTTTCCTGTATTATTTCCTGGAATTCATCCCAGTTATAATCAATTTCCTGCCTCAAACTTTTTAAACTGCTGCCATCAGGCATCCACAACCCGCCGCCAATAAAGCTTTTTCCAGGTTCGCAATGAAAATAGTAACCTGCAAAGGTGGATTTTTTCCCGCCTCTTTTTATGCTGGCGCCCATGTTCGATTTGTATGGTGTTTTATCATTTGAAAAACGAACGTCACGGTTGATGCGGAATAAACAATCTTTGGAATTAAGCCCGGCAATGGTTGTATCGCTTCGCTGCAGATCCTCAATAAATAAATGAATAAAATTCTGAAAATCAATTTTAGCTGCTTCGTATTGCGGCCGGTGTGCATCAAACCAGGGCTTATTATTGTTGCCCTTTAAAGAAGATAAAAATTTAAGTGTTTGCGGTTCAAGCATAGCGCAAATTAAAACGATCGTATAGATTTCTTACATTAACTCCCTCGCCATATCAACCACCATATGCGGTTTACCTAAAGTGTAATAGTGCAGCACAGGTACTCCCGATGCTTTTAGTTCTTTCGATTGTTGTAGCAACCATTCGGTACCAACTATTTCTACATCAGCATCTGTTTTACACTTCAAAATTGCATTTGAAAGTTCTTCCGGAATATCAACATGAAACATCCTCGGGATAACCGTTAATTGCTTTTTAGTACTTAGCGGTTTTAAACCCGGGATAATGGGAACCGTAATGCCTGAATCGCGGCAAGATTTTACAAAATCGAAATATTTTTTATTATCGAAGAACATTTGCGTTGTAACGTACTCCGCACCCGCATCTACTTTCGCTTTTAAAAACGCCAGGTCATTCTGCATATTCGGGGACTCAAAATGTTTCTCAGGATACCCCGCCACCCCAATGCAAAAATTTGTTTTTACCGCATTTTTTAAATCTTCTTCCAGGTAAATACCA
>MWVT01000268.1_pt1 | contig 11536 bp, 11 predicted proteins | sample 1047201 | NCBI WGS metagenome assembly MWVT01 (sample SAMN06349988, study PRJNA376086) | soil metagenome | isolation source: TG5-1 sample Antarctic (ecotone) soil | place: Antarctica | collected 2015-01-13 | reverse complement strand
TTTAAATAGATACAGGTGATAATTAATGATTTACTTCCAAGTTGCAAACTTGAGAAATTACTTATAAATCTAATTCATTGTTATATTAAGCCCTTTGTTGTTTTACCTTTGCACGTCAAAATCATTTAAGCAATCAAGTACATGAGGAACATCCGGAATTTTTGCATCATAGCACATATTGATCACGGTAAGAGTACCCTTGCAGACAGGCTTTTGCAAATAACCAATACCATTTCTGAAAGAGAGATGATGGATCAGGTACTTGATGACATGGACCTTGAAAGGGAAAAAGGAATTACAATCAAAAGTCATGCGATCCAAATCAACCACTTACATAAAGGTGAAAAATATACACTCAATCTAATAGACACACCTGGTCATGTGGATTTTAGTTACGAGGTAAGCCGGGCTTTGGCAGCTTGTGAAGGCGCATTGCTATTAGTGGATGCAACTCAGGGAATACAGGCGCAAACTATCTCCAATCTATATTTAGCCATTGAAAATGACCTTGAGATCATACCAGTGATCAATAAGATAGACATGGATGGCGCCATGATAGAAGAAGTAAAAGATCAGATCATTGAGTTGATCGGATGTAAGCCTGAAAATATATTACTCGCCAGTGGCAGAACAGGAATAGGAGTTGATGCCATACTGGAAGCCATTATTGATCGCATACCGGCTCCGAATGGAAAAGAAATTGCGCCACTGCAAGCCTTGATCTTTGATAGTGTGTTCAATAGTTTTCGAGGCATCATCGTTTATTACCGTATAGTAAACGGTGTTTTGCATAAAGGCGATAAAGTAAAATTCGTATCTACAGGCCAGGAATATGAAGCAGATGAAGTAGGCATTTTAAAATTGGGCCTCGATCCAAAAAATGAAGTAAAAACAGGAGATGTCGGTTATATCATTACAGGCATCAAAAATGCTAAAGAGGTCAAAGTAGGTGATACAATAACAAATGCAGTTAATCCTACACAGGAGATCATCAAAGGTTTCCAGGAAGTGAAACCAATGGTTTTTGCAGGTATATTTCCTGTGAATACTGATGAATTTGAAGAATTACGGGATTGCATGGACAAATTGCAACTGAACGATGCTTCACTTACATACGAATTAGAAACTTCCCAGGCCTTAGGATTTGGCTTTCGTTGCGGATTTCTTGGAATGCTGCATATGGAGATTATCCAGGAACGTTTGGAACGTGAATTCAACCAGACAGTAATCACCACTGTGCCTAACGTAAGTTTTATTGCTTATTCAACTAAAGGTGAAAAAATAATAGTCAACAACCCAACAGAAATGCCTGAACCTGTAAAGATCGACAGGATAGAGGAACCATTTATCAAAGCTCAGATCATTAGCAAACCTGAATATATTGGTAATATAATGACGCTCTGCCTGGGCAAACGGGGGATATTGATCAATCAAAGTTATTTGACTCCCACCCGTGTGGAATTAAGTTTTGAAATGCCATTGACCGAGATCGTATTTGATTTTTATGACAAGCTAAAAAGTCAAACTCGTGGCTATGCCTCTTTTGACTATCACCCCATAGGCATGCGTGAAGCGGATATAGTAAAAATGGATATTTTGTTGAATAATGAGAAAGTGGATGCTTTAAGTGCATTGATTCATCGGGGACGTGCACAGGAGTTTGGACGTAAGTTATGTGAAAAGCTCAAAGAACTTCTACCTCGTCAGCAATTCCAAATTGCAATACAGGCTGCTATTGGAGCTAAGGTGGTAGCTCGGGAAAATATTTCTGCTATGCGTAAAGACGTCACAGCTAAATGTTATGGTGGAGACATTAGTAGAAAACGGAAATTATTGGAAAAACAAAAAGAAGGGAAGAAGCGTATGCGTCAGATAGGCAATGTAGAAGTGCCTCAGGAGGCTTTCCTTGCCGTGTTGAAACTGGATGATTAATTCACCCATCTTCTTTCTTATTCTTAAGAAAGCTTCCCGGCATAGCAACAATTTCTTTCATTATGGGATTTTTGAAAATACTGAGTTGTAGAAGTGCGAAGCCTAATCCACCGATAACAATTGTGCTTGCAAATATCAGCAGGGAAGATTGTAAGTAAATACGCAAAAAAACGGCTACGGGAATAAATATAAGAGCTGATAATAAAACAGCTATACATTGCTTCCATGAAAATCTGACTTTCACTATCTGCCGGCTAAAGTGAAAAGCTAAAATAGTCACGATCAGTTCTGCCAGTACACAAGCGATGGCAGCACCATTATGCTGTAAAAAGGGGCAGAGGATCAGGCATAGGATTATACTCACAATACTTCCTGCGATCACCACTTTTAATAGTTCTTTTTCTCTTCCGAAAGGTATCAATACCTGATTGCCAAACGCCGTGCTGATGCCAATGATCAGAGGCAAAAAACTTAAAATCTGCAGCGTCGAAATAGCGGGGCTAAATGCTGCACCACCTAACAATAAAATAATTTCAGGAGCAGAAATAAAAAATAAAACGCCAATAGGAACAGCCAGTGTTACGATAAATAAAAGTGCTTTATTGAGTACCCTTTCCAATTCAGGGATATTCTTTTCTGCAACAAGACTCGAAAAGCGTGGAAGTAAAACCATGCTTATATCCCGCACAAATCTCTGAGATACAGCCACTACTTTAAATGCAGTTGTGTAAAATCCAACAGCAAGCGTTCCGGATATTAAACCCAATAAAAAAGTATCAAAATAGGTATAGATGCTGATACTGACCGAAGAATAGAAGAGTAGGGATAATGGCTTTAAGTGAGGGGAAATGTCGGAAGAAAGCCGAACCTGCGTATTATTCTTTAACACAAAAAGAAAGTCTGCAATCAACACAAGAAAGCTTCCCCCAATAAGAATTGTATAGTATATAACATAGTGGCCTTCATTTTTAATCAGCAGGAATACGGCAATGACAACAGCAATGCGGCTGATTAATAAGCGATAGGTAAGAAAACGGAATCGCTCTATCCCTTTTATATACCAATCGAGTGCCCAGGCATTGAAAAATATATTAAGTGCTGCTAATAAAATTATTGGAGTGAACTCAGCATTTCCTGTAGTCACATTCAGTAACAATATAAAAATAACCGCACCTATAGTGCAGGCAATAATTTGCAATGTAAGTAATTGCGAGACGAGTTTCTGCAACAGTACTTGATCATTTTTCGCCTTAGCTACTTCCCGCACACCATATGTGGGAATACCCACTGCGGTCAGCAGCAAAAATATCTGAGCTGTAAAATCAACAAAATTGATGAGGCCAATTTTCTCCGGCCCCAAGATCCTGGATATATAAGGAAATGTAATTAGTGGAAGTAAAACAAGAAGAGCGGATTCAAGGAATTGAAAAAAAAGATTTCGCTTAATTCTCGGTTGCATCAGGCACTAAAGTAAAGGTTTTAGCGCATACGGTTACTGCAGGAATATTGTGTAAAAATTCCTGGAGTAAATAAAATTGGCGCGAAAAAATAATGAGATAAACTTTAGTATAGCTGGGGACTAAGGGAGTTTGTTAGTTCTTCTTCTTCACCTTATTCTTTTCCGATTGTTCGATCAAACGTTCTTCATTTCGTTTGCCGTCTTTACCTATCAAGGGTTCATCACCGGGCGCATTGCCAAGAAGTGGATCTACACCTTTCATATCTACTTTGAAATTGAAAACCTTGTTAACATGCACCCATTTACCATTTTGCCACTTAAAACCTTCATAGTCACCATCAGGAATAAAAGTATAAGGTTTATCATCTTCATCAGTTTCAGATATCAGGTGATCTACTAATATCAACCCTTCATCGGGCACAAAATTTACCAGTGTGCTGGCCTCTTTTTTATACTCGATATGAAACCGGTGCTGGGCCGGCTTTTTGGTTGAGTCTTTTTCAAAAGTAAAAAAAGGTCCTCCGAATACAGGCTCATTTTTATCATTGAAGGATAATACCTCTATCCATTTTTTTGTGGTACGTACGCTGTTGTTATCAAACCCGAAGAGAGTGTAATAATTTTTTCCATTGTGCTGAGTCTTAATGATGTTATAATACACAGCCCCAATCCAGTTGTCTTTACTGCGTACGGAATCATTTGGCTTAGCGGTGAATTCTGAAAAATCTCTGAGTGCAACCAATTTCAATGAACCATCTTTGGTTCTGTATTGAATAGCGCCTCGCTGGCGGGAATAATAATCATCGTAAGAAAGCGACCATGTAAAAATGCGGAATGTGCTGTCGGGTGCATATATTTTTGATACACCTTGTACAGAATCGAAAGGATAATAAAATGAATTTTTTACCTGCAGCGAACGAACCAGTGTTCGAATGAACAAACTGTCGTTACGCATCCGTTGTGCGGTAAGGCTATCAATGATCAAACTTTTAGAAAGGTTCTTTAATGAATCTTCTTTTTTCTTCAAGGATTTTAAGTCACTGGGTGCGATCCTTTGTGCATCCATTGAAGTAGAAAAAAATAGAGTTATTAATATGAGCGATAACAGTTTAAACACGGATAAAAATTGTTACACTAAGAACGACAAAAAAAAGTAAATGGTATCTTAAGGTTTTTGAAACCGGCCGGGAAAAGAGTAAAGATTATCCTTTACCATTTATTTTGCTTGACAATAACCTAATGGCCTCTGTAAGATTACTCCACGAATGCTTTTGTTTTTCATTTTGAATATTTGGAATAAAATGTTGTTCACCCATTTGGTAAAACAACAAAATAGATTCAGCTATGGAAATAGCATTTGGTTCGCATACAAGGCCGACTTTTTTGTGTGGCACAAGTGCCGGCAAGCCTCCTACATTAGTAACGATCATAGGCTTTTCAAAATGGTAGGCGAGAGGCGTAACACCACTTTGTGTGGCCGTGCGATATGGCTGTATCACCACATCAGCAGCGCAGAAATGATACTTAACCTGGTCATGTGGGATAAACTTATTTTCCAGAATAATGGCATTTTCTAACACCCCCTTTTTTATTTTGTCTTTGTAAAATGTCTCTTCTTCATAAAATTCTCCTGATATAAGTAATATAATTTTCAAGTCCCGAATTCTTTGATCTTTCATGGCTTCAATGAGCAGGTCAAGGCCTTTATATTTCCGGATAAAGCCAAAAAACAGAATTATTTTTTTTTCAAGGTTAAGATTCAAATATGTTCTTGCAGCTTCTTTACTAATTATTTCTCCAAAATTGTCATATAATGGATGAGGAATCACAATGGCTTCCTTAGTTGAAAATTGTCGCAGATCCTGTAATACATTTTCACTCATTGTAATAAATGCATCACAATACCTTATAAAAAACCGTGTCAGTGTGCGATCACCCATTCTATGCTCATGAGGGATCATGTTGTCAACAATACAAATAATTTTAGTATGACTGCTTTTTCGAATATGCTGTAAAACAGAGCCCAGTGAAGGCGCCATAAAAGGTATCCAGAACCGGACTATAACCAGGTCAAAGTTTTTTTGGTGTAACCATCGCCCAACCTTTATCCAATTAAGAGGATTGATAGAATTAATGATCTTATGTATGATCAGATCGGGAGGTGCAGTCTCATTGCTCAACTGCGTTTTACCCGGAAAAAAAAGGGCAGGATATTGCAGGGAAAATGTAATGATTTCACACCGATCACCCTCAGATTGAAACTGCCGGGCCAACCGTTCATTATAAGTAGCAATACCGCCCCGCCAGGGATGTGCAGGTCCTATAATTGCGATGCGCAAACTCATAATCCGGCTTTGGCTTCAATCAGGTAAAAGTTGCGGCCAGTAGCATTACGAGCGATCAGTTCTGAAATAAAACCGGCTAAAAATAATTGCATACCAATGATTGTAAATGTAAGTGCAAGAAAAAAGCCCGGACGATTGGTAAGAGCAACAGATGAATCAAATATTTTGGCAATGATTAGAAAAAAAATAATAATAAAGCCAACCATAAAACAAACAGAGCCCCAGAGGCCGAAAAAGTGCATAGGTCGTTTAGAAAACTTGCCAACAAACATGATGGAGGCGAGGTCTAAAAACCCATTAATGAAGCGTTCCCAGCCAAACTTTGTAACACCATATTTACGTGCCCTGTGTTCCACCACTTTTTCACCAATTTTTTTAAACCCGGCCCATTTAGCAAGCAGTGGAATGTATCGGTGCATTTCTCCATATACTTCTATGCTTTTGACCACTTTGCTTCTGTATGCTTTCAACCCGCAGTTAAAATCATGCAGACTGATCCTGGAAACTTTTCGTGTGGCGGCATTGAACAATTTGGAAGGAAGGTTTTTTGTAAGTTTATTATCATACCGTTTTTTTTTCCATCCGCTTACCAGGTCATAGCCCTCTTCCAATATCATTTGTCTAAGCTCCGGTATTTCATCAGGGCTATCCTGCAGGTCAGCATCCATAGTAATCACAATGTCGCCTGACGAGGCTTTGAAGCCTTCGTTCAGCGCTGCTGATTTTCCATAATTACGCTGAAACCTGATCCCTTTTATATTGTTATTATTTGAGCGCAAATTTTCAATCACTTTCCAGGAACTATCAGTACTGCCATCGTCAATAAAAATTACTTCATAAGAATATTGCTGCTCATTACATACACGCATGATCCATTCACTCAACTCGGGAAGTGATTCTTCTTCATTCAAAAGAGGGATGACGATTGAGAGATCCATTAGTGGCTTGATTGATCAAAAGAATTTTGAGGAATTTTTTTTGTAATGGCTGCTCCAATCAAAGATCCTACAGCACCAAGAAATAAATACATAAAAAGCGCACCGGCTCCGGCAACCAGGATGAAATTCTTGCTCATCATGTCAAGCGTTTGATCCTTTTGTTCTTCACTGATTCCATCTTGCTTTTCCATAGCAGCTCGCGATGTTTCCAGCATTTTATCCCGGTATTCGGGGAAGAATGAAAAGAAAAGAACAAGAAAAATGATAACGATCAAAGTAACGATGCTTGTTGTCTTAAATCCGTAATTAAACAAATTTCCAAAGGAAAGGCTATTGTTATTTGACTTGCCGTATTGGTTCACAAAATATATTAATGCAATAATAAAAATGACATAAGCCATCCAACCCAAAGCCTGATTCTGTCCCTGTCCGGCAAAGCTCATGGCAAGTGAATAAATTACCATAACAGCAGCTATGATCAAGCCTGCGGAAAAATGACTAACAGGTTTTTTTTCTTCGATTGTACTCATTATGTGTTCAAAAATAAGTTGCCTTTATTAATTATACCTAAAGACCTTCCATTTAGCTTTTTATTGAAAAATGCGGAATTAGCAGATTTAGATAAGTTAGATGATTTTTCAGGCATCCATGATTCCTCCCTACTGAATATAGTAAGACAGGCTAATTTATTAAGGTCAATCGTACAAGTTTCTAATTCAAATATTTTGCGTGCATTGCTGCTGAATAATTCTACTATGCGGTCTGGTGATAATTCAGGAATGGCTGTGCATACTGCCGCGAAACATGTTTGCAGCCCAATCATTCCATTGGCAGCATATTCAAACTCCACCACTTTATGGTCCACGTCTTCGGGCAGGTGATGTGATGTGATACAATCAATTGTGCCATCTTTTATTCCATCCATCAGGGCTTGTCTGTCTGCCGATGTCCGCAGTGGTGGATTCACTTTTAAATTAGTATTGTATGAAGCAAGGTCTTCATCTAAAAAACATAAATGATAAGGAGTGACCGAGCAAGTAACATTAAGTTTATCCGTCTTTGCTTTACGAATCAACTCCACAGAGCCTTTGGTGCTTATACCGGTGAAATGAATTTTGGAACCTGTATAGCGCACCAGTTCTATATCCCTTGATATCATTAAATCCTCGGCGATAGCGGGCTTACCGGGAAGTCCGAGTTGCGTAGATAAAACTCCTTCATTTATTAAGCCATTGGGAGAAATACTTTTATCATCAGGGAGCTGGATAATTGTTTTATCTATAGCCTGCACATACTGTAAAGCTTTTAGCAATACGCCTGACGATTGAATAGAATTGACGCCATCACTAAAGGCTACAGCACCACTTTGCTGCATATCATACATTTCTGCAAATTCTTTTCCTTCTATGTGTTTTGTAACTGCACCAATCGGATGAATGCGGACAGGTAGTGCCTTACTCTTTTGCACAAGGTATGCTACACCACTTTTATTGTGTACGGGTGGAGTGGTGTTAGGGACGAGAAAGACATCCGTAAAACCCCCGGCTACTGCTGCTGCAGCTCCGGATTCCAAGGTTTCCTTGTATTCATGCCCGGGGTCTGAAAAATGAGAAAAAATATCTACCCAACCCGGTGAAATAAATAGGCCGGGTTTATCAATTACCTGATCAGCATTTTGTAAATGAGAATCGCTTATTGAACTAATAATACCATCCTTTATAAAAATATCTGTTGTTTGAGAATGGAAAGGCGATAAAGGATCAATGATGGTTACGGCCTTTAGTAGAATATCCATTAATGAGCGAAGTTAATGGATTAAGGAAATTATATAAACAGCGATGAGCGTTATCACAATAGTATCAATCTTTTTCTTAATGAAGAATTTACCTAAGGGGTAACATGTGCCAAATAAACAATAGAGTAACTGATTAAACACACGACCGTCCTTACAGAAACCCGCTTCAAAATGTCCTCTTCTTTCACAGGGTAATTACGCACCAGGGCATCAGCAAATGCCCAAAACAAAATCGAAATTGCTATATCCATCAAATCAAATCTGCCCTTAGTGTAATGAAACAATTGAAATAATTCTAAACCCACAGCACTTATTAGAGGAAAATAGGCAAGGCTTAACTTTATAGGACCAATTTTCAGGTAAAATAAACTGGAGGTGATGGTCACACAAAAGATCCATAGTCCTTCAGGTAAGGAATAAATGATGTGGTTGTTTAAGGGAATGCTATTGTGAATAGCAGCTTTTAGTGAGCCATAACTTTCAAATGAAAAAAGAAAAATGAAAATCTGGTTTATCAATGTTTTGTCGGTGCGGTAAAAGCCGTAGATAAACAGGCTGGTCAATAACGCTAAAGCTAAAAAAGGTATATATCTTTTCAATAGATATTAATAATGCACTCAGCAAAATTACCTGAAACGAATTTTAATTAACCAAAGGCTTCTCTACTTTTCTAAAGTATAAGTCACGCCGATAGTAGAATGCCTGCCGAACTGAGGATAGATCTGAATGTGCCTTTTCAACAATTGTTTATCCAGGAAAATCATAATTTTTGAAGAGACAACGCCTACTGCAACTCCGGACTCAAGGGTTTCTTTGTACTCAAGTCCCGGATCAGTAAAAATGAGAAAAATATCTACCCAACCCGGTGAAATAAATAGGCCGGGTTTATCAATTACCTGATCAACATTTTGTAAATGAGAATCGCTTATTGAACTAATAATACCATCCTTTATAAAAATATCTTGTTTGAGAATGGAAAGGCGATAAAGGATCAATGATGGTTTACGGCCTTTAGTAAAATATCCATTAATGAGCGAAGTTAATGGATTAGGGAAAAGCTGTGAAAAACCTTAACAACTAAAGTGAAAATACGGAAGTACGTTTTTGTATTGCAATTTATATATTAAGGATGTAAAGCAAAAAAATGGGAATAAAAGGAGTATTAATATTTTCATTTTGTTTTATGAAATTTGCCCTAAGATAATAGAGATGCATTTTTCTTCTTTGCTAAAATGTTGACATACGAATGTATAATGTGAAAATGCTTGTACCGAACTGATTTTTAATCCACCAGAGAAGAATAAAAAGTTATTGTAGCATTCGTCTTAAGATTAATCTTAGAAACGTTATTCTGGTATTGTGGATCGGCTGATAACATTTTCCATACCGGGCTTGCCGAAAAAGTTTTCCAATGCTCATTGCGCACTTCCATATTTTCAAAAGAGGCCATGTACATCAGGTTAGGCATCTTGCTTCCTGCCAATACTTCACCATAAAATATGGCATTAAAACGGAGTTGTTCAAACAAAGCAATTTCTCCACCTTCATTGAACATCTTCACTTTATTTTTATAAATTTTTTCTGTTGCACTTTCATAACTACGTATTCATACACTCTTTCATTCAATGAATAACCTTGCAACTGTGCAGGCGATTTAATAATATATTGGGGCTTCAATATTTTTTTAATATTATGGGCCAGGTTGTAAGCTCATATAGGAAATAAAAAGGGCATATTAAAGTTAGAGCAGGTAATTCAAACAACACATATAAATATATATGAGCAATAACAACACGCAGAAAAACATGAGAATCTACCATAGATACTTAGGCTATTTTTTAGCAGGGATCATGGCAGTTTATGCTATTAGTGGCATTACCTTAATTTTTAGAGATACTGATTTTTTGAAAAGAGAAAAGCAGGTAGAAAAACATTTAAAGCCGGGCATTGAAAACAATGAAATTGGCAGAGAGTTAAGAATCAAAGATTTTAAGATTGATAAAGAGGAGGGAGAGGTAGTTGGGTTCAGACAAGGAACCTATAACAGAACTACAGGCATTGCAAAATACACAACAAAAGAATTGCCTTATTTCATGGAAAAACTCACCCAGCTACACAAAGCAAATACTAAAAACTCGTTGTTTTTTCTCAATGTGTTTTTTGGTATATCCTTATTGTTTTTTGTTGTTTCGTCTTTTTGGATGTTTTTACCTAAAACAACAATATTCAAAAAGGGCCTCTATTTTACCCTTGCCGGTATTGTACTCACTATTATTTTGATTGTTGTTTAAATCATCCATTCAATTTTCTTTCTTTATTAATTATCCCCAAATGGAATGAAGAGCTCAAGAAAAAGGCTGCCTTTTTCGAGACAGCCTATTTTTCATTATCAATTATTTTATCCGTATAACAGGCCGGAGTTTGTATCCACTTTGTTCTTGTTTTACAGAAAGGGCTGCATCGAAATCAATCAACAGAGTCTCAAGATTAGCATTTAACTTCTTGTCAACTTTGATTTTCAATCCCGATTCTGATCCGCTTGGTATAGTCAAAGGATAAATTTGCCCATCTGACTTTATGGAATTACGATCGCCCAGTACAAGTCGAATCTCTTTTACAACATTTGATGGGAAAGTACCTTGAGCAATTAATGTACTAACGCCATTTTGGAGGCTTAAAAGATTATAAACACCTTTTGTAGTTTCCAACGAAACCCAACCTGAGGTGTCATCAGCAAACTTCACATTGACCTGCACCAAATCTATATTTACTTCTTCAAGAGCTGTAGGTGCATCGGTCATTTTGATTTGTAAAGTAGAAGTGGAAGCATCTTTTTTACAGGCAAAAAATAGAATTCCTAATAATGCAATTAAAGCAAAAGCTAATTTAATTTTCATATCGGGTATTTTATTTTTATAGGGATGAGCTATAAAGATAAAAGGTTTAGTCGGGATGGTCCGGCTTTCTGGCGAGACAACCCTAATCGTCGGGACGATCCCGCTTCTGCCGGACGACCCCTCTTTGTCGGGACGACAAGATTCGAACTTGCGACCCCTAGCACCCCATG
>MWVT01000267.1_pt1 | contig 11545 bp, 12 predicted proteins | sample 1047201 | NCBI WGS metagenome assembly MWVT01 (sample SAMN06349988, study PRJNA376086) | soil metagenome | isolation source: TG5-1 sample Antarctic (ecotone) soil | place: Antarctica | collected 2015-01-13 | reverse complement strand
TTCACATACTGTGGATAGTTTTGCTTTGCAACGGTCTCGGTATAAGGGTGGGCACTTCACTATAAAACCACAAGGCGCCTTCATTAAATCAAGACAGCACTATTTAAGAAATACCAATATTCTTGTTACCCGGTTTTATACTGAAACAGGCGTGGCTGAAATAACGGACTACATGCCTGTAAATGAAAATGAATTTTATTGTGCAGTTGTCAGAAAGGTGAAGACGGTAATCGGAACCGTAAAGATGGAAATGGAATGCATGCCTGTATTTGATTACGCACGTTCAAAACATAGTGTAAGAAACAGCGATAAAGGAGTTTTGTTTTCGCCGCAAAATGATGGGCATACCGCTATCCATCTTGCTTATCTCCACCGAAGAAGGTGTTCGCAAGCAGAGGGTGAGGCCATATAGACTGTAAAAAGATTTCAGCTGTTTAGCAGCACAACAATGATTTTATTTAACAAGGCATATTGTCTGATAAATGACAATTTTAAAAAAAAGAATGTATATTTTTGCGGTAACAATGAAAAAATTGTTTGTCTTCATATTAGCTATTACCTATCTCGCCGAAGCGGGTGGAATGAGCTTATACAAGCATTACTGCATGGACAGGCTTGTATCATGGGGATTAACAAAAGGTGGCAAAGATTGTCCTTCCTGCGGAATGGAAAAAGATCATCCCGACAAAAGCGAATGCAAAGGTTGCTGCAAGGATGAATATAAAATAATAAAGCTTACCAGCGATCATAAGGCAGAATTTTCTATCTGGCCGATAGCTTTATTTGGAGAAGCAATTCCTTCTTTTTCTTTAGTAGAATCCTCAATTCCCGCCTTAGTAGTCAAATCTACATGGAATAGCATTCATGCGCCTCCTTTGTATAACGGCGTACCGGTCTATCTTTCCAACTGCGTTTTTATAATTTGATTTCATTTCTTTTACAGCACGCCCGTGCTGTTATAAAGCCTGCATACCTGTTGCCGGCTATCTTACTTTTTTTATAACTCCATTTAAAATCAAAGAAATGAAACGTATTCTTTTAATTATCGCTATTCTTTTTTCTTCTGCCATCATTTTTACTGCCTGCAGCAACAATAAGTCATCTGCTGATTTAGCCAAAGATGAAACGTACAGTTGTCCTATGCACCCGCAGGTTACCAGGGAAACGCCTGGTCAGTGCCCTATCTGCAATATGGATTTACAAAAGCGGAAAATGACACCGGCAGAAATGGAGAAGATGCATAAAGACGATACCCACACAAATCAATAAAACATAATGGTTCAGAAATTAATTGAACTATCCCTTCGCAATAGGTTTGTGGTGCTCATTATTGCCGCCGTCCTGTTTATCTACGGCATTTTCGAAATGAGCCGCAGTCCTATTGATGCAATTCCCGACCTCTCCGAAAACCAGGTAATTGTTTTTACCGAATGGACAGGCAGAGGGCCGCAAATTATAGAAGACCAGGTTACTTATCCTTTGGTTAGCAATTTACAAGGGCTTCCGAAAGTAAAAAATATCCGGGGCACTTCTATGTTCGGGATGAGCTTTGTCTATATCATATTTGATGATGACGTGGACATTTATTGGGCAAGGTCAAGAGTGGTGGAAAAATTAAATTATGCGCAACGTTTAATGCCCGCAGGAATTACACCATCATTGGGCCCGGAAGGAACCGGTGTAGGTCATATTTTCTGGTACACTTTAAATGCTAAAGGTTTAGATTTAGGCGAGCAGCGAGCCTTGCAGGATTGGTACATAAAGTTTGCCTTGCAGACAGTACCAGGTGTAGCAGAAGTAGCCTCTTTCGGTGGCTTTGAAAAACAATATCAAATCATTGCAGACCCTGTAAAACTTCAGTATTACAACCTGTCTTTGTCCAATGTAACCAGCAGCGTAAAAGCCAACAACAATAATGTGGGTGGTGGCAAGCTGGAAATGGCAGGCACGGGATACATTATCCGTGGATTGGGTTATATAAAAAGCCAGGAAGACATAGAAAATATTGGTGTGGGCAATTACAATGGTATTCCTGTGAGAGTAAAAGATATTGGGCGGGTGCAGATGGGCACCGAACCACGTCTTGGCATTTTTGATAAAGATGGTGACGGTGAAGTGGTAGGTGGTATTGTAGTGATGCGCTATGGTGAAAATGCAGATAAGGTAATAACGGCGCTCAAAGAAAAAATGAAAGATGTGCAAAAGGGTTTGCCTGAAGGCGTAAGCTTTGAAACGGCTTACGACCGCAGCACTTTGATTGAAGCAGCCTTAAAAAACATTAAAGAAAAACTGGTTGAGGAAATCATCATTGTCAGTCTCATTGTTATTCTTTTCTTACTTCATTGGCGGAGTGCTTTAAGCATCATCATTCAAATTCCTATCACCATTGCAGCCAGTTTTATTTTACTCAACTTGTTTGGTTTAACATCAAATATTATGTCTTTAACGGGTATTGCACTGGCTATCGGTGTTATAGTTGACAATGGAATCATCATGTCCGAAAATTCCTACAGGCATTTATCGGATTATCAAAACAGCGACGCTATAAATAGAGAAGCATGAAACGATTATTTAAAAAAGAATACAAGAAGATACCAGATAAGGAAAGGCTTTCTATAATAGAAAAAGCCTGCAAACAGGTATCCCGTGGTGTATTCTTTTCAACTGTGATTATTATCACTTCTTTTCTTCCGGTTTTTTTATTAACCGGACAAGAAGGAAAACTCTTTCATCCATTGGCTTACACAAAAACATTTATTCTGATTGTAGATGCTTTGCTGGTAATAACCTTAGCGCCGGTCTTAATTTCATTTTTTATGAAAGGCAGGTTTCGTCCGGAGAATGCCAATCCCATTAATCGTTTTTTGGAAAGAATTTATGAACCTGTTATTCGTGCCTGCATCAAATGGCGTAAAACAACACTTGCAGTAAACATTATAGCGTTGATTATTTCTATTCCCTTATTAATGAGTTTGGGCAGAGAATTTATGCCACCGCTGGATGAAGGCTCTATTTTATTCATGCCTGTTACACTGCCCGATGTATCCAATTCGGAAGTGAAAAGAATATTGCAGGTACAGGATAAAATCATCAAGACAACACCAGAAGTAAAATCAGTTTTGGGCAAAGCAGGCAGGGTAAATTCTGCCACCGACAACTCACCTATCAGCATGATTGAAACTATTGTGTTACTGAAACCGAAATCGGAATGGAGAGCGGGAATTACAAAGAAAGATATCGTGTCAGAATTGAATCAAAAGCTGCAAATTCCGGGTGTCACCAACGGCTGGACACAACCTATCATCAACCGCATCAACATGCTTACTACAGGTATTCGTACCGATGTAGGCTTAAAGATTTATGGGCAGGAATTGAATACAATAGATTCCCTTTCACAAAAAATTAAAAATGAATTAGCCGGAGTAACCGGTGTGGAAGATTTATACGTAGAGCCTATTGCCGGTGGAAAGTATTTAGACATTAGCATCAGGAGAGAAGAAATAGCCCGTTATGGATTAAGCATTGATGATGTGAACAGCATCGTGGAAAGTGCATTGGGTGGTATGCGATTGACAACCACGGTGGAAGGCAGGCAACGCTTTTCGGTAAGCACCCGCTTCGGGCAAGACTTTCGCAATAATATCCAGTCTTTAAAAGCCCTGCAGGTGCAAACAGCTAAGTTTGGTCCTATTCCACTTGAGGCCGTAGCAAATGTGAACATTGCAGAAGGACCGCCCATGATTAATTCGGAAAATGCTTTGTTGAGAGGCGCCGTTTTATTCAATGTTCGTGACCGGGATTTAGGAAGCACTATTGCTGCCGCTAAACAAAAATTAGAAAGCATGATAAGCCGTATGCCTAAAGGCTACTACTTAGAATGGAGCGGACAATATGAAAACCTGATACGAAGCGAACGAACACTAAAACTCATTCTTCCCGTAGTGTTGCTGATCATTTTTGCTGCCATGTATTTTGCTTTTCATTCGGCAAGGGAAGCATTTATGAATTTAATCACCATTCCGTTTGCCTTGATTGGAGGTGTGGTTATGGTTTATCTCTGGGGCGTGAATTTATCCGTAGCCGTTGTGGTTGGTTTTATTGCGCTTTTTGGATTGGCTGTGGAAACAGGTATTGTAATGGTGATTTATTTGAATGATGCCATGCAACAATTAGTAGCAAAAAAAAGAGCTTTAAATGAAGCCATCACAAAAGAAGATTTGCGGGAATATGTGATTAGTGGAGCAGCCAAAAGATTGCGTCCAAAAATTATGACCGTAAGTGTAGCCCTCTTTGCATTGGTACCAATTCTATGGAGCACCGGCGTTGGCAGCGATGTAATGAAACCGATTGTACTGCCAATGATAGGTGGTGTGTTCACCTCGGCTATTCATATATTACTTGTAACTCCCCTTATTTTTTTAATGACCAAAGAATACGAACTGCGCAAGTTTGGAAAGATTGAAGTACATGAGGTGAAACATTAAAGAATGGCTAAAACAAAAGTTATGAAAAAAATCGCAACACTATATTTTATACTTGCAGGAGTTGTTAATGCAAATGCGCAGGACACACTAAGTCTGCATGATATTATCAAACAAATAAATAGCAATAGCCAGCACCTGCAAATGTTTGACGCAGAAATAAGGTCGGAAGAAGAAGCAGTGAAAGGCGCTTACAGTTGGGAAGCCCCGCAAGTGGGAACCGGTTTTTGGATGACGCCTTACAATCCAAAATATTTTAAAGGTGAAAATGGCATGGGCGGCATGGGGCAATATATGATCTCTGCGCAGCAAATGTTGCCTGTTAGAAAAAAACAGATTGCCGAAGCGGCTTATTTACAGGCAATGACCTCTGTTACAAGCGAAAAAAAAGAGGCGGTGCAGAATGATCTGTATGCAGCAGCAAAGAAAAATTTTTATCAGTGGATGGTGCTCAAAAAAAAGATGGTGGTATTAAACGAGGATGAAAAGCTAATTGGCTTTATGATAAAAACGGCAGAAATAAAATATAAAAATAATACCGGCGACATCACCGCTTACTATAAAGCAAAAGCTGCATTAGGAAATATTCATACGATCAAAGTGCAGTTGCAAAATGAGATGGTGCAGAAAAGAATTGGGCTGAATACATTAATGCACCGGGACAGGACGTACGCCTTTGATATTGATACAACTTTTATAGTAAAAGAATTTTTTGCTATCGAAATTGACAGCGTCTCTTTAGTCAGTTCACGCAGTGATATAACGGCGGTAACAAATGAAATTCAATTATCAAATCTTCAGCAAAATGTAGAACGCCAAAAATTAAAACCTGAATTTGGTATCCGTTACGAACACATGATAGGGTTAGGCAATATGCCCATGCAATATACATTGATGGCTATGATAAAAGTTCCTTTTGCAAAGTGGTCATCAAAAGGCTCAAAAGCCAATATTGAAAGTTTGAAATGGAAGGTTGTAGCACAGGAAAAACAAAGAGAGGCTGTAATTAATGAAGCATTGGGTGATGCTTATGCTATTAAATCGGAGATTGTAGCAAGGCAACAACAGATAAAATTATACGAGCAGGAAATTATACCTGCTTTAAAGCGAAACTATCAAACTACACAATTGGCGTACGAACAAAATACTGAAAAATTATTTGTGCTCTATGACGCCTGGGAACAATTTAATAAGATACAATTAGAATATTTAGATCAATTGCAACAGGTATTGGTTTTAGGGGCAGAACTGGAAAGAATACTTGAAATAAAAGAGTAATGAAAAAGACGATCAACAAGGCTGTTTTTTTACCTATGGTTGTAAGTATATTTTTATTTGCCTGCAGCAGCAATAAAGAGACTGACAAGCCGGATATGGGTGGTATGCGTATGCCTGACAAAGCACAAACAAAGGACAGCATTCAACCTGATATTCCGCTGGATGCTTTGTTAAAACCTGCCAATGCTTTTGTTATTTCTTCCGTGCCTGTTACTGTCATTCAAACAAGTACACAAAATATAGAAGTGCCTGCATTAGGCACCGTGCAATATGATCTCAGACAGGCTGGAACGGTATCAGCCCGCATAGCCGGAAGAATTGAAAAATTGTACGTCCGTTATCGCTATCAATACATCACCAAAGGACAAAAGGTATTAGATATTTATAGCCCTGAACTGCTGACTTCTCAACAAAACCTGCTCTTCCTTTTAAAAAATGATCCTTCCAATTCTTCACTGATCAATGCAGCAAGACAGCGGCTACTTTTATTGGGTATGAGTTCGCAACAAGTCAATCAAATAACCAATACAGGCAAACCACTTTATAGTGTCAGTGTTTACAGTAATTATTCAGGTTATGTAACTGATGCAGGTTCACCAAATAGGCAAATAAACAATACTGCTGAAAACGGAATGAATACAGTAAACAGCTTCACTCAAACAACTGAAGAAATATCTGTTAAAGAAGGCATGTACCTTGATGAAGGGCAACCCATTTTTACAGTTATCAATACCAATACCGTCCTTGTATCGCTGAATATTTTTGCAGACCAGCAAAGCCTTATAAAAGTTGGTGATGCGGTAAAGATCACAGCCGAAACCTCGCCTGCAAACATTCGTTCATCTATTGCTTACATCGAACCCTTTTATTCGGGTGCAACCAAAACAGTTTCGGCAAGGGCATACATCAATAATACTGCTGCTAAAATTCCGGTTGGCAGCCAGGTGCAGGCAACCATTTTCGCCGGTGCAAAAGTGGCTGCATGGCTGCCGTCAGGTGCCGTACTATCACTTGGTTTAAGTGATATTGTTTTTAAAAAAGAAGGTGCAGGTTTCAGAGCAAAAAAAGTGGTAACGGGTATCAGGCAGGGCAATCAAATACAGATCATTTCAGGATTAGCAGCAGCAGACAGCGTTGCCGCCAACGCACAGTTTTTAACCGAAAGCGAAAGCTTTATTCAAGTAAAAGAATAACATGAAAATTGTCTTATTCATTATAGGTATTCTTATTCTCCTTACTGCCTGTGATACGAAGCGAAAAAAAGCAGTTGAGGCAGGAATAAAGTACACTTGCAGTATGCACCCGCAGGTGCTAAAAGATGAGCCGGGAGAATGCCCTATCTGTCACATGGATCTCATTGCAGTTAACCAGATGAAAGCTGATACGGCTGCACATTCAATGAATATGGATAGCACTGGTAACATGCAAATGGACAGTGCTGCCAACAATAAAATGGGTTCGGATGAAATGGGAATGCTAAATGAAATTGAACTATCAGATCAGCAAATAAAATTGGGAAATATTCATGCTGATACAATAGGTAATACAGGCTTTGGCAGTTCAACGGTACTGACAGGAACCGTTAGCTTCAATGAAAAAAATATTGAGACCATCAGTTCAAGAGTAAAAGGAAGGATAGAAAAATTATTTTTTAAAAATGTGGGGGATTTTGTCAGCAAAGGGGCAAAAGTTTATGAGCTGTACAGCGAAGAACTAAACAGCGCCAAACAAGAATATATTTTACTGCTACAACGAAGAGGAACAATAAGCAACACGGTTCTTAATTTTAATCAATTGTTAGAAGCGGCAAGGCATAAGCTGCGTTTGTGGGGCATGACGGCTGCGCAGATATCGGCAATGGAACAATCCCGGAAAGCATCTTATACAACTGCATTTTACAGCCCAGCAAGTGGATACATCACTCAATTAAATGTTACTGAAGGAGATTATGCAATGGAAGGTCAGTCCATGCTTCGGTTGGCAAATACTTCATCTGTTTGGATAGAAACACAGGCTTATAGTTCTCAACTATCTCAAATCAGTAGGAGCAGTGCGGTTACGGTTCAGATACCTCAATTAGGCAATAAAAAAATTGATGGTAAAATAGAATTTGCAAGTCCTGAAATCAATCCTCAAACAAGAATCAACCTTTTAAGAGTCATTATTCCAAATCCGGGCAATCAATTAAAGCCTGGGACGGCTGCTTATGTTTATCTGAATAACAATCGAAGCAATTCGATTGCTTTACCCATTGATGCTATCATGCGAAATGGCAACTCGGCTTACGTATGGATAAAGAATGGAAACAAGAAATTCAAAATGCAGTCAGTAGTTCTTGGTGCAGAAAGTGGCAACCAAATAGAAATTACTTCCGGTTTAAAAGCCGGTGATGTAGTAGTCACATCCGGAGCCTATCTTTTAAATAGTGAATATCTTCTTCGCAATGGTGGTAATTCAATGGAAGGAATGAATATGTGATCTTGAATTTTGGGTAGCTGACTGTTTGCAAAAATCTTAATCTCAAAATCTTTCTTTTGCCTGAGTTGTCTGATATTGTTGATGAAAATAACTTAAATAAGGCAACCCAACATTTGCTGTCATTAAAACAATAGTGAAGAATGATTAGTGTAATTATTCCAACATACAATGAAGAAACTCACATCAAAGCAACTATTCAAAAATTGTGGGAGAATGATCAAACCAATTTGATTAAAGAAATAATTATAGCAGATGGTGGCAGCACAGATGATACAGTTACGATAGCAAAAGCTGAAGGTGTAAAAGTAATAGTTAGTCCTAAAAAAGGAAGGGCAGCCCAAATGAATTATGGCGCACAGCATGCCACAAGTGAAATACTTTATTTCCTTCATGCAGATACATTGCCCCCTAAAGGTTTTACTTATGATATTACTACTGCAATTAATGCCGGATATAGTGCCGGTTGCTACACGCTTTCCTTCGACTACGATCATTGGTTTTTAAAAGCAAACTGCTGGTTTACCCGCTTCGATGTAGATTCCATTCGTTTTGGTGACCAAAGCTTATTTGTAACGAAAGAAAAGTTTTTGAAAGTTGAAGGTTTTTGTGAAAAACATATAGTGCTCGAAGACCAGCATATTATAAGACGGCTAAAAAAAATAAGTATCTTTAAAGTGCTTAAAAAGCCAGTTGTTACTTCTGCGAGGAAATATGTGGAAAATGGTATTTACAAAACTCAGGGAATATTCTTTCTTATCTATTTCATGTACCGTCTTGGTTTTTCACAACAAAAACTGGTAAGCACTTATCGTAAATTAATCAGGCAGGATAAACTGTAGATTTTATGAATGTAATTAAGCGGGTATTCGATTATAAAGGTGCGCCTTTATTAACGGCAGTATTTGTTGCCTTGTTTATTGCAGAAGGCAGGCGAGCCCTACGAAAGCGGAAGCAGCTAAGGTCTGAAAGAGTAATAGTTAATTCAATTGTAGCCATTCCATCTTTTAGTCTCTTGCGCTTTGTGTTCCTTCCAATAATGGTTAAACTGGCTATGAAAAACCAGCAACTGCGATGGGGTCTGAATTATCGATATGATGCCCCTCCTTTTATCAAAGCGGCAGTTGCTTTTTTAATCATAGATTACACAAATTATTTGTGGCATATTTTTAATCATAAAATTCCTTTTCTGTGGCGGTTTCATCTGGTTCACCATTCAGACCGTGATCTTGATGTTACTACTGCATTCCGCTTTCATTTTGGCGAGTTGATCGGGTCTGTTTTTTATCGGGGTGCATTTGTTTTTTTATCGGGTGCTATACCGATGAATGTACTACTTTATGAAATACTTTTTGAAGGAGCTACCCAATTTCATCACAGTAACCGGAAGCTTCCTTTTAAGCTGGAAAAAGGTTTAAACAAAATCATTGTTACCCCTCGTATGCATGGCATTCATCATTCCCAGGTACGAAACGAAACAGACAGCAACTATTCGATAATCTTTTCTTTTTGGGATAGGTTGCATTCAACCGCAAGGCTCAATGTTGCACAGGATACGATAGTAATAGGCGTACCCACTTACCAAAATGCTGAAGAGTTAACACCGGGCTTTTTATTAAAACTTCCCTTTACCAAAATAAGGCAATGGAACGACGAAGGAAGTACACTAAGTATACCAAAAACAAATACAGATAAAAACGTGTTGCATAAATAAATTAACAGGCATGAGAATGTTTTTACTTCTCCTATTTATAGGCTTATATCAAACTGCTATGCCGCAGGTAAAAAGCAAATCATTTCAATTTGTTTTGAATACCATGCTTTCGGATAAAACACCTTTCATAAATATAAAAGAGGCAGCAGCAAATAAAAATAATTATACTTTTTTAGATGCAAGAGAAGCCAAAGAATACAAAGTAAGCCACATACCCAATGCCCGCTTTGTGGGTTCTGAGCAATTTGAATTGCGTGCAATTAGTGACCTGCCAAAAAATAAGCCACTCATAGTCTACTGTTCAATAGGCAAGCGCAGCGAAAAGATTACAAAGAAATTATTGAAAGAAGGATTTAAAAATGTTTACAATTTATACGGTGGCATATTTGAATGGGTAAATGAAGGAAACGGTGTAGTAGATAATGAAAATAAACCTACGAATAAAGTGCATGCTTATGGGCGCTATTGGGGGCAATTTTTAGAAAAGGGTGAAAAAGTTTATTAAATTTTTATGGCACGAATAAACGTAATACAATACGATGCAGCAGAAGGAGAACTTAAAACCGTTTACGATGAATTAATTACAAAACGTGGGCAACTATCTGAAGTTTTAAAAATTCAAAGCCTTCATCCTTCATCTATAAAAACTCATACTGCTTTTTACATGGACATCATGTTTTCTAAAACTGCACTAAGCCGTACTGAAAAAGAATTGATTGCAGTTGTTGTTTCTGTTGTTAATGGCTGCATGTATTGTCAAACACATCATGGTGCCGCTTTAAATAATTATTGGAAAGACAATAGCAGAATAGACCGGTTAAAAAAGGATTATCATACTGCTGATTTATCAGAAAGGAAATAGCCCTATGCGATTTTGCGGTGCATCTTACCCAAAATCCTGCTGCGCATGAACAACAAAATTTTACATCGCCGTTAAAAGATAAAGGATTAGATGATGCCGCTATTCTTGATGTAGTGCTGGTTACATCGTATTTCAACTTTGTTAATCGCATGGTTATGGCTTTAGGTGTTGAGCTTGAAGAACATAAAGGTGAGGACTATAAATATTAGCTTCACTCTTACCATCCAAAAACTTATTTCAAGGTTCTGATCTGCATCACTGCATCTTTTACTTCCGTAACAAGGCGTTTGCACACTTTTTCCTGGCACACATAAATAATAGTTTGACCTTCCACAAATTTATTTTCTAACAATTCTAAAGTAGCTTTTTCTTTACTTCCTAAAAGCAAAATATTCGGAAGGTAGTATCTCTACTTTCTTTATGCAAATCATCCTTTTCAACTATTGCCTCTTCATAAAGACCGTTTACAAAAATTGAATAGTTCAAGAAATTATTGCCTTTCTCTGTCAGTAATCGTCATTATCCACGACTAATTAGTTGTTAAAGACAATGCTTTAACGGCATTTTTTCTACAATAAAATCTTTTTTATGAATGGTCATTCAGAACAACTGCTCGCCAACCTTAAAAGTGGCAATGGCAAAGCATACCAAGTTTTATACAATGAATATTATTCCTCCGTTGCAAGATTGGTTATAAACAATAACGGAACTATTGATGATGCAAAAGACCTTTTC
>MWVT01000266.1_pt1 | contig 11562 bp, 8 predicted proteins | sample 1047201 | NCBI WGS metagenome assembly MWVT01 (sample SAMN06349988, study PRJNA376086) | soil metagenome | isolation source: TG5-1 sample Antarctic (ecotone) soil | place: Antarctica | collected 2015-01-13 | reverse complement strand
CCCGGAGGCCGGCTTTCCAAAATGACCATATTCTTATGGTGAGCTCCTGTTCAGGCGACGGTGACTTGCCGCGGCAAAAGGTAAGGCTGATAAAAACTGCTGAAGCTAATTTCGCAAAATTTACCTTAGAATAGGAACTATGAAATCTAAGTTCTAAAATTGCAGTGTTCTAATGCCTTTCTATTTTAAAATTGATACGTACACCTATAGTTCGCTTATTTTTTAAACAAACGTTATGCCCACTACTACAAAAGTAAAAGCCCAAAAAGTTCTGATCATTGAAGATGAACGTGATATGTGCCTGATATTGAATATCATTCTAAATGGCGAAGAACTGGAGTTAGATCATGTGAATACTTTGCTTGCAGCGGATGAATATTTACAAAAAGAAAATCCCGCTCTCATCATACTCGATAATAAACTGCCGGACGGATATGGTGTTGATTTCATTAGTTATACCAAACAGAAATACCCTTCTATAAAAATCATTATGATCTCCGGCTTCGATGCATCTGCAAAAGATGTTGCTCTTGAAAATGGCGCCGATCTATATATTGAAAAACCATTTACACGAGATCAATTATACAAGTCTATAAAGCAGCTTATCAATTAAAATTAAGGTCAGAAACTTCTTTATTTAAGACAACAATAAGTACAATTAACAGGTAACATCCTACTTTGCTAAAACATGTTTCATGCGCAAAAAATATCTTACAAACAGACGGACTCGTTTGCACAAATAATAATTGACTACGTAGGAGGAAATGAAGCTCTGAAGCCTTTTTCTTCATTTGAAACAAATATAAAAGGCATTCAAAATGCAATAGAAGAAAAGCAAAGACAGCCTGTCAATAGAACAGCGCTTGTTTCTGTACTAAACAAGCAATATGCTTCTATTGCAAAAGCTTCCGAAGTACAAAACAATATTGATTTACTACAATCGTCAAACACGTTTACTGTTTGCACTGCACACCAACCCAATTTGCTTACTGGGCCGTTGTATTTTATCTATAAGATATTGCATGCGATCAGGCTTGCACATCACCTGAACGCTCAATTAACGGCTTGCAAATTTGTGCCTCTATATTATATGGGTTCAGAAGATGCTGACCTGGCAGAGCTGAATCATTTTACCGTTGACGGAAAAAAATACGAATGGAATACTGATCAAAAAGGGGCCGTCGGGAGAATGTTTGTGGATGCCAAACTGATAAGCCTCGTTGACGAACTGGCGCAGCAAATAGGCGTACAACCTTTTGGTAATGAATTGATACAATTTGTACAGCAGGCTTATACCTTAGGAGAAACCATACAATCAGCTACATTTGACCTTGTTCATACACTTTTTGGGAGAATGGGCCTTGTGGTATTAATTGCTGACGCACCGGAACTAAAACAGCAAATGATTCCCGTGTTCGAAGATGATCTTTTTGAAGAAACACCATCAAAGATTGTTGAGACAAGTTGCAATGAATTGTCAAAACTTTATAAAGTACAGGCGCAGCCCAGAGCAATCAATCTTTTTTATTTAAAAGATAATATTCGTGAACGTATAGAAAGAAGTGGGGATAATTGGTTTGTGCTGAACACTGAAATTTCTTTCAATGCAGAGGAGTTGAAAAGCGAATTGTATGAACATCCTGAGAGATTTAGTCCAAACGTAATCCTCCGGGGTTTATTCCAGGAAACCATTCTTCCGAACATGGGATTCATCGGCGGTGGGGGAGAACTGGCCTATTGGCTGCAACTGAAAGGTTTGTTTGACTATTATAAGATCAATTTTCCAGTTCTTGTTTTACGTAATTCATTTTTGATTGTTGATGAACATTCTCACAAGAAATGGGAAAAGCTCCATCTGTCAGTTTCAGATTTATTTTCAACTGAAAATGAGTTAATAAATAAAATCGTTAAGCAATCTTCTTCGGGAATTTCATTGAAGGAAGAAATTGAAAAAGCTGAACATTTGTTTACCGGTATTTCAAAACACGCTACTGATGTTGATACTACCTTGTCGGCGCATGTAGCAGCTCTTAAGACCCGCTGGCTTAAAAACCTGCAGGCACTCGAAAAAAAGATGTTACGTGCCGAGAAGCGGAAATATTTGGATCAGCAAAAGCAAATTAAAAGTGTAAAGCAGCAGCTTTTCCCCAAGGGCGGTTTACAGGAAAGGTCAGAAAATTTCATTAGTTATTATGCTAAATCAGGGAAGAGATTTATAGATGTCCTTTATCAGCACACATTGGCCATTGAACAGGAGTTCACCATTTTGACATGTAATACCAGGTCAGGTATGGATTAGAAATCAAACCTGCACATCAGTTTAAATAAAGCACTCTTGCCATTGTCGTTATCTGCGGCAAGATGTAACACCATTTTGTCTCCCATTACCCTCTGCACGCAAAGCGATTCTATCTTTTGGTTTTGGAATTTTGTACTTACCTCTGATAACTTTAGCATTTTTTCTACCCGGATGATTTTCGCTTTTTGCCTGGAAAACTGAGGTATAAAACCTAAATAACTTTCACCTATTGCTCCATCATCTATTGCATTAGGGGTATTTTCTTCCGATGCTGTAAAAAGTAAAAGGTCTTTTTCTGCCTCATAATATAGTCCTGATATACCCGCGATAGATTTTGTTGTGGGCAAATGAATTTCCTGCACTGACACTGTTAGATAGCTTGCGATTCCGGATTGATTCAGATGAAATTTATTTTTAATGATTTTGTTTATGGTGTGGGTAGTATTGGCACGGTTGGAAAAATACAAATCGCCATTTATAAAGGCAGCACCTTCAATATTCAATTCTTCAATTGCAGTGGTGTCTGTTAAAATGGAATTTTGTCTTTTAAAACTAATTGGTTGAGATAAAGGAAAGCAGAAAAATACTTTTCTCGCAGGTGATGACATTGAGCCAAAGCCGTATAAGTAAATTGTTGTTCCCTTTTTTAAGATTGCCGCAGATTCAATATCGGGTTTAGTTTCTTTAGCAATGCGATACGAGGTATCAGTCAAAAATCTTACGGTATCCCGGACTTGATAATTAGTATCCAACACAAGAAGATGAGATGCATCGTCACCAAAAATATACAACTGATCATTGTAATATTCAATAGCAGAGGCTGAGGGAAAGCTGTCTAATACTGTAGTAGATATGAAACTTAGTGAAGCACCAGATGTTTTTTTGCAACTATTGATCGAAATTATTAGGCCAGCCAGCAGCACGCAAACCAGTAATCTTTTTACCAACATCATCCTGAAGTTTCTGTTTGTAAGCACTGATCTTTGAAAGTATAGCCTCATCCGATGTTCCAATGATTTGTGCTGCTAATATACCTGCATTTTTTGCACCATTTAGAGCTACTGTAGCAACAGGCACACCTGCCGGCATTTGTAACATAGATAAAATGGAATCCCATCCATCAATCGAATTATTTGATTTGATAGGAACCCCAATGACAGGTAGTGAGGTAAGTGATGCAATCATACCTGGCAAATGGGCTGCACCACCAGCACCTGCAATGATCACTTTTATGCCCCTGGATGCAGCTGATTTTGCATAGTCAAACATACGGTCTGGCGTACGATGGGCTGAAACAATAGTCAATTCGAAAGTTATTGCAAACTCATTAAGTATGTCAGCAGCTCCCTGCATTATTTGCAGATCTGAATCGCTTCCCATGATTATGGAAACGAGAGGAGTTTCAAGTTTGTAGTTTGTAGTTTGTAGTTGTTCCACCTTATTTCCTTCCTTTAAATTTTTGCCCTTTGTAGTCAGTTTTATTAAGATGACTAACAACTGAAGTAATCATTTTAGTGATTTCATCAGCCAATTGATAAAATTCCTGAAAATCTTTTTCTAAAAAATATTGATTATCCAAACCTCTGTACAGCTGTGATTTGAATCCTCCTGTTTCGCCATTAGCTGTAGTAAGAGCATTTATAAATTCAATCTACTACCTCTTTCAAAGCCTTCTGCAGTTATCCATAATGGATCAATAAGATCCCCGGATCTGATCTTTGTAACGAAAGTCAGATGAAATTGGATCTTTGAAAGTAAGAGGAAAAATCAGATTGCTGAGTGATCTTGGCTTTTTCCAGATTTCCAAATCTTCAAATCTCTGAATAGTTGCCATAGAAATAATTTCCTCATTAAGAAACGATAAACCACAAACTAAAAACTATAAACTACAACTTACTTTACCAAATCTCCTCTTAATCTCATGATCTCAATTTCAGCTATTTTAGTGTTATATCTTGCCTGTATTAATCTCGTGGTGGCATCTGCAAGGCTTTGCTGAGCTTCACGCATTTCCAGGAATGTAGATATACCAAGCCGGTATCTTTCTCGTGCAATAAATAAATTTTCTCTGACCAATTTCAAATTTTCTTCTTCCAAAACCAAAGTGCGTTTATATAGATCGTAATCACGATAGGAACCGGAAATGCCTGTATTGATTCCGGCTAAACTTCTTTTATAAAGCAATTGCTGATATTCGATGTCGAGTTGTGCAGCCCTCGTCAGGCGTTTGTTTGTAAACCCATTGAATATAGGAATGGTAGCCGTGAATCCATAATTCAATCCTTTATTCTGGTTGAGTAAAGGCTGTGTAATTTCATTGACAACTGATTGGTTTCTCGTACGGCTAAAATTATATGCAGAATTAAATTCAACAGTTGGGAAACGTTCAGCCCTTCGTTCCTGCAAAGCAAGATCAGCAAGTATAAGATTTTGTTTTACCAGTAATAGTTGAGGGTTGGTAGCATCTATTCCTGATTGTACTTCAGTCAATAATAGATTAGTATTTATATCAATAGATGTATCTGCTACTACAAATTCATTAGTAATGGGTATTGCTAGCAGATCATTTAACAGCTCTTTCAGTTTATTGATGGTTGCCTGCTGAGTAAGGTGAGCAGAACGCTGACCGTTTAGATCTATTTGTGCCTGTAATACATCGGGCTTGGCGCCTGTGCCAATGTCGAATTTATACTGTGCAATTTTGAGTCGTTCTTCACTCAGGCTCATTTGTTCTGCTATAGCCTGCAACTGTTGCTCCTGCCGTACGATGTCGTAATAAGTGCGCATAACTTCAGCGACAGTTGTTATTACCTGCGACTTTATTTGCAGCGCACCAAGTGTTACCAATTCGTTCAAACGCTTACGGGCAATGAACATGCGGAAACCATCGAATAATGTCCAGTCAAGGTTTACAGAAGCTGCAAGATTGTTTGATCTGACATCTCCTCCACGTTTTGTTCCATTTGCCAGTTCCTGTTTCTGGGTATTATTATTGAATACCAATCCGCCGTTTGCATTAAGCCTTGGAAATAAAGCATATTGTGCATAAGCATTGTTCAGTGCCGCCAATGTAGAATCATTCCTTGAAAGTTGAATGTCATAATTATTTTCCAGGGAAAGTCCAATGGCTTCATTCAATGTAAGGGGCCGCGGTTGGGCTGTAGAATAAAGGGCCATGTGTAAAAAAAACAGTATAATTATCGCTGGTTTTCTCTTCATGTGATTTGAGGATTGCGTGATCACTATTTCCAGAAGTTGCTTATGCATGTACAAGTTCTTCCTTTTCTTTTGTTTGTTCTGCTTCTTCCAAAATATCCAGTTCACTTCTTTTCTTTTTGGTAGAGAGATAAGAATACATTGCCGGAACAACAAATAAGGTAAGAATCAATGAAAAAATAATTCCACCTACGATTACAATGCCCAGAGGTATGCGGCTGGTAGCAGCTGCACCAAGCGATAAGGCAATCGGTAAAGCTCCAAGAGCCATTGCCAGACTGGTCATTAAGATAGGGCGCAATCGCTGGCTTGCTGCATAGATTGCTGCTTCCGTTTTCTCCATACCTTTCAGTCTTTGCTGGTTGGCAAATTCTACAATAAGAATTCCATTCTTGGTCACAAGGCCAATGAGCATGATCATGCCTATTTGTGAAAAGATATTAAGGGAATGCCCGAATATCCAAAGCGATAAAAGAGCTCCGGCAATAGCAAGGGGCACTGTGAACATGATAATGAAAGGATCAATGAAAGATTCAAACTGGGCTGCTAAAATTAAAAAGATTAAACCAAGTGCTAAAAACAAGGCGAAGTTTGTATTACTACCACTTTCAGCATAGTCTCGGGATGAGCCGGACAATTGAGTGGCAAATGTTTCATCCAACAAGTTATCAGCGATCTCCTGCATGGCTTTTATTCCATCCCCCACAGTTTTTCCAGGTGCTAAACCGGCAGAAACTGTTGCTGCTTTGAAACGATTAAAATGATAAATAGTGGATGGTGTTGTAGCTTCCTCAATGCTAACAAGGTTATCAAGACTGATCATCTGTCCTTCACGATTGCGCACATACAATCCTTTAAGGTCAGTAGGGTCATCGCGGTCGCTCCGTGCTACCTGCCCCATCACCTGGTATTGTTTTCCTTCTTTAGTAAAGTATCCAAGCCTTCTGTTGCTTAAAGCTAGCTGTAATGTCTGCGAAACATCTTCTACGCTTACCCCTAATTCACTTGCTTTCAGGCGATCCACATTGATGCGTAGCTCTGGTTTATTGAATTTAAGATCAGCATCTACACCCTGGAATATCGGGTTCTTATTGGCTTCTTCCAGGAAACGCGGCAACACCTGTGTAAGCTTGTTAAAATCATTGTTTTGTAAAACAAACTGCACAGGTTGACCCCCACGTCGGTTGACGGAAATGGTTTGTTCTTCAATAGCAAACGCTCTTCCTTCATTGAAACGCGGCAGGTTTTTATTCACCATTTCCACTATTTCTTTTTGAGAACGGCCTCTTTCTTTAGGGTCAACTAAAGTGACCCACACAAAACCCGAATTGGTAGCACCACCCGCAAAGCCAGGCGCAGTTATGGATAACACCACTTGTCTTTCCGGTACAGAATCCATCATAAACGTACTGAGCTTATCTATATATGCATCCATGTAATCATAAGCAGTGCCTTCAGGTGCAGATACCTGTAAACGAAATTGGCTCCGGTCTTCCATAGGTGCAAGTTCCGATGGAAGACTGCTGCCGATCAAAACGATAAGCCCTCCACTGAGAACGGTGATCACAAATGCCAACCATCTTACTTTCATGAATTTGTTCAGTAAGTTGGTATATCCGTTTTCCATTCCCCTGAAAAAAGGTTCTGTTTTCCGGTAAAACCACGAATGTTTGTGCACATCTTTTTTGCTCATCCACACGTTCAGTACAGGCGTTAACGTCAATGATACAAAAGCAGAAATTAGTACAGCGCCGGCTACTACTATTCCAAATTCGCGGAATAAACGTCCAACAAATCCTTCAAGAAATATAATGGGTAGAAAAACAACAGCAAGCGTGATGGAAGTAGCAATTACCGCAAAATAGATCTCCTTAGATCCTTCTTTTGCAGCCTGCCATTTGTTCATTCCCTGCTCCATTTTTTTGTAAATATTTTCGGTAACTACTATACCATCATCTACCACCAAACCTGTTGCAAGCACAATAGCAAGAAGAGAAAGAACATTAATGGTAAAGCCACAGAGGTACATAATAAAAAACGCCCCGATCAGGGAAACAGGAATGTCAATAAGCGGACGAATGGCAATTAACCAATCCCTGAAGAATAAATAAATAATCAGGATCACCAACACAATGGAAATAAGCAATGTTTCTTTTACCTCAGATATAGAACGCTTGATAAATTTTGTTTGATCCAGTGCAATATTCATAGTAATGTCCTGAGGCATTTCCTTTTTCAATTGTTCAAAACGCTTGTAAAACTCATTTGAAATGGATACATAATTCGATCCTGGCTGAGGTATTATAGCAAGGGCGATCATAGGAATACCACTTTCCCTTAATTGTGATTCTTCATTTTCAGGGCCCAATACAGCTTCTCCAATATCACTTATCCGTACATCGCTGCCTGATACATTTTTGATAGGAATATTATTGAATTCTTCTTCGGTATTTAAGCTTCCAAAAGTGCGGACAGTAAGTTCTGTCGCATTACCGGAAATTTTACCTGATGGCAGTTCTACATTTTCACGAAGCAATGCAGCTTGTACATCGGCAGGGGTTAAAGAAAATGCCGTCAGTTTTCCGGGGTCAAACCAAATGCGCATGGCATATCGTTTTTCACCCCATATCTGAATGGCACTTACACCCTGAATGGTTTGAATACGTTCTACCAATACATTATTTGCCCATTCAGATATTTCCAGTTGGTTGCGGGTATTACTCTGCACAGTCATGGAAAGTATCGGATCTGATGACGCATCTGCTTTGGACACAACCGGCGGCGATTCGAGATCTCGCGGAAGAGAACGGGTTGCTTGAGAAACTTTGTCCCGCACGTCATTGGCTGCAGCTTCAAGATCTACGCCCAACTCGAATTCCACATTAATATTACTGGAACCTGCATTGCTGGAAGAAGTAATATTTTTTATGCCCGATATTCCATTGATGGCTTTTTCAAGTGGTTCGGTGATTTGGGTTTCAATAATATCCGGATTAGCACCACCATACGATGTACGTACATTGATGTTTGGCGGATCTATAGCAGGATAATCCCGCACACCTAAAAACTTGAATCCGATAAGGCCAAAAACGATAATGATCAAGTTCAATACAATGGCCAATACCGGCCTTCGTAAACTAACCTCAGATATATTCATACATCTTTCAAGATTCCCAAACGGGTATTTAATTATTAATTATAAAACTTACATTCTTGCACAAATAAGCGAAACGCTTTTAATAAATTGTGGTCTTTGTTTGCTGTTCGCTTTTTGCAGAATCCCTCACTTCACTTTTCGACGAAGCGCTTGCAGAAGATTGATTCACCACTTTTTGAATGGTAACCTTTGCATCCGGTTTTAATCCTAACAAACCTGTTATGATCACTGTGTCGCCTGTAGTAATCCCGCTTAAGATTTGTACTTTGGATGAATCACGGGTACCGGTAGTCACTTCTACAAAGTTGGCTTTACCATCTTTAAATACATATACTTTTTTCCCTCTTGCCTGAGGTATGATAGCCTGTGTAGGTATCATTACCGCATTGTGATCCGGTGCAAATGCAAGGCGCACTTTTGCGAAACCTCCAGGCACCAATCCTGCTTCGCTTCCTTTTACCTGAGCACGAACAGTTAAGCTTCGTGTCGTTTCTGTAATACCTGTTTCAGTAGCCATAATCATGGCCGTATAAGCCCTTTCATTTCCTTCGACCGTGAAGTTTACATATTGTCCTTTTTTAATAACGCTACTATATTTTTCCGGTACATTAAAATCTATGCGAAGGCCACTGGTCTTTTGTATAAACGTGATAACACTGGCAGGAGTAACATAAGCTCCGGTGCTGATTTCTTTTAGCCCCAGCTTACCACTGAAGGGGGCCCTTACTACAGTCCGGGCAATTTCCGTATTTATAATGGCGAGATCAGCCCTTATATTACTTACCTGCAAAGCTGTTACATCATAATCCTGTTTGCTGATGCCACCAATTTTTTGTAACTGGTTGTAGCGGGCTTCAGTTTGTTGAGCCATTTTTAATTGCACCTGAAGCTTTCGAAGCTGTGCCTGAAGGTCAGCATCGTAAAGTTTTGCAAGCACTGCACCTTTATTTACATACGTACCTTCTCTTACATACAAAGCTGTAATTCTGCCGGCCACTTCAGGGTGCACTTCTGTAGATTCTCCGGAAACAATGCTGCCTGGTAATTCGATGGCTTCACTAACGGTTTTTGTTTCTGCAATGAAGGCATCCACCTTAGCAGGAGGCCGTGGACCTGCTTTTTGTTGGGCTGCGGCATCCTCCTTTTTTTTGCTTGAACAAGAACTGAAAATGAGAATTGAAGTAAAGAAGGCCAGAATAATAGAATAAGACTGAAATTTCACAAATGATATAGTTGATGGTAGAACATCAAAATTACTCTCTTATTGAAGAAGATATTTAAGAAAAACACCTAATCTCTTCGATTAACATTATTTAACCTTGTATGGGATGATAAGCGGTAGTTCAAAAGGATGGAACTCAAACAGGGTTTGTTAATATCTGTTTCACTTTTTTCGCTTTATGAATCAGGTCCTGGTTATCGGAACTGATAATAGTGAGATGACCCATTTTTCTACCTGGTTTCGTTTCTCTCTTGCCATATAGATGAAGAAACGAATTTTCTACTTCAAGCAGCTGATTGATATAATTATATTCCGGTTCACCGGTCGCACCATCACTTGCCAAAATGTTGACCATAACTGATGAAGCCATTGCCTTTGTATTCCCCAAAGGGAGATCTAGTATTATCCTCCAAAGCATATCGAACTGTGAGCAATAATGTGCATCAATAGTATGGTGCCCGCTATTGTGTACACGTGGTGCAGTTTCGTTCACCCAAACATTATCATCCTCATCTAAAAAAAGTTCTACTGCAAACAAACCTGCTGAGTTCAGACCTTTGACAACCATCATCGCTGTAGCTTCCACTTTCCATAATATTTGCTCAGTGATAGATGCCGGACAGATTTGGTAATCAAGTAGGTTCAGATTTTTATTGAAAACCATTTCCACAGGTGGATACAAGACTTTTTTTCCATCCTGGGCTACGGCTATTATTTGTGCGATCTCTTTTTTTATTTGCACTCTTTTTTCTAAAATAGCCGGTGCATCAAACCCCTTCTCCATATCTTCTGATGAATTGATTACATGAACTCCTCTGCCATCGTATCCACCTTCAGCTATTTTATGAACAGCAGGTAAAAAATGGGTTTGAATACGGAGTTCTTTCAGGTTATTTGTAATTTGAAATTCAGGAGAGGGAATTTCATGTTCTGCATAAAATTTTTTTTGAAGTATTTTATTTTTGATAATTTTTAGTACTGAGGTTTTGGGATATACTTTTATGCCTTCTGCTTCCAACCTTTCAAGTGCATCCAGGTTTACATTTTCTATTTCAATGGTAATGGCATCAAGTGATTTGCCAAAATTGTAAACTGCATCAAAATCAGTAATATTTCCTTTAATGAAATGGTGGCATAAATGAGCTGAAGGACAGTATTCATCATTTTCTAAAATGTATGTTTCAACATAATAATTAGCTGCCGCCTGCAGTAACATTCTGCCCAATTGACCTCCACCTAAAATACCAACCTTTAACATCAAACAAAAGTAGGGGAACTTGTTACAGGAAAATTATAGCTAAAAATGAATGCTTAAAAAGACTTTGTTGCCTTTACTAATTGGTTATGTTTCTTAAGAAAAGAAATCATATTATTTACCCGTTATGTCATTTGTTTTATACTGCGTTTTGGGTAAATTCTCTAATGTTTCTTTTAAAAATTCAACCTTACCTGTGGCTAGATTGTAAACTGCCCCAATGATCAGCAAATCGCCTTTGTCATAACCACGACTCAAGACAGATTCCAATTGGCGTAGTTCATTTACCTGGTTTATTACGTTTCTTCTTACTGTATTTTCCAACCTGTCCCCCTGCATAGACATGGTTTCTCTTACTGCAGGTTTTATGGCATTGATCAGAGTAACTATATGCCCAGCAGGATCATTAGGGC
>MWVT01000264.1_pt1 | contig 11571 bp, 18 predicted proteins | sample 1047201 | NCBI WGS metagenome assembly MWVT01 (sample SAMN06349988, study PRJNA376086) | soil metagenome | isolation source: TG5-1 sample Antarctic (ecotone) soil | place: Antarctica | collected 2015-01-13 | reverse complement strand
CGCCCAAACAACGCCGTTCCATCGTAGCCACTGGTCATTCGTTGCGTTATATCGGTAACGGTCGCCGGATTCAGCTGCAAAACATTCCGCGTTGCCTGTGTCGGTCAAAGGCGCGTTTGTTAAAATATCCTCGACATCTTCACCCGGAAAATCGGTTGCGTCGGGTGTGTTTTGTTTTGCGAGCATTTCAAATTCTGCGCGGATTGCGTCAACATCAATTCCGGCAACCGCCGAATTTTCTTGCTTTTTTTCTTGGGTTTGTGTTATGATTTTCATGACAATTTGAACTCCTTTTTGAATTGTTTATGTTCGTTAATTTTGTGGTTTTGAAGGCGTTTTACACACGCCTTTTTCTTTTTTTATGCCGCACTCACAATCCTTCCTTCTAAGTGCTTTAACTGCTTTTCAAGGACTTGCCGACGGAACTCCGGGTCTTTGTAGTGGTGAAAATAAAAAGTGCTCTTAGCCACGCCCGCGATGCGGCACGCCTCCGCCGCTTGCTTCGTTTCGGATTTGTCGAAGGCTTCCAATAACGCTAATTTTTTATTTTTCTCTTTCATAAAATTTTAAGTTCAAAACAAAAAAAACTCGCAAAAAATCAGAACTTTTCTTCCTGAAGTTTTTGCGAGCTTTTCTACCTTTCGGTAAACTTTCTCTATTGGTTATTAAATTTTTAACAAAGATGGACGATTTGTCCGCCTTTTGTCAATCACCCGCAATCCGGCTGCATTGAAATTTGGATTACGTTGGAAACGATTATCGCATATCGCTATAATAAAAAGCAAGGTGTTTTTTTTCTACTTATTTTTGAAAAAACATCCAGGCTTTGCTATGATGTTTTCAGGGAAGTTTTTTAGTTTTTCAAAGAACTAGAAACGGACGGCTTGATTCGTAGTCAAGCCGTTTTTCTTTTTTATAACTTATCAATAAATTCGTCCAAGTCCGCTCGTTTAACTCGATAAGCACGTCGGATTTTCTGCCCGGCTAGTTTTCCCTCACGAATCGAGGCACGTAGATGTGCGTCGGATAATCCCGTCAGCAATCGGCAATCCTTCAGGTCCAAGAGTATCTTTCCACCGGCGCGGAAAACTTCTAAATTCTTTTCAATAACATTCTCAAAACGGGCGGAAATTATCTCTATTGGGTTGGCTGTCTGCGTCTGTATATCGGTGTCTGTCTGTGTCTGTCCTATTCTTGAAAGGTCGGTGTTTCTTGAACTTTCTCTGTCCGTCCTTGTCTGTATGTCGGTGTCTGTCTGTGTATTGGTCCGAGGCTGTCCGTCCGTCAAATTGGGAAAGACAATGTTGCCTGCCAGCTCGCATCTAAGCCGCTCGACATCCGGCTGCTCGAAGTCTAAAACCTTGCGTGTTTTCCCGTCGCCGCCGACAACACGCCGCAGACGTGCGGACAACTTCCCGCTCGCTTTGTAACGCTCGATTGTTTTTTCGGATAATCCGAGATATTCGGCAGCCTCTTTTTTATTCATTAAATTAATCTTCGGTAACTACTTTCTTCGGTCGTCCGACTTTGCCGTAAACCCTTACTTTTTCCGCATCTGATTTTTTTACCATATTGGAACGCCCGAACTTTTCCGATTTAATAATTCCGTCCAAAATCATACGCCTGACTCTCCCGGCACTAAGTCCTAAAAGTTGCGCCGTTTCCTTTGTAGTTAATAATTTCTTATTTTCCATAATTTATTTTTACCATATTTAAGAATAATACGCAAGTGTGCCATTCCTAGCTTGCATATAATAATACGAATGTGTATTATAATTATTAGATTGAAACATTCAATCAAATCTAAAACCAAAGGAGAAAAACTAAAATGTTACAAATCGAAGACAAAGACAGATTCGCTCAAATTATCGCAGGCGCTTTGAGCAAGGTTGAGCAGACAGTAACCGACGCGCAAACCAAGAAACGATGGATTCGCGCCATTGCCAAAGCCGCCGTCGAGATTGAAGAAAACGGATGCTTTATGACCTGGATGGAAAACGACAAATCCTTGCTCATCTGGTCGCAAAAGACCAACAACATCTACTCGGCAAACGGAGTGTGCCAGTGCCGCGCATTTGAGCAGGGTTCACCGTGTTTCCACCGCGCCGCTGCTCGTCTGGTTCGCCTTTATATGGAAACGGAAAACGTGCCGGTCCAAGCGCAAGGCGAAGATGTTCCGTATCTCAAGCCGACGGTTCAAATCAGAGCGGAGCGAGTTGCGGGAATAAGAATCAACTAAAAACGAAAGGCTTAGGTAAGCGTCAACATTCCTAAGCCCTTCTTAACCCCTAATAAAAGGAGTAAGTCAATGAGAGAAAATAATACAACAAAAACAAACAAAATGAAAAAGACAGAACAACAAAACGAAGAACAAATTAAAGCAGACGCGGAAACAAACGCGATTTATTCAATCACCGACAACGCGGACACGCCGCCGGACGTAAAAAAGTTTTTGCTTGACTATCTTTTCGAGAAAAACGGCATCAGCGTCGAGTTTTCCGAAGTCGAAGCAAAGCAAGACGAACGAATAGAAAGAGACGACGAAATCAGATTGACACCGGCGCGAGCCTCAGAGCTTGTCAAATGGATTATCACGCATAGGACGGGTATTTTCAGTGCGGACGCAGTTGACGACCGAGCCAAACAAGCACTGTTGGTTCTGCTTTCGGCTTTGGCGTATGACGACGACGCAACAAACCGCGAAAATATCTTGATTGACGTGACGAAAGAAGTTTTCGGTTATTCGTTTGCTTGCGACAACGCCGAAAATCAATTTGTCCTAAACGGTTTTGAAGCGTTTAGAAGCGGCGAATGGAACGCACAGATTAAAGAAAACGAGGTGAAAAACTGATGCGCGGTCAAATCGTCTATCTTTTACATTTTGACGCGCCATATAAACACGCACGGCATTATCTCGGATTTACCGACAATCTGGAGCAGCGATTAGAAGCGCATCGCACCGGCGCTGGTGCAAGATTAATTCAAGTAATAACCGGCGTCGGCATTGGTTTCATTTTGGCGCGAACTTGGCAAGGCGATAGGAATTTCGAGCGCGCCTTAAAAAAACGCCGGTGTATGCCGCGTTATTGTCCGCTTTGCCGCAAGGAGAAAAACAAAAAATATGACAAACGATAAAAAAATCTGTGAAAATTGTGGATTGCCGCGCACGCGAACGGCTGTTATTTTATTCGAAGAATGCCTGTTAGTTTGTATGAAATGTTGCGACGAATGGCAACGCACCGGTGAGCCGCGCACCAACGACGAATTACAAAGTTTTTACTTTAATGAGAATCGCAAAGCCGAAGAAATCGCGGGAATAAGGAGCAGCTAAAAATGAGAAAAGCAGTTGAAATCTTACGAAATAGCGATGGCAGCTATTCGATTTATTTATACAGCCGGGAAACTTTTCGCGGGACTTACGAAGAGTGCCAGGAAGAAATCGCACGAAACGCGATGTATTGGTGAATCACGCGGACGGCAAATGGCATAAATAATCACTTATGGACGTTTCGCGGTATCGGATAAAAACCGCGCTAAATAAAAATGATAATAGTATCGCAAGAAACAGAAATGATAAACGAGAATAGCGAAAGTAGAGTGGTAATTTGCAAAGGGGTCGTCAGTGATGGTAACAGGATAACAATTGACTTAGAAAATTACAGCCTTTCAGAGTTATTATCCGGAAGTGTAAACCACTTTTTAAGCCTTGACTTATCCGGCGAGGTAAATAAGTCGGCATATGAGGAAGCGAATTTGCTGTCGGCTGCTTGCCAGTTTTTGGAGGAACAGCAAAGCGAAGAAGGTGTTGAGGATTGGGTGAATTCAGTAATCTATTTCGAAACCGAAACGTGGTCGGCCGCCGCGCTAGTGGACGCTGTCGCAAAGAAATACCCTGACTTGCCGCCTTTCGCGCTGCCACACATAAAAACTGTCGCCGAAATGGGTTTAGCTACATTCGAGGCAAGACTGGACACAAATCAACTGGTAAGCTTGATAAGTTTCCACTTGCGCTCAGTTTTATTACCGTTTTGGCGAAATGAAGAGTTCAGTGCTCAGCTTAATAGGCTTCATAAACTAAAAAAGCCAACTCCAACTTTAGAAGAATTAACGGAGCAAGTTGATTCTCTGAGACTGGGGCTGGAAAAGATACAACGTGTGCTTGAGTCGTGCTCACGTTCTTTTTTAGGACAACGTTTTGATAATACGGTTGATTCTGACGAACTCCCGTTTTGAAAAACAAAAGCCGTGAGCGTTAAAACTCGCGGCTTTTCCTTTGTCTACAATTATTCACAAAAAACATATCACGAAGCCGCGAGCGTTAGAACCCGCGGCTTTTCCTTTCCAAGCCATACCTACCTAAGCCTTTCCATACAAAACACGCTTACAGGCAATCACTCGGCGGACATACGCGGCAAAATAGCAACAAACTTCAGTGTTTATCAAGTGTCGAGCCTGCGTGTGCGTTGGTTGAATGACGGGTAGAGAACGCGAGTTCGGTTTGCAGTAGTCGAGCCTGCGTGTGCGTTGGTTGAATGTTTAGGTTCGACGATTCGCACTCAATACATAACGTCGAGCCTGCGTGTGCGTTGGTTGAATGGTCGTTCGGAATCCGAACGACCGTGAACGGCCGTCGAGCCTGCGTGTGCGTTGGTTGAATGGAGTTTGTAACAATAAATTGTTACAAACTCAAAGTCGAGCCTGCGTGTGCGTTGGTTGAATGTTTCGGGGAAAAAATTCCCCGAAACAAGTGACATCGAGCCTATGCGTGCGTTTGTTGAATGGGGCGGATGTTTTTTCCTCTCAGAAGGAAACCATCGAGCCTGTGCGTGCGTTGGTTGAATATGTTTTTCCAAAAACATTTTCAAGTTACTCAGGTCGAGCCTGTGCGTGCGTTGGTTGAATAATATCGTCTTGGGACGATATTTTCTTCGACATCGAGCCTATGCGTGTGTTTCAAATCATCTAAGACGTTGTGAGAAAATCCTTTTGACACATAATTTGAGACACGATTTTGGAGCGTCTTGTTGTGTATACTTTTTGTGACACTCAAAGAAAAGCGCGAGTGTCAACACATTAACCACTCGCGCCTCTTTTTTCAGTTTGCCGAATTACGCAGACGGTTAGCTGAAAAAACTCAAGAGCAACTTATCATAATCCATACTTCGTGAGACATCATTCATCATCATCATTTGTCCGTTACAACGGACGGTGTTTCTAAAGAAACGGATTCTGGCTTCTTAGCGGGTCGAAGCCCCTTAACTGGCTGAGTTTTGCTGTTAACTCTTCATACCGTCGCTCGGCTTCTTCACGCATTTCTTCACTGGGACGCGGCACAATCGTTTCAAGCCGAGCAACTAACTTCGCCCGGTCTGCTTCTGTAAAACTTTCTAATTTGCGTTCGCAGTCTTTCCAAAAACTCTCAAGCCGATTCACAGATTTGAGAGCGTGTTCGGGAATTGTAGCTAGATAAACCAATGTGCGATGCTTCACCTTGCCGCCATCTCGAAAACTTTCGATGACCGAGAATTGAAGTTTGTTGAATCGTTTATTAATTTTGATATACATAATTTGTAGTGATGTCAAATAGTGCATTTAAGTGCGGAATATGACATCACTACAATAATATACATTTTGTAGTGATGTCAAATGGACATTTAAAACGACAACATCACTACAATTATACACATCTTGTAGTGGTGTCAAATATCGGCGGTGAACGATAAAGGAAAAAGCCGCGAGTTTTTACGCTCACGGCTTTCTGTTCTTTGGCGAGTAGAATCGGCGGATTTAGCTGGGTTTTTGTTTGTCGGTAGGTATGACGTTGGCAAAGATGCGGTCGGCAAGTTTGTTTGATTGCACACCCGCACGCGCCCGCTGGCGAATCTCGGAATTCAATACATCATTAAAAGTCCGCTTGACTTCGTCCTCGTCCGGCACTCGAAAGAAATGCGGATTATCACGCATTATTATTTCAATTGCTCGCTCATCGCTAATAGAGCCGGACATTGTTTTTTCGCGGAAGAGGCGCACAAATTCTTGTTTGTCTTTCACCGTGCGAAAGATACTCGTTGTTTTTTCGTTATTCATTTTTATACGCCTCCACGCATAGACAAAGATGACGGAGTGATTTTGATATTTCGCGCCTGTGCCAAAAGCGATTCGATAGAACGTCGGCGTTCGCTAATTTCTAATCTGGTTTGGCGAAGGTCTTCATTGGCGTTAGTGACCGCGCCGCTCGCAATGTTGAATTCCACCTGCAAGTCGCTGATTTTCTTTCGCATTGGTTCGATTGGTTCAGCGAGTTTGGCAACTTCGGCTTGAAGCTCTGGTAATCGCTCTTCATCGCGGCGTAAAAGAAGCCGCTCAAGTCGGATTTGCGTTGCCAGAAGCTCGACCGGTATATCGTTAGCGCGATGCTTCAGACTGATTAAACTCGCACTGTCGGCATCATCAGCCGCAATTGCCATTTTCTTGCCTAGGTCGGCTTGCTCCGCCGACAACGTTTCTATGAATTTTGTAGTGTCTTGTATTTGTTCAACCAGTGATTTTTCTGTCATTTTATTTTATCTCCTGTGGCTTTTTGCCATTGTTTTATTGAGTGTATGAGTTTTTACATACTGTAGAAAGTTCCCACAGTTATTCCGGTTGCCGCCCATAATGCGAGCGACGCGGCTAAAATTAAATCGTCGTGCGTGCCTTCACGCCACGCGCCGTATGAATCGTGCGCGTTATCATTTATTTTCACAGAGAAGTTTTGCAATTCCCGCGTCAATGTCTCTGCTTCCGGCAGTTCCGAAGCAATCTTTAATCTTTGATTTTGCAGAAAAACTTGCACGACACTGACTAAATCTCTTTTGGGAACGCGGGTCGTTCCGTTCTCTTTTGAAACGGTAGCTCCGCCGGTTATCAAAATCGGTTCAAGCCTTGCCTTCATTCGTTCACGCTTGAAAAGGTCAATAACCGCCGCGCCGCAGCCGGTCGCGTCAACTGCCAGCATCGGTCGCGTGCGTCCGCTCTGTATCTGCGGGCTGTTCATCATTCGCACGGTGTCGGCGACGATTGACGGGTAGCTCGTGCGAAGTTTCCAGCGTTCTAAATGCCGACAATGAAACGTGTAATTGTCTTTTGAAGTGCCGTGACGTTCCATCACGGCGATTGCCGAAAAATCCTGACTTTGCCCCAAGTCTAAACCGACGAAATACGCCGGGCGCGACGTGTTTGGGCGTGGTAGATTTGCCATTTGTTCTTTACCTGAGTAAATTTGCATTTTTTTTAATATCTGCCAGACGATATTTGCCGGGTTTGAAGATTCGCGCCCGGCAAATATGGCGGTAGTCGGAGACCGAAAGAGCATAAGTCTCTTCCGTGCGCCTTTTGAGTTATGCCAAAAGCCTCAAAAGCGCGCAAAAATACCGCCAAGTTTAATTTGTGCCGGACGACATTTGCCGCGCTTTTTCGGCTTGGCGTTCGGCTATTTCCTCTTTTTCCATTTCTTTTTCAATTACTTGGCAAGCCGCCTGAACACTTAAGCCGAATCGAACGGGCGGAAAATTCAAATGATTTTTTTCGAGCAGCAAGACAACATCGTTTGAAAGTCCGGGCGTTCCCGTGCTCGACTCAAATTGCCCGCGAAGTTTCATATACGCTTTTCTTTTTTCGTGAAACTCGAACAACTTGTTGGTGAACTTTTCGGCAAGTTCGCCGATTGCGTCATCAAGTTCGCGCCGGAGTTCGAGTGATTCATTAAAAAGAGTTTCGGCTTGCTGTGCGGTTGTCCGTGCCGTTTCAATCAAGTTTTGCCGGGCTTCGGATGCCGTAACTTCGTTAAAAGCCGTTTGGAGTTCGCTTTGTTTGACTTCTAAAGCCGTTATCGAACTGGTTAAGGTATCAAGCGCGGCTTGTTCGGATTGAACTTCAGCAAGTGGTGTTTTGCCGCTAACAAAGCCGTCTTGAAGCGTTTTCAGGCGGTTGTTGAGACGCAACCGCATCGCAATTAATTCCGACAGCCTTTCGGTTGTTTGGTCGAGTTCGGTTTTTATAGTTGATATTTTCATTGTTTGTTCTCCTTAAATTTTTCAATAAAATCCTTTTCGGGGCGGTTAAATTCATCTTCAAGTCGCCGGTTTGTTTGGCTGCGCTTTTCTTTGTTTTCCGCCTCTTTTTGTTTGCGGATTTCGTCATAATACGCCTCGTTTTTTTCTATTTTTTGCATATATTCTGCTCCTTTTTGTTGTTAATTTTCAGTAAAGCGGGTAGCTCACTGATTCGTATTCAGTGTGTTCGTAAACGGGTTGATTCGCCTTCCAGACGGCAAGCGCAACCGCAAGTAAAATGTCGTCGTGCGTGCCTTCACGCCACGCGCCATACACGTCGTTTGCCGCATCCGTAATCTTGACGGTGAAGTTTTGCAATTCGCGGGAAAGCGTTTCGGCAAGGTCAAGGGTTGCGGCAATCTTCAGCATCCGGTTTTGTAAACCAACTTGCACGACCGATACCAAATCTCTTTTCGGAACGCGAAATGTTCCGCTTTCCTCTGATACGTTCGCACCGGCGACAATCTGAATCGGCACAAGTTCGGCATTAATCCGTTCACGCCGGAATAAATCAACCACCGGCGCGCCGACTCCGGTTGCGTCAACGCAGAGGACGGGTTTTCGGTCCGGTATGCGGCTAGGGTCAAGACCGTTAATCAGCTGCACGGTGTCGGCAACGATTGACGGGTAACTCGTGCGAAGCTGCCATCTTTGTAGATGGATGCAATTCAACTCCGTCAAAACATTTTTGGTGTTATCAGAGTTAATCTCTTCGCTCGCCTTTTTGCTGGTCGTAACGATGCGCACGGATTCGATAATTGCTAAAGCACTAAAATCTTGCGCCTGCCCCAAATCAAGACCGATAAAAAGGTTTTTCTCGGTTTTGACTGTGGTTTCTATTGGTGTTTCTCTTTCTTCGTCACCATAAAACATAAAAAATTAGCTCCTTTCAAAAAGCGGTTTGATAGTTGGATCAAGTGCCGCTTGAATATCGTCATAAGAAAAAACTTGGTCGCTTGTTTCGACAAATTCGCAGAAATACTCCTGCAAATACCACCAATCCCCGATCATTGCCCGTTCGCGCATCAACCAATCTTTATCTATGCGGGGGCATTGGTCGGCGGTTATCTTCACCTTTCGCCAGCCTATTCCGTCCGTCCATTCCGAATAGAAAAACCCGCGTTTGCCGAATGGAGTTGAAAGCAGAATGATTCGTCCGGCTGAAACGGCAAGCATCGGACGGACGCTTTGATATAGCGCATCTTCGACGCGTGACGCTTCGTCAATGATGAGTAAGGAAACGCCCGAAAAACCGCGTATCGTGGCTTCTTTGCCCGGCAAAGCGACAATCCTTGAGCCGTTCGATAACTCCATTCTCAAAGACGATTCCTCGACGGCTTGCGGTAAAGATTCCGATTCAAGCGCGTTATAGAATGTCTGCAGTTTGCGGAATAATTCCGTGCTTTGCCGCAGACTTGGCGACAATAAAAGAATCAATGAATCGGGCGTGTAAATCGCTTGATGAAGCGCGAGAATCGAAGTAATAGTTGATTTGCCGCTTTGCCGTGAGCAAAGTAGAATCATCTGCTTTGCGTCCGAGCGCAGTAAGTCAGCCTGCCACGCATCCGGCGTAATGCCAGCACGCCGCGCCATCATCACGGCATCGCGTTTTTCAATTTCCAAACGCTCTTTAACCGCGTCCCGTATCGCCTGCATCCACATCGGATTGCTCGATAAGGGGTCGCAAGTGTCTGATGATGTCATCGTGAGATAATCCATATTTTGCCGCCTCCGTCTTCCAGTCATTTACCTGTAAATCAATATCAATCGCCTGCGGTGCTTTGCCTGCGATGCGGTCGTAAACCTCTTTTACCGCCCACGATTCGCCTTCGACGATTGCACAATATAGAAGGCGTGCATTAACGGCGTCGAGATTCGTTATCTTTGAAATGCCTTCGCAAAAATCGGTGATTGCTTTTGCATTCTGAATCTTGTCGGGCGCGATATTCTCCAGCATCTTGGCAAGCCGGTTTTTTATGTCAATCGCGCCTCGCGGTTTTCCCGCAGGGTTTGGCACATCACCTACCTGGAACATCTGAAGATTTTTCTTCGAGTTCGGGTGTTGCCCGCGCCCGTATTGCTCCGTTTCATTTCTCATTTCTTTCTCATTATTTCCCATTTGTTATTTCTGCTTAGGAGCGTTTTCTAAAGTTGAATCAGCATCCGCCGCAGCTGTTAAAAGTTTGCAGATTTTATCGGCGACTTGCTCAAGGTAACATTCGGCAATCACGTGCGGATTACCGCCTTCGGATGTCTTAATAATCAAATGCCTTTGGTTGTGAAGCATTACGGTAAATTTTGGGTTTGGCAGCGTGTCTTTTACTCTGGTTGTTGTGTGCGTGGGATACTCAGCTTTCCGGGCTACCACATCTGCCATGTTGACGGTTTTCAGTGGTCGAAGTCTGTATTCACCGTCTACCGTTTGTTTACTGGTTGTTTTTGTTGTGTTTGTCGTATTCATCTTTGTTTCCTTGCCTCACAGAGGCGTTTTTATTGTCAAAGGCTGCCCTTGCTATGTCTTTTCAAACGCTCCAAGCTATACTTCGCAGGTTTTCCGGCTGTCTGCATTTTCTTTCGGCTTCGGTTTCCGATTCGCCGTTATAAATGGCAATCGCTTTTCGCTCATCAAAAATTGTTTCAAAATCCCGTTTCAGTTTTTCATCACTCAAAACGGTTTCGAGTTTTGCATTGTATCGGTCAACAAAATTATTAAATTGATTTATTTCGGCTTGCTGGCTGATTAGAAAGTCTGCCAAGTCATAGCCGTTTGCTTTCTGGTCGCCGGTAGCGTGGTTTTCTATCAGCGACGATACTTTGACTGTTAAGCCTTGTGTTCGTGCTTCAGACGCGATGCCTTGCCAAAGATTAAAGCCGTCCGCGTCAGGGTAAAGAATGATTTGACGCGTTCCCAACCTTTGCAACCGTTCGGCTTTTAGCCAGGGTTTAGAATTGCAGGCAAGCCAAACAAATTCGGGAAAACAAAGACTTGCGACGATTGCAGTTTTTTCGGCTTCGACAACGGCAACTGGTTTGTTTGGGAATTTACTTAAGAGATGTTCGCCGAAAAAGATTTGTTTATATTGAAAATCTTCTTTGAGTTTTAATTTTCTAACCAGAGATGAAACATCGAATTCGCCTTTGAGCCGTCGCCCGGTCGCCCGGTTGAATTTGATAAGTTTTGCCTTACAAACGCGGTTTAATCGGTCAATCTGTGGAAAGCAGCAATAATCTTGATACGTTCCGACAAAATACATTTTCAAAACGGCTTGGATTTCGTCGCCGCAATCAGGGAATAGATTAAGCAGAAATTGCACAAAGGCGTTACGGTCGTAATTGCCAAGTGTCGCTTTAAGATGTTCCGGCGCGATGTAATCCGGCTTAGTCGCTGCGGCTCGTTTATATTCGACTTGTGAGCCGTTTTTCACGGCAAAGGCATAGTTAGGTGTGCCTCGTTTCTTCGTTTTAGCGGATTTCAAAC
>MWVT01000263.1_pt1 | contig 11581 bp, 11 predicted proteins | sample 1047201 | NCBI WGS metagenome assembly MWVT01 (sample SAMN06349988, study PRJNA376086) | soil metagenome | isolation source: TG5-1 sample Antarctic (ecotone) soil | place: Antarctica | collected 2015-01-13 | reverse complement strand
GTTCGTAAACGGTCTGCAAAAAGAATCACATCATCCTTAAGTAACTGCTGTACTGTTGCAATGTTTGTGCGAAGGATTATAGCACCAGATGAGGAGTGTTGATACACAACACGTCCAATACTTTCCAATTCCGGTGGAAGTTTTTTAAAAGTAAGGACAACCGAAATACTATCTGACTGTTTTTGTTGCAGTAAAAGTTTAAGAGCCGGAGATAAATTTTCTGCCTGCAGTCTTCGATCAATTTGGGCGAAGCTTGTTAATGAAAAAATCAAGAAAAAACAAAGGCACAGAAGTTTGATTAGTGACATAAGTAAAAAAGCAATTTAATTATATCTATCCTATAAAATGAATAGAAATTTTTACTAGGTAATTTATACGATTGAAAAAACAACTTTAAACTTGTTTGCAACATTGCTGCTTTTATTATTTGTTAATGCATTTTAACTCACCGTAACTTTTGATCGCTATTTGATAAACAATCATTTAAAAAAATAAAAACACCACAATGAAAAAAACATTCAAACCCTTAATGGCTGCATGTTTTGCAGCAATGCTTTTTTCTGCTTGTACTAAAGAAGTACAGGAAACCGAAGAAGAAATTTCACAGGAAACGATTGCAAAGATCAAATCTTTAGGATTTGGCACTTCTGATCTTCAAAAAACCGAAGGAGGTTACCTGGTGGAAGGAGATATTATTCTTACACAGGACAGATTAAATGAAATACCAACTTCACCTACTCTTAGAATTGCGGGAGATGAACAGTACCGTACAAATAATCTTGTATCTGCAGGCGGCGGACGTAACATTACGGTTAGTGTAAGTGGTAGTGTTTCAAGTGGCTTTTCAAATGCGGTTAATGCAGCTATTGCCCGGTATAACGCTCAAAATCTTCTGCTTACTTTCTCAAGAGTGACAAGTGGCGGAAACATCAATATCAGAATAATCAATACAGGACAATACATAGCATCTGCCGGTTTCCCAAGTGGAGGTAATCCATACAATGAAATTAAGTATGCTAAAAAATATTCTAATTACGGTTTAAACTTTATGACCACTGTAATCGCTCATGAAATGGGGCATTGCATTGGATTCCGCCATACCGATTATATGAACCGGGCCTATAGCTGCGGGAGCGGCGGTAGTGAAGGTGCAGGTACAATAGGAGCTATACACATACAAGGTACACCTACCGGCCCAGATGCTGCTTCCTGGATGCTGGCTTGCTTAAGTAGTACCACAAATCGTCCTTTCAATAGCAACGACATTACTGCATTGAAATATTTGTATTAATAACAAAATAATTTATATCCATAAAAACCACTTGCACTAGTGGTTTTTAAATAAACCCTTTTTAAAATCTCAAAAAAACACATGAAAAAAACGTTCAAACCCTTAGTGGCTGCGTGTATTGCGGCAATGGCTTTCACTGCTTGTACTAAAGATGTAAAAGAAACAGTTCAAGAGGAAAGTATCTCAGCTTTAACTTTAAGTAAGATTGAAAAGCTTGGCTTTTCAGCCGAAGGTGTAGTTAAAACAAATGGCGGCTATCTTGTAGAAGGCGACATTAATTTAACTGAAGAAGAATTAAATTCCCGCCCTTCTTCGCCAAACATGATCATTGCACAGGAAGAACAGTACCGCACTTTTAACCTGGTAAGTGTTTCAAAACATCCTGTTATTAAAGTGGCGCTCAGCAACAGTTCCGCTGCACATGAAGCCGCTTTTTCCGCTTCCCTGGACGAAGCCATTCTTCGCTATAATGCAGAAAACCTGTTAATTTCTTTTCAACGTGTTACTACCGGCGCTGATATAACCGTAGTGGCTTACAATGAAGTTAGTAATGTATTGGGTTCAGCAGGTTTTCCAACAAGCACTGGTGATCCATACAACCAGGTTAAGATGAACACTTACCATTACAGCACTGGAACGGGAACTACCAATGTTAATTACATTGCTACTATTATGGCACATGAATTTGGTCATTGTATTGGATACCGTCACACCGATTATTTAAACCGTGCATATAGCTGCGGCGGTCGCAGGTCTAATGAAGGACAAACAAATAATGGTGTTGGCGCTGTGCACATAGCCGGTACACCAACTGGTGGCGATCCTAATTCTTGGATGTTAGCTTGTGTGGGTTCTAATGTAAACCGTCCATTTAATACAAACGATAAAACAGCCTTGAGTTCTGTTTATTAAAATGATCATTGTTAAAAAGCCGCTGTAAAAACAGTGGCTTTTTTTTAATAGGAGCTTCATGTAAAAACTATCCAACATTTTACATTGTTGCTTCAATTGAATCTTAAGCCAAACAGTTGCGTTAAAATATTTGAACGAAACTGTTACTAATGAAATTTCATCGAATACTATCGCTCAAATTAAAAAGATGGGATTTAGTGTTGAAGGAGTACAAAAGGCTGGATGTTGGCTTGTATTGGAAGAGGCGTTAACCGTCCTTTTAATACAAACGATATTACTGCATTGAACTACGTTTATTAAAAAACTTTTTTATTTCCTTAATGTAACGATCATTATAAAGTAATATTATTATTTTTATTTATCACTTCCGGGCAGGAATTTTGTACCTATGACTATCGGTTATTTATTGGGGGTATGTTGACTTCAAGTTCTAAATACTTTAATTATATGAAACAAATTTTTAAACCAGTAATTCTTGCATGCTGCCTAGTTATGTTCTTTACTGCCTGTAAAAAAGAAAAAAGGGAAACTGCTCCTCTAGAAATTTCTGTTGAAACTTTATTACAAATCAGAAACCTTGGATTTAGTACAGAAGGTATAAAAAAAGAAGAAGGCGGATACATGGTTGAAGGCGATATTTTTTTACCAGAAGCCGATCTGCAGTTTCAATCAACATCTCCCAATATGGTGATTGCACAGGAGGAACAATACCGCACATTTAAGGTTGTAAATTCCCTGGCTTATCCAAAAATAAAAGTAAACTTGAATAAAAATTCCTCCGCACACCAACGTGTACTTTCAGCAAGTTTAAAAGAGGCCATTAAACGTTTCAATTCACAACACCTGACAATCAAATTTCAACATGGCAATTCAGCAAATGAGCATACAACTATAACAACTTATAACGAAGAAAGTAATACACTTGCTTCAGCAGGCTTCCCAACAAACAATGGTGCACCTTTTAATTCAATACGAATAAATACCTATAATTTAAGTGCAAGCACAAGCGAAGCAAACATCAATTATATTGCTACCATTATTGCGCACGAGTTAGGCCATTGCATCGGCTTTCGCCATACCGATTATACGAACAGAGCTTATAGCTGTGGTGGTAGTGCTTCTAATGAAGGTCAGTCAACTACCGGTGTAGGAGCAGTACATATTCCAGGTACTCCTACTGGTGCTAACTCTGGTTCCTGGATGCTCGCCTGTATAGGAAACGGGGTTAACCGTGTGTTTAATACAAACGATATTACCGCATTGAGGTTTGTTTATTAAAAATAACTTTTTGTATAAAAGACCGTTGCAAAAAGACCGGTCTTTTATTTAATGATGCGGAAGCACTGCCGGCGCAATTTACCTGCAAAATCAAAAGGGGTGGTTGCTTTGGTTATATCTTTTATAGAAGATGCTTTTAGTTGGGCAGTGCTTAATTTAAACTTTGTAAAATTGGTGCTGAAATATAAAACTCCATCTCTTGTTAATGTGTTCAGGCAAACATTGATCAACCTGGGATGATCTTTTTGAATATCTAAAAAACCATTCATACGCTTGCTGTTACTGAATGTTGGCGGATCCAATACAATAAGGTCATAACTCTCTTTTGGTCCTTCTTTTAAGAAGTGCAACACATCAGCATGAATAATTTCATGACTTTTATCACCAGGAAAATTCAGTTGCAGGTTTCGCTCTGCCCAGTGCAAATATGTTTTTGAAAGATCCACCGAAGAAATTTTTGCCGCACCTCCCCCAACTGCATAAACAGAAAATGAACCGGTATAGCAAAAGAGATTCAGCACCCTTAAACCCTTTACACTTTCTTTTACCATTTGCCTGGTTATGCGATGATCAGGAATAGCCCCGTATCTAAATAATCACCAAGGTTCACTATAAATTTTAATCCGTTTTCTGTAACAACAAACTCATTTTTATTTTCTGCAATTTTTTGGTATTGATCAAGTCTGTTCTCTTTACGCTTTCTTAATTTTTTATAAATTTCTTCATTAGGTATTTCTGTAATCTCCGAAATGATTTGTTTAGAACGCTCCCACCATTTATCATGTTCATCGTCAGTAAGCTCATGATGACGTTTATATTCTGAAACATAAATCCTGGTTTCGTATATCTCAATCAGGAACGGAAACTCAGGAATGTCATGATCGTAGATCCGGTAACAGCTAATGCCTTGCCGCTTTGCCTGTTTGCTTAAATGCCGGTAAACTTTTTCAAGCCGGTTGCGAAACATTATATATTTTTCGAAAGGTTGTTGCATTGCTAAATTTTTTAGACCTTCGGGGTCTTTCCAATTTGTTCAAAAATAGTTATTAGATGTACGCCATAGTGGATATTGAAACAACAGGAGGTTATGCAGCGGGAAATGGCATTATAGAACTTTCCATTCAAATATTTAATGGAAATGCTATTGTTGAACAATTTGAAACTCTTATTAATCCTGGCCAGAATATTCCAAAATACATACAGGCTTTTACAGGCATTAGTAATGATATGGTACAAAAGGCGCCTTACTTTGAAGAGGTTGCAGAAAAAGTGTACACCATTATACAAGGCAATATTTTTATAGCACACAACGTAAATTTCGACTACTCCTTTATTAAAAATCATTTAGCCCATTTGGGTTACACACTCAATACAAAAAAACTTTGTACCGTACGGTTAGCAAGGCAAATTTTTCCAGGCTTTCCTTCTTATAGCTTAGGCAAGCTTTGCCAATCTTTAGGTATTGAACTAAACAACCGCCACAGGGCCGGCGGCGATGCGTTGGCTACTGTTGCATTGTTTCAAATGCTTTTACAAAATGATAAAAATAACTGCATTGAAAATAGCCTGAAGCGCAATTCGAAAGAACAAACACTACCGCCAAATGTTCCGAAAGAGCATTGGTTAAAATTACCTGCTACACCGGGTGTTTATTATTTCCACGATAGCAGAGGAAAGATTGTATATGTAGGGAAAGCGAAGAATATTAAAAGCCGTGTCAATAGCCACTTCTGCAACAACTCCGATAGCAGGCAAAAACAAAATTTTGTGCGTCATGTGTATGGCATCAGTTTTCAATCTACGGCTACCGAATTAATGGCAGCAATTCTGGAATCTACTGAAATAAAACGCCTCTGGCCTTCCTTTAATACATCGCAAAAAAGAGCAGAAGATGTTTTTGGCATTTTTGTTTACGAAGACCAGAGCGGCTACATGCGGTTAGCAATTGAGAAAAAAAGAAAAAGCTCCAATCCTATTTATACATTTCATTACAAAGTAGATGGGCATGGTGTTATACGCAAACTAATCAAAGAATTTTTGTTATGCCCCAAACTTTGTTTTATGCAAACTTCAACCGATAAATGCCAGGGAATTGTTGAAGAACATTGTTATGGAGCATGTGAGAAAAAAGAAATTTCTGAACTTTATAATGAAAGAGTATTAGCAGCCATTGCATCATTAACTAAACGTCCTTCTTACATTGTATTGGATAAGGGCTTGAAGAAAGAAGAACGATCGTGCATAATGGTTTTAAACGGAGCTTTTTTTGGAATGGGTTATTTACCAAAAAAATTTAATAGCATTACACAAGCCGCAATTGCGGAATACATTCAACCGTATAAAGAAAATAGTTACATCCGCACTTTGTTAAATGCACATTTCAATGCTTTTCCTGCGCAAGTACGCCATTTAGTTGAATGATTAATTAAGCCACTCAAACTTTTCATCTTTCGGCATCTTGTTAAATACTTCATACACCTGCTCAGGTGGTGAAGCTAATTTTCGCTCTAAAACATTCATCCATGCACCGTCAACAGAAAGTATAGCACAAAGAATGTCGCCATTTTTTATTATACGATGTTGAATGCTCCACCTGCTAAAATCTTTTCTTGATTTTATGAGTTTTAAATCAATTACCACTTTGTCGCCGGAGCGTATTTCTTTTCTAAAAATACATTCTTCGCGAAAGAGGATGGGACCAAAACGAAGCTTTTGCATCACTTCGGCTGACAAGCCATATTCATTTAAAAACTCAACCCGGCAAAATGCGCCCCAGTCGTAATAAACCGAATGCCGCAAATGAAAGTTAGGGTCAAGGTCTGACCACCTTATTTGAATGATGCGATTAAAATTCTCCATATTCATTTATTCTTTTTCGTAACCAAATAAAACCAAAAGCAGCCACGCTGCAAAGAGCAAAATCTATAAAAAACAAGCCCGTAAACCCAAGCGCTATTGCTATTTGCGAAGAGAACAGCGGCGCCAACACTTGCCCTATAGCAAACGTCATTGTATAAACAGCAGCGTATTGACCACGGTTCAAATTATTAGTACGCCGTACCCAAAAATCATTGGTAAAAGGAAAAAGCAACATCTCACCAAATGTTATTACCAGCATACTCAGCAGTATTAAAGCCAGAACCGGAGCAACAGCTAATAATAAAAATGACAACGCTATCAAAAAACAACCATATACCATGTACACTAATGTTTTATTTCTTTTCTCTAATTTATATACAAGCACCATTTCCACCAGAACAATTATTAACCCGTTGGAAGCCAAAACAATTCCTATAATAGCTTCGCTCATGCCAACGCTTTCTTTATAAAAGACAGGAACAATGGAGAATAGCTGAAAGAAACAAAACCCAATCAGCATTAAAAAAAACATCCCGAGCAAAAAATTCTTGTCTTTGTATGGCGACTTACCTATATTTTTTGATGGAGTGCTATCGCTTTTATTTTTTTCATTGCCTTCTGAAGAAAGAAAAATATATAACAACCAGGCAGCTAACATGCAGGTAATTCCATCTGTCCAAAAAAGAAGATTGTAATTAATACTCGCTAATATGCCGCCAATAGCCGGTCCAATGGCCCATCCCAAATTAATGGCAAGCCGGTTTAATGAATAACACCTTGTTCTGTTACTATCATTGCTATAAAAGGCTATTGCCGCGGCATTCGCTGGTCGAAAAGCTTCGCCCAGGCTACTTAATATAAAAATACAAACGCATATTTGCAGTAAGGTTTGCATATAGCTCAACACAATAAAGAGCATTCCATTTAAAAACAGACTACCTATCTGTACCGCAAAAAATCCAAAACGGTCAGACAACTTTCCACCGATAAACCCGCCAAAAATAGCACCGGCCCCAAATGCCGCCATTACAACGCCTGCCTGGGTGAGGGAATATCCCTTTCCGATTAAATAAACCGTTAAAAAAGGAATTACCATGGTGCCGCTTCTGTTAACCAGCATAACTAAGGATAACCACCAGACAGGCTTTGATATTCCACTAAATGCATTTCGGTACAATTGAACAGAAGCCTGAAGCATTTGCTAAATTAAATGTTCATTAGCACAGGCTTACCTACTATCCATTATTTTTGTCGCTATAAAATTTATTCATGAAAACATTATTCACCGTTCTTGTTTTAATTACCGGCGTGTCTGCTATTGCGCAAAAGAAACCTTTACCCATTAAAAAACCTGTGCCCGTTAGTAAATCAGTAACTACTGCAGCGAACCCCTTAAAAACAATTAATGATTCAGCCAGCTATGCAATAGGCGTAAGCGTTGCTAATTTCTACAAGCAGCAAGGCATAAATCAATTGAATACTTCATTGGTTTCAAAAGCGATCAATGATATTTTAGCTGGCAAAAAATCTTTGCTTGATGATAATGAGGCCAACAGTGTAATGATGCGTTGTATGAACATGGCATCGGAATCCAAAGCAAAACCAAATATTGAAACCGGCGAAAAATTTTTGGCGAAAAATAAAATAAAGCCTGGGGTTAAGACAACTGCTTCCGGTTTACAATATGAAGTTGTTGTTGAAGGCACAGGACCTAAACCTACAGCAACAGATAGCGTAACCTGCCATTATGCAGGAACTTTAATCAATGGAACTGAGTTTGACAATTCGTATAAACGTGGTCAGCCAATAACTTTTGCGGTTGGCGGTGTTATTAGAGGATGGACCGAAGCTTTGCAATTAATGACAGTAGGTTCTAAATATAAATTATACATTCCGCACCAATTAGCCTACGGAACAAATGATATGGGAAATATACCTGCCGGCTCGGTGTTGCTTTTTGAAGTAGAATTGCTGGACATTCCAACAAGAAAATAAAACTGAAAGAAATAATACTTTGGCCAAAGTATTATAACAGATACAAAAAAGAAGGGATGGTCACGAAAGACCATCCCTGTTAGGAAATAATCGACCTTAAACTATCGCTTCTTAATGACTACTTTTTCTACAGTTATTTCTGCAGTGGAAAGGTCGGTAACTTGAATGCTATACATACCGCTTTGCAGCATGTCGATTGAAAGATTATTTGCTGTAATATTTTTGTATTGTTTTACTATACGTCCGCTCATATCACTTACTATTACGTTTTTTGCGGAGTTGTCTTCTAATATCAGTGTTACTTTACCATCCATGCTGGGGTTCGGGAAAGCAATAATGCTTTTCTTCATAGATTCACCGCGAACAGAACGCACTTCACTGTATGCTGCTTTGCCATCAAAGTCCACCTGTTGAATACGGTATTGCGAAACTCCTTTTGCAGTGTTTACATCATTGTACTGGTAAGAAAGTGTTGAAGAACTAGTGCCTTCATTTGCTTGTGAGAAAACAAATGCTATGTTTTTCCACTCACCGCTTGTATTACGCTGAACATTAAAGCCACGGTTATTGCTTTCGCTTGCAGTTTCCCATTTAATAGCAACTCTTTCTTTGTTACGGGTTGCAGTAACAGATTTGAAGAGAACAGGAAGTATTGAACAAGCATTTTCGACACGTAACAGCCGATTAAATTGTCCGACACTGGTTGTTGCTGTAGCTGACACCCATACTGCACGGTTAGCGGAAGGATTAGTAACGGAATATGGAAGATAATCGACGCGCCCTGATGTGTAAGGATTACCAGTATAAACACTAATACCACTGACAGTGCGCCCAGGCACAGCCGTTTCTTCTATTGCATTAAAAGAACCATTTCCATTGTCTACAAAAACATTATAAGTTACACTAACCGGATTAGTTGATACATTAACTGAACTTAAATCAACTTTAATTTCCCTGCCGTTGGTTCCGTCAAATTTGCCGCAAAAGAAGGTACCAGCTACATTCAGATCCTGTGTTACCGGAGGTAGAAATAACAAATTTGCATTAAAGCAATGTACTGCACTTGCGAAACCAGAATTAGATGACCATACATCACCCTTAATACTTAAAGAGGAAGGGCAAGTAGTATATGTTTTGGAAATTCCCGTTATGCGATATTGTGTTCCTCCTGCTATTGCAGTTTTTACTAATACTCCTCCTAATACTATAGTTGTGCCGCCGGGGTAAGCACTACTTCCTATTTTTACAATACCATCTTCAACAACAATAGTTCCTATTGCATTAGAACTTGTGAGCTGTGCTCCAGTTGGGCGACTTCCATAAGTATAACTAGGATAATCCGGCTCCAGCCATAAATGCGCAAAACTCCATTTGTTTCCATTGTTAGAAGTTTGATCCCAGCCAATGTCGAAAGTGATAGTGCAAGAGCCACCGGCATTATTGGTCAAGGTGTTTAACTTGAAATACAGGTTTGAAACGACACAAGGGTCGGCCATTGCAGTTTTAGAAACAGCAAGAAAGCCTGTAATTAAAAAAAACGAAAGTAGAATCCTTTTCATGATCGATAGTTTAAGTTTTAAAAATGTTTAAGGTGCCCGCCGTGGCGAACTATGATGGTGCGACTACATCCTGCTTTGAGGTTGATCTGGAAAGGAAATAAATGCGGCTATTGCAGTTAGGATGTGTGGACAAAAAAAGGATTGGCAAGAGGTTGGCTCTTATGCATCATCATGGGATTGGAGCATTAGTGCTTTGTGCACAAAAAAACTAACGATCAATTTTTGGAATTTGGGTACGGCTTTGTAGAGGATTGGGAATTATCTCCTTAAGAGATAAAAAATAAAGGTTTTACGACACAATGTAATTAACGATCTGTTTTTGGAATTCGGGTACGGCTTTGTAGAGGATTGGGAGAAATAATAAACTTGAGAAAACAAAGAAAGAAAGAATATTTTTAAGATGCAAGTGTTTCAACTTATTTTTTAAAAAGAAAGTTAGAAGCATTAAACTACTGAAACCCTGGTGCACTCCTGAACCATCTTTAATGCTTTTTTAAATTGTTCTTCTTCAGTAAGATTTGTATTGTCTAAAATTGTTGCATCATCTGCTTTTCGTAATGGGCTAACTTCCCTGTGAGAGTCAATATAGTCACGCATTTCCAGGTTATTCTTTACTTCTTCAATTGTAATGTTCGGATTCATTTCGTACAACTCTTTGAAGCGCCTTTCAACACGTACCGCATTGTCTGCAGTCATAAATATTTTTAATTCAGCATTGGGAAAAACAACGGTGCCTATATCTCGTCCATCCATTACAATACCTTTTTTAATACCTAATTGTTGTTGCTGCGCAACAGCAAACTCACGTACTTCTTTAATAGCTGCCACCTCGCTTACTTTCTCCGCAATTACAAGATCACGGATCACATACTCAACATTTTCTTCATTTAAATATATTTCCGAGCGTTCACTTTTTTCATTATAAATAAATTCTAATGTAATATTCCTTAAAGCAATTATTACTTCTTTCGGATCTGTCCAGTCAACGTGGTTACGTAAAAAGTAAAGAGTAATGGCACGGTACATGGCACCGCTATCTACATAGATGTAACCAAATGCTTGCGCTAATTGTTTTGCTAATGTGCTTTTGCCACATGAAGACCAGCCATCTATAGTAATAATAATTTTTTTCATTGCTATACAAATTTGGTAACTAAAAATGGAACAACAAAAAGAGGCTACCAAATTTGGAAGCCTCTTCAGATTTAATTTTGAAAATTAATACTTTATATACGATTGTGCATTGACTATACTGCCTTTCTCATCACGAACCCGTATTAAATAACTACCATTACTAAGCTTCGAAAGCTGAAGGCGAATTTGTGATTTTCCCCTATTCAATTGTTCGCTTTGTATTTGTACTAATTGCCCAAATAGATTAACAACTTCGACTTTGATCTTTTCGGCACGTGGGGCACTGATCATAAAGCTGGCTATGCCCTTACCCGGGTTTGGATAAATGCTGTTGAAATTCCATTGAAGTAATAGATCCTGATTGTTATCAGATCGTGTTACGGCATTAGTTCCCAGAACTGAAACTGTGGCACCTAAAGCATACGAACCGTTAGCTTTTTCATTAAAGGTTATAGTATAATACCCGCCTATTCCTTCACCTAAATCAGTGTAAGTTGCTGCATATTTTTTAGTATTTTGAGAAGCGGCTAAAGTATAAGATGTAGCTGCAACC
>MWVT01000262.1_pt1 | contig 11586 bp, 14 predicted proteins | sample 1047201 | NCBI WGS metagenome assembly MWVT01 (sample SAMN06349988, study PRJNA376086) | soil metagenome | isolation source: TG5-1 sample Antarctic (ecotone) soil | place: Antarctica | collected 2015-01-13 | reverse complement strand
GGTGGAACAAAGAAGCCGCCAATTCGCAGGAGAGTGGCGGTAAAATTTCGGCGGTAAAAAGTTTTGCGCTAAATCGTTCGCCGTCGGGCGCGTTTGATATGGTCGGAAATGTTTGGGAATGGACGCAGGATAAAGTGACCGATAAAAACGGCGCAACCGATGAACAGGTCGAGCAAGCATTGAAAGGCGGAGGGATTTTGCGCGTTGTCAAAGGCGGCTCAGCAGGAGAAAAGGCTTCTCAAATTTCCGCTCAGGCACGATATCAAATCCCTGAAACGACTAAAGCTCCGACGGTCGGCTTTCGTTATGTCGTCGTGCGGAAACAATAAAAATGCCCTTGTATTGCCGAAAGTTTGTTGACGAAAATTGAAAGAGAGAAAAAGTTAAGGGAGAAAATTATTAATAATGAATAAGATTTTAATAAATTCAAAAGTTAATCAAAAATCAACTCAATTTTTTACGACTGCGGCATTTTTCTTACTGTTTGCAGTATTTTCCATTAATCTACGAGCCGCTCATTTGATGCAGGATGATTTGCGTAAGACAGTCTACGGTCCTAAAAAACCAAAGCTCCAACCGGCAAAAACCCCCGCCGGTCAAAACATAAAAACAAAAAAAACGTTTGCTCCGAAGTTTGCTCCGAAAACAATAATACCTTCTAGAAGAGCGACTGCTCCGAAAACAATAATACCTACGCGAAAAGTGAGGACTCTGAAAAAACCTTGGACAAATTCTTCCGTTCGTGAATTAGTAAACGTCACTTTTACTGCGCAACAGCCGTACGCGGAGATTTGGTTAAACGAAAAAAACGTCGGGCTAACCGATAAAAATTCGGTATTTTCAAAAAAATTATCTCCGAATACTTATCGCGCGATGGTAAAAAAGGGTAATCAAGTCGTCTTTCCTCCCAAGCTAATCAATGTTTCCGCCAAGCAAACCGATTTCAAATTATTTAATGAAACGGCTGTCAATAAAACTCTCGAATCGAAAACTGTAATTATCGTGCCGGAGCAACCGAAAAAATCCAGCGACGAATCAACGGATAAAGAAGCCAGCGCAAAAGTCAGGGAAATTTTAGAGAATTACGCCGACCCTTCAAAAACCGATTTAGTCAGCAGAGAAGACTGGGAACTTGTTTTCAAATCCGCGCAACTCGGACATTTGCAAGATTTTACGGCTGTTCAAATGGAAGCTCAACGCTGGTTTGCTTCAGGTCAAATCGAGCTTGCCAATCAAAATTATAATTATGCTTTTGCGGCTTTCAAAAAATCAATCGAATTTATGCCGAAATCGGCTTTGCCGTTTTACGGATTAGGCAACACCTATCTCGCCGACAATCAACCGGCGGAAGCCTTGAAAGCCCTACAACAAGCCATTCGAATTGACCCGAAAATGGCGATGGCTTACAAAAAAATCGGTGACGCGCAGAGATTGTTGAAGAATAAGAAGGATGCGATCGTTGCTTATAAAAATGCGATTCAACTCGGCTATACCGCGCCGGAAACACGCTATTGGTTGGGAGTGACGCTGCTGGAAAACGAGCGCACCAAAGAAGGTCTCCAACAATTAAAAGAGTTGGCGGAATCCGCTCCGACGGCGGAAATTTATGTTGCTATGGGCGATGCTTACGGGCAGCTTAAACAAAATGTCAGCGCCGTCGAGTTTTACCGCAAAGCAATCGAGAGCAAGCCGGATTTAGCCGTTGCTTATTTCAAACTCGGCAGCATCTATCTCAATGAACGCGAATACCCGAAAGCCAAGGAGGCTTTAGAAAAAGCGGTCGAGCTTGACCCGGACGGTAAAACTTTTAACCGTTCGGATGCCAAGAAAAAAGCTCGTGAAGCAACCTCAAAAATAAAATAATTTTCTGATTTTTTAAATTACGATTAAGGCGGAATAATATGAAAATAGAATCGTCAAAGACAACTCAAGCTGAAAAAAGGATCGCTCCGAACGATAAGCCTGAAACGAATTTCCGGTCGCTGTTTAATCCGGCGGACAAACTCGATTCTCCGCCGCCGACCGGCGGGTTTGCAAAAGTTCTGGAAGAGACGCGAAACCAAAACGCAAAAGATAAAAATTCTCTCTCCGGGCGGGAGACCGACCGCTCCGGGCAAAACTCGGAAACCGCCGAAGCAAATAAAGATGAAGAAACCGGCAAAAATGTTTCGAATCGGGAAAAAGTAGAAGAAAAAAATAAGAAGCACGACGGTGATAAAGAGCAATCGGACGAGCAAGACAAAGATTCGGCTTTTGCCTTACCGGGTATTCAAACCGCGATGAAATCTGCGTCGGAGACTGCGGTTCCGGCAGCGCGGTCTATCCTGCACGTTGCCGATTTGGAACGAATCGTCTCATTGATTCGCACACAAAATCTCAAAAACGCCGAACAAGTCGTCATCGCCTTGAAACATTCGGTTTTGGAAGGTCTGCAAATTAAACTGACAATTGATGAAAACGGGACGCTAAAAGCGGAATTTCTAGCCTTAAACGAACAAATAAAAAACCAGCTAAATGCGCGAAAACAAGAAATCACTCAAATTTTTCGTGAACGCGGCGTCAAATTGTCCGACCTAAACGTTCAACAAGGCTCTGAATTTGCGCGTCTGACAAATCATTCTGAAGTCAGTTCTCGGTCTGACAAAACTTCTAATAGTGAAACGGCTGACGGAGCGGCGGAGACAGAAGATTCCGGTAATCAAACTTCATACCGAATCTAAATTATCCGGCGACAATCACACTGCTATTCCGAAAAGCATGATTGAATAAACAACAGAGAAAAATACTAATCCGCATGTAAAAATCGGAAGCTCTAACATACGACCATCATTTTAAGCAGCAAGGCTTTACGATTCTGCTTTAGGTTACGCTGTTAAATCCAACAACAATCAAAGTGTGCCATCACGCGCGAAGCGAAAACAGCGATTTTCGTCAGACAAAATTTTGGTTGATGAAACGACAGCGAAAAGCTAAACTAACAATATGTTAAGTCAATATATTGAAGCAGCAATGCGTCAAGCCAAGTATGAGATATTGAGCGACGACGGAAGTTTCTACGGCGAGATTCCCGATTTTCAAGGCGTTTATGTCAACGCCGAAACGCTCGAAAATTGCCGCGAAGAACTTGCTGAAGTTTTGGAGGAATGGATTTTCTTTCGGATTTCCAGAAATTTATTTCTGCCAATCGTCAACGGTTTACAATTAGCGTTATTTCTTTTTCTTCGCTTCTAAATTGAACTTCTGAAGTAACCAGTCTAATACGACATCTTGGTCATGAATCGTCGCTCGTCGAATTTGAGCAAGCAGGTGAATTCGATCTGGTTTTGGCAGTGCCGTATTTTGCAAGCCTTCATTACAGTTCGTGCAAACCGCTCGAAGATTCTGCGGAGTATCGTCGCCACCTTTTGATTTATCGAGTATATGACCCATCGTCAATCGTACTGTTCGATTCCCACCGAGCGGATCAGGATCGCCCGCTGCAACCCCGCACATTTGGCAGGTGTATCCGTTTCTTTCAAGCACCCAAGCGCGAGTTTCCTTGGAGATGCCGCGTGCGAAAGCAGGCACTCGATCAACTGTTTCCATCAGATAATGATTTGGTTTTAAACTTGCGCGATCCTTGTGAGAAAGAATTTGGTAGCCGTCTTCATTTCGCAACTCTCGAACCCTTCGCGCCCACTCTACCGCGCCACCGCTGGCTTTTTGAATGTCCTTTGACTCAAGCACTACGCCAATATTGCGTAAAAAGAATTCAAGTATTAACTGTTTCGATCCGAGTTTTCGGGACATAATAATTTACGCTTCTTGCTCATCTAGATGAGCGGCGAAAGTCTGCAACTGCGGTTGAATAGCTATTGTTCGTTCTTCGCCCATTTTGACGTATAACGGATTTAGTTCAATCAAAATTGCTTTGCGATTTAACTCGCTTGCAGCTAGTCCAGTGGTTCCAGAACCGCTAAATGGGTCAAGAATTGTATCACCTTCATGCGACCCCAACAGAATACATCGTCTCGCCAACTCACGCGGGAATGTTGCCGGGTGTCCGTTTCTGCTTGAGTCGGGACCGAGTATCCAATAATTGCGGAGGTTCGCGCCGCTTTCCTCTCTAACGCCGTTCGGTTCGTAGAAGTAGGTTGGCGATTTTGCAAACATAAAAACTTCTTCCGTTGCGTTCGTTGGTCTATTTTTCACACTCTCAGGCATCGCGTTTTTTTTTATCCACGTTATTTTCGATCTCAAAATCCACCCGTCCGCCTGCAACGCGAAAGCGACGCGCCAAGGCAAACCTATCAAATCTCTGTCCTTGAGTCCCCAACATTCAGGAACTTTACAGTTGCGTTTTTGGATCAGTTTTTTTGTGTTACCAACCACGGCGTTTGGACCGCAATTACCTGTTCCGCCATTTCTCGCATACCCATCGCCAACATTAAGCCATACCGTTCCATCTTTGCGAAGGACGCGCCGGACTTCCCGAAACATAGCCACGAGATTATTAACGTAAAACTCCGGTGACGGCTCAGCTCCGATTTGCGCCGGATGATCATAATCGCGCAACCCCCAGTAGGGCGGCGAGGTCACGCAACATTGTACGGATTCAGCCGTCAGCGTGGGTAAAACTTTGAGACTGTCACCACTTAAGATTTGCAAATTGCTCATGTCAATCGTTATTTTGACTTAAACTTTATTGACAAGCAATTGAGGCGATACATTATTTTCTTAACTTTTCAAACACAAAGTAGGCTTCATAAATAAAGGGCGATATAACAAGTCATCAGATGTGAGCGCAAAACAGTTATTCTTAATTGATCACGCCTTTTCTTGACACTTTCCCGTCGAGCAATTAGTATTTATAGTTTCGGCTCTAATGCCTGAAGTCTATCTATATGTTCGAGTCTTTATCCGACAAACTGAAAAAGACGCTCAAGAATTTGCGCGGCGAAGGCAAACTCACGCCTGAGCATGTGGATGTCGCTTTGCGCGAGATTCGGATGGCTCTGCTTGAGGCGGACGTTAATTATAAAGTCGCCAAAGATTTTGTCGAAGCGGTGCGCGCCAAAGCCGAAGGGCAGGCGGTTTGGCAGGATTTGAAGCCGCACGAGCAGGTCGTCAAAATCGTTTATGACGAGTTAGTCGAATTGTTCGGCGGAACTTCTTCGAGGCTGGTTTTTACGCGGCAGATTCCGAATGTCGTGATGATTGTTGGGCTGCAAGGTTCGGGTAAAACGACTTCGACGGGGAAAATTTCGCGCTGGCTGAAAGATAATCAGGAAAGAAAACCGTTGCTTGTTTCGGTTGACGTTTATCGTCCCGCGGCGCGTGAGCAGTTAAGAGTTGTCGGGAACGCCGTTGGCATAACGGTTTATCAGGATAAGGAAACGAACGACCCATTGACGCTTGTTAAAGGCGCAATGACTTACGCGCAGGATTCAGGCTTTGACACTTTGCTCATTGACACGGCTGGTCGTCTGCACATTGACGACGACTTGATGGTCGAACTCGAACAAATCAAAGCTGAAACGAAGCCGATGGAAGTTTTGTTCGTCGCCGACGCGATGACGGGACAAGACGCGGTGCGGTCGGCGGAAGTTTTTCACGAGCGGGTCGGAATTACGGGCGTGGTTTTGACGAAAATGGATGGCGACGCTCGCGGCGGCGCGGCTTTGTCAATCAAACAGGTTATCGGTCAGCCCGTCAAATTCGTCGGTGTCGGTGAAAAATACGACGCGATTGAACCATTTTATCCCGATAGAATCGCGCAGCGAATCTTGGGAATGGGTGACGTTCTTTCGCTTATCGAAGAAGTTCAGGGCAAGATTGATGAAGACGAAGCACAGAAGCAGTTGGAGAAAATGACGAGCAATCAGTTCACGCTCGAAGATTTTCGCGCTCAGCTCGGACAATTCAAAAAACTCGGTTCGATGTCGAAGATTATGAAGATGCTGCCCGAACAAATGATGGGCGGTTTGCAGATTTCCGACGAGCAATCGGAAGAAGTCGAAGGACAGATGAAGCGCACCGAAGCAATGATTGATTCGATGACTAAGGCTGAACGCAGAAATCATAAAATCATTGATGCCAGCCGTAAAACTCGCATTGCTAAGGGTTCGGGTTCGACAATTGCCGAAGTTAATCAATTAATTCGTCAATATGAACAAATGAAAAAGATGATGTCGCAGATGAATCGCGGCGGTCTTCTAGGCAAATTAGCGGGCAAAGCGATGGGCGGACTCGGCGGCGGTTTAGGTGGCTTAATGGGCGGCGGTGGCGGACTCGGCGGTTTGCTCGGCGGAATGGGTGGCAACGGCGGTGCGGAAGATTTTGATAATAATTACGAAGAACAAACGGATTCTTTGGCGAAGAAATTGAAGAAGAAAAAGAGACACAAGAAAAGAAAATAGTGGTCAGTGGTCAGTGGTCAGTGGTCAGTTTGAAAATCAGACTGTCACTCGCCACTCGCCACTCGCCACTCACCACTAAAAATTATGTTAGGAATAAGTTTAATGAGAATGGGCGCGAAGAAAAAACCTTTCTATCGCGTTGTTGTAAAGGAAAAACGCTCGAAGCGCGACGGGAAGTATTTGGAAAATGTCGGAACTTATAATCCGATGGCGAATCCGGCAGAGATTGATTTGAAGCACGAGCGTATTCAGTATTGGATTTCAGTCGGAGCGCAGCCGACGGAAACCGTGGCGAGCTTGATTAAGCACAATCCGGTGCAGACTGAAGAAGAAAAAGCCGAAGCGTTGCAGGCAAGGGAAGTACAGGCAGAAGCGGAGAAAACAGCAAAAGCCGAAGCCGCCAAAGCTCAAACTGATGCAAAGAAAGCTGAAGCTGCAAGGGTTGAACTTGAAAAGGCTGAAGCAAAGAGAGCTGAAGAGGCACAGATTGAAGCTGAAAAAGCCGAAGCTGAAGCGGATAAACCGGAAGAATCGCCAACAGAAGAAAACAAACCGGAAGTAAGCGAATAGAAATCGGTTTTTGAATCGAAAATTTACCGTTGGTTAAATTCTCTCCGGCTTTTCTAAATTTATGAAAGAGGCTGTCGAAAAAATCGTCAATGCTTTGGTTGATGACAAAGAAGCGGTTGAAATAACCGAAGAAGCGGGCGACCGTGCGACCGTGATAAAAATGCGCGTGGCGGCAGCCGACATGGGACGAATCATCGGACGCGAAGGCAGAACCATCAAAGCGATTCGCAGTTTGCTGTTTGCCGCCGGTCAAAAACACGGCAAGCGATTTGTTTTGGATATTATTGAATAGTTCAGAAAGTTACAGAGTTGCAGAGTTAAAACTGCCTGTAACTTCTGTAACTTTCTGTAATTCTGCAACTCTGTAACTGTTCCGTAACTTGAATGGAAGATTTAGTTGCCGTTGCCAAACTCGTCAAAACTCGCGGGCTTCGCGGCGAATTAGTCGCTGATATTTTAACTGATTTTCCCGAAAGATTCGATAACCTGCAAAATGTTTTCGTCGTTAAACCAAATGGCGAAATATCGGAACTCGAAATTGAAAAGTTTTGGTTTCAAAAAGATAGAATCGTTATTAAGTTTGTCGGTTTCGATTCGATTGAAGCGGCGGAGAATTTAAGAGATTGCGAAGTTTGTGTCGCGGAAGATGAAGCAGTCGAACTTGAGGCGGACGAGTTTTACGATTGGCAATTGCAGGATTGCGCGGTTGAAACCGTTGACGGTGAAAGACTCGGAACGGTTAAAGAAGTTTTGCGAACCGGCGGCACAGAAATTATTGTCGTCAAAGGTTCGGAAAAAGAATATCTGATTCCGTTTGCCGAGACGATTTGCCTTGAAGTTGATATTGAAAACAAATTGATAAAAGTTGACGCGCCGGAAGGACTACTCGAATTTTAGATTTTAGATTTTGGATTTTGGATTGAAGGCATAAATCCAAAATCCAAAATCTAAAATCTAAAATGAAAATAGACGTTTTAACAATTTTCCCCGAATTTTTTCGAGAGGTCTTTGACTTTGGAATAATCCGCCGCGCTAAACTCGCACAAATTGTCGAGATAAACATTTACGACTTGCGCGAATTTACGACTGACAAACAACGAACGACGGACGACCGACCGTTCGGCGGCGGCGACGGAATGGTTTTCAAATGCGAGCCGATTTTTAACGCAATTGAACGAATCGTCGGAACTTGCGAGAGAAAAAATTATCCGGCGGGAACGCAAATCGTTTTACTTTCGCCTCAGGGGAGAGTTTTCAAACAATCGGTAGCGAAAGAGTTTGCCGACGAAGCAAATCATATTGTTTTAATTTGCGGACGCTACGAAGGCGTTGACGAGAGAGTGAACGACGCGCTCGTCACGGATGAAATTTCCATCGGTGATTATGTTTTATCGGGCGGCGAGCCGGCGGCAATAGTTTTGGCTGACGCAATCGTCAGGCTTCTTCCCAACGCTTTGGGAAGCGAAACTTCCGCCGAAAACGATTCTTTTTCAAATGGCTTGCTTGATTGTCCGTATTACACGCGCCCGCCCGAATTTCGCGGAATGCGTGTTCCCGATGTTCTATTAAACGGCAACCACGCGGAAATAGAACGATGGCGCAGGGAAAAGGCTTTAGAGAAAACGAAATTGAATAGAAAAGATTTATTGGAAGGAGTGAAAAGTGAAAAGTGAAAAGTGAAAAGTGAAAAGTGAAAAGCCAATTCTGCTTTTATCACTATTCACTATTCACTATTCACTTTTCACTTAAAAAAGATGAACCGTTTAGACACAATCGAAAACACACAATTGAGAGATAACATTCCGGCGTTTCAGGCGGGCGACAACATTCGCGTCCACGTTCGCATTCAGGAGGGCAACAAGGAACGCCTGCAAATTTTTGAAGGCATTGTGATTGCCCGCAAACACGGCGGCGCACGCGAAACCGTAACCGTCCGAAAGGTAAGTTTCGGTGTCGGTGTGGAAAGAATTTTCCCGATTCACGGAACAGTCATTGACCATATTGATGTTACCCGTCGCGGAAAAGTCCGACGCGCGAAACTTTATTATCTTCGTGATTTGCGCGGAAAAGCAGCTAGAATCAAGGAAAAAGATACCCGCAATAAAGTCGCGGCGAAGAAATAAGCGACACGGAGACCGAGAAGAATGGGAGACGCGGAGAAAAAAGATTCATCGCAAACTGACGAATCAAATCTCCGCGTCTCTGCGTCTCCGCGTCTTCGCGTCTCAACCATCAGTCTTGACTTTGAAAACCGAGCTGTCGCCGAAGGCTTCAAGTTCATCACGGGCGTTGATGAAGTCGGACGCGGTTGTTTAGCGGGCGCGGTCGTTGCGGCGGCGGTTATTCTCAATTTATCGAAGCCTCTGCCGAAAGGCTTGAACGATTCAAAAAAAATCACGGCAAAAAATCGTGAAAGAATTGCCGACGAGATTCGAGAAAATGCCGTTTGTTACGCAATCGCGCAAGTTGAAGCTGACGAGATTGACCGTATAAACATCCTGCAAGCAACGAAAAAAGCAATGATTACAGCCGTCGGAAAATTAAATCCGGCGGCTGATTTTTTGTTGATTGACGCGCTTGGGCTTAAAGAAATAAATTTGCCGCAAAAAGCCATCATTGGCGGCGACGCAATTTCCGCATCCATTGCCGCCGCTTCGATCATCGCCAAAACTTACCGCGACAATTTAATGCGTCAACTCGATGAAATCTATCCCGAATACGGCTTTTCAAACCATGTCGGCTACGGCACGAAACAACATTTTGAAGCGTTGAGAAAACACGGCGCGTGTCCACTTCACCGCAAAACTTTTCGCGGCGTTCTGTCGTAGAAGTTTTCCGATGAATACGGAAAAGAAAACGATTAAAAATTTGCGGCGCGTTTCGGTCGTCGGTACGAGCGGTTCGGGAAAAACTACTTTCGCAAAAAATCTCGCCCGAATTTTAAAAGTTGAACATATCGAACTTGACGCAATCTACTGGCTGCCCGATTGGGGAGAAAGACCTAAAAACGAATTTTTAGATTTGGTCAAAAAAGCCGCCGCCGGCGATGCTTGGGTATTCGATGGAAATTACTCGTCCACCCGCGAGACGGTTTGGCAACGAGCGACGGCAATCGTCTGGCTCAATTATTCGTTTCCGCGAACTTTTTACCGTGCGTTAAATCGCACGACGAGCCGCATTTTGAGCAACGAAGTTATGTGGTCGGGAAATCGTGAGACGTTCGGTAAAGCCTTTCTGAGCCGCGATTCGATTTTGCTATGGATGTTGACAACATATCACGAAAAGCGGCGCAGATATTCAAAACTTTTGCTGGAAGACAAACTCGGCGAAAAAGAGATTTTTATTTTCCGGCATCCAAAGCAAGCGGAGAAATTCCTCCAACGAATCGAGCGATCAAATGCCTAAACGTTTTCAAACCATTCGCCGCAAAAAGCTAAATCTGCCCGCCCCGTAATCAGCATTTCGCCGTCTTCGCGCCAAACCGCTTCGGTCGTTCCGCCTTCTGCGTGAACAGAGACTTTTCTTTCCGTTTTGCCCGTCAAAGCCGAAGCAACCGCTGCCGCAATCGAGCAAGTTCCTGACGACGAGGTTTCGCCAGCGCCGCGTTCCCAGATTCTTATTTCAATATTTTTTTTATCAATCGTTTTGATAAAAACGGCATTCGTCCTTTCGGGAAATACGTCTGTAAAATGTTCAATTTTTTGTCCGATGCTGCGCCAATCAAGCGCGTCGAAATCTTCGACAAAAATGCAAGCTACCGGATTTCCCACATCAACAAAGGTGAAACCGATTAAAATTTTTTCTTCCGCCAACAGCAGCGAAAATCCTTGTGTGTCCTGCGCCTCGTTGGCTTCGGATAAAACCATTTTCGACAAAGGAGTTTTCGGTAAATCAAATTTTGGCTTGCTGAGTTCGGCGCGAAACCAAAACGTATTTTCGCCGCGTTCCAAAAGTTGATAATTTTTGATTCCGCTTTTTGTTTGCAGTTTGAGATTTTCCGCCGACCAAAGATTTTTGAAATAAAGATAAGCGACGGCGCAGCGAGTTCCGTTGCCGCTAAATCCGGCTTCGCTACCGTCGGGATTGATAATTCGGCAAAGATAATCAGCTTCACTGTCTAATTTTTCTAAAACAGCGATGCCGTCACCGCCGATTCCTATATTTCGATGACAAACCTTCCGCGCAAAATCTTCGATTGAAAAAATTCCGCGCAAGTCAATCGCTTCAAAAACGATATAGTCATTGCCAAAGCCGTGAAATTTGCAGAAGCTGATTGAAGCCATTTTAGATTTTTCTGATTTCGATTATTCTTTCCGCGCCTGCGTTATCTTTCAAAACAAAGCTAATAAGAAATACGGCAAACAAAGTTATCAAATTTTTAATTGCATCTACTCTTTTTCTCTGCGCTCTTTGTGGCGTAAATCATTTTCGCGCCGCCGGAACAATTTTAAGCGTCAACCGTTCCGCGCCGCGCACGATTTCGATTTCGTATTCAACGCCCGCTTTCATCTCGCCTAAGACGAATGTGTAATCGGTCGCATTGCGAACGTCGCGCCCGGCGAGTTTGACGACTTTATCGCCCGCTTTGAGTCCCGCTTTCGCCGCCGGCGAATCATCG
>MWVT01000261.1_pt1 | contig 11592 bp, 11 predicted proteins | sample 1047201 | NCBI WGS metagenome assembly MWVT01 (sample SAMN06349988, study PRJNA376086) | soil metagenome | isolation source: TG5-1 sample Antarctic (ecotone) soil | place: Antarctica | collected 2015-01-13 | reverse complement strand
GCCAGGTTCGGGCGGTATGAGCAGCGGAGATTCCGGCCGTGGAGGAAGCTCACAATCAGGCGGTGATTCTGATCGTTCTGGTGCAGGCGGCATGTAGTTCACTAATACTATATGAATAATTAATTTAATGTTTATTACGCCCTGTTTTATACGGGGCGTAATTATTTTTTATCCAGTATTTAAAAAACAAAAAAATGAACCTGTCAAAAAAAGAAGATAGTGGAAGTCGGCGACCTGAGTCTTATCCCAAACCCACTGAAGCTGATACACAAGTACAAAGCCAACCAGAGTATATAGACCAGGAACCTAATAGTTTTGAAAAAGAAGTAAGTGATCTCGGTGACGACGGAGCCTTGAATAATAAGAACAGCGATTCAAAAAAAGATGAATGATTTTAAAATGTTAAGAACGTAGATGTTTCGTTCCTACAGCACTTTTTTCCTAGTGGCTGTTTTTTTACCAATAGTATACGACTACGGCAGTTGTTTATTAAATGAAATTAATAACCATACTGTAGGTATAAAACATCGGCAACACAAAATGAATTATCATTAATCCGTAGGGATAAAATCATCAGTTAAGCAGATTCCATTGCTTCCATAAACATCATCGCAAAAAAAAGGAAACGGTTCGTTTCCTTAAAAAAATATCAATTGCATTTAAGATCAATTCCAATTTCTTGAAAATACTTTTTGTAAAAGAGGAGTAGTTCTTGCGGCTGCGTTTGTGCGTACCTGGCGCTCTTTTTCTGCAATGTTTTGAAACATTTTTTCACTTACCATTCCTGCCATTATATTGGCAAGATCCAGGTTGAAGCGGTTACCGGTAAGAGATTGAACAGGTTTTATTATTTTATCCCATTGCGCATTCAGGTTGTATTCGTTCAATGCGCTTTGCATTACCGGAGTTATAGAGCGTCTAAGGCTATCGCCTACATTCGCTCTTAAATAATCTGTTGCTGAAGTACCCCCGCTCTTTATTATACGCATGGCATCAGTCAGCTTCATGTTGTTAATGCCATCTACGAAAATAGGTACTGAGTTGGTAGCTGTTTTTTCAGCAGCACTGCTCAGGGTTGTGGTAAAGCGGTCAATTTCATTGGTTAGGCCTAACTGGTTTAATGTATTCAGGGCTTTCCGCATAGGTTCCGGAAATACAGTTGCAAGGATCATTTCTTTGCTAAAAGCTCCTGAAATGCCTCCATCGCGGGTTCCTAACTGAAGGAGCTGCCGTATAGCATTTGCGGCATCCATTTCATTAAGCACATATCCATTTTTCAATGTACTGCAAGAGAAAGACAAGGGAAGTAAAATGCTTAATAAGATCGGGAGAAAAAGTTTTTTCATAGTACAAATTTTAAAATTAAAAGATATAGTTAGTCGCAATTTCAATGAGGACGACAAAAACAAGGCTGAAATTGGTTCTGTTTTGTTAAAAAGATATTCCCCCTTTTTATGATCAACTAATCTTTTGCAACTGACATAAATAATCTTATTAAAAACTCATATCGTCAGCACTCGGTCCATAAGTACCGGGAATAGGAATATTTAATAACCGAAGGTAGACACCCAGTTGCGCACGGTGGTGAATGGTTTGTGCAAATGAATGACGTATCACTTCATACTTGGTCATGGTGCTGTATATCTGTTCTCCATTGCGCAATACCCACGATGGCCATAGGTCATCGTCCTGTGCAGTCTCCAATGCCTCTTTTCCTTCCTGCAAAGACTTTTCAAATATTCTGATCAAGTCGGCAGAATCATTTGCTTCAGTGGGTTCATAAGGCATGGTCGCAAAATCAAGCTCGGATGTGGTAAGCGCCATTTTTATCCATGAAGGCAGTTCGGCAATATGCACCGTCAGGGTTTTCATATCCATGCTTTTCTCGTGTGGTTTCCAATTCATTTTATCAGAAGGTACACGTTCCAGCATTTTTCTGGTGATAGCTGATTCTACATCTAATTCTTTGGAAAGTAATGCAATGATAGTCATGATTAAACGTTTTTGTTGGTGCAAAATAAGCAGAGCAAACCATATTTTTTTATGCTGCTGTTTTAAAATAATTAATAGTTATCCGGTTAAAATATCTTTATTCCAAGTCCGTTTTATTCATTGTTGCATCTTAGAAAGTTAAGCGGTAACTTTCTATAACCTAATCTGATTTTAAAAAAAGTTATGCTATGAAAAAAATACTTATCCTTTGCGCTTTGTTGCCGGGCTTCATCGGTTGCAATACAGAAAACAAAAAAAATGTATTGACCGGTAAATGGCAGATTATCCACATACAGGATGATAATGTGAGTAAGGAAGACCTTTTTGATCTGAACTACAGGTATGATCCAGCTAAGGATACTACTAAGGCACATTTGAATTTTGTTAATGACACCACTTATGTCATCAGTAATCTTTTATCAGATGAAGATGAAATCAATTACTATGAATGGAATGGGGATACACTTTTTACGAACCGCGAAAGGGAAGGCTATCTTATAAAAGGACCTGAAAATAAGGATACTATGGTCCTATACAACAGGGAAGAAGAATTAAGCCTTACGCTGGTGAAGAACTGATCAGTTCTAATTCACTTTCGGGCATCCATATTTACCTTTTCTTCTGCCGCCACCAATGCCACCACCGCCACCATTACCAAGGCGGTAAGAAAATGTGAGACCTGTAAAATAATACCAGTCATTGCCAATATCGGTGCTGCCTCTGAATGTGCCCTCTGCAGGATAAGGTGTCCCCGTTTTTACCTCGTCTCCTCTAAAGGCGAGGTCAACTGCTTGTTGCGATCTGTTGGTCAGTAATAGGTTTTCATCCACATAGGTTCCACTCACATCATCAAGATAATCAGTGAATGTTTTTCTCATGCTTACTTCAATGCCAATGCGGATATTATCAGTCAACGACAACTTAACACCACCACCGAATGGAATAGCAAATTGCGAAAGCTTGTAAGGATCCCTCCCGGCTAAAAAACCCTGACCCTCTGTACTCAATGGCTGTAAATACACTTTTTGATTGGATGTATCGTATGTGTATGGATTGAACTGAAAGAAAGCAATTCCAGCAAATACATACGGACTCAGCAGGTATTCATTGAGATTGAAAAAATAATAGCCCCCACCCAACATGACATCTGTGATAGGAGATGTAAAGTTTAAATTTCTTGCTACCTGGTCCGGGTAACCTTTTTTATCATCTGCGTTTATTTTACCTAAGGTAAGCCCACCCCGTAAAAAAAGTTTGTCATTGATCTCATATTCTGCTCCAATGCCTACAGCAGGCCTTGGCTGTCGTAGCGTAAACTGTTTACCGCTGCTCGAATTATATTGGAGGTCACCTTTATAATTAGCAACTCCTGCAAAGAGATTTAAATGAAGGTTTTGAGAATAAGAGCTGATACTTATTGATATTAAAATAAAAAGGCAATAAGATTTTTTTGTATAATAGATTTTCATACTGGGCAGACTATTATTCATAAACGATAGAAAGGAGCTGATATTGGACAAAACTATCTTTAATTTCCGCAACATCTCCTGGAAGCGTATTACTCTTGAATTAGTTCAAGACAGTTTTTATTGGTTCATTGTTTTAGTGAAAGGAACACGAAGTGCACTACTGCCATTTTCTATATTCAAAAAGTAATGGCCCCCCGCCAAAGCATGAACTTTGATTTCAAAAGTATTTAACCCCTTACGTACAGATCTTGAAGTTCTATTGACTAAAATACCTGCACTATTGTAAATGGAAATAATGGCCTGAGAAGAAGCTTCAGCATTGTAGTTCACATTTAATTTATGGTATGCAGGAATAGGAAATACTTTTAGTGCAACACTCTCTTTTGTATATCTTATTGTTTTCGTAGTGGAGTATTTACAAAAAGCCTGCACATCACAAAATTTGATCCTGTAATGGAATATACTTTTTCCCGGAACATTCTCGTCGGTGTATTTATAAGATTTTTGATTTACATCTGTGATGGCAACAGTACCAATCGTTGTAAAGTTATTTCCATCTTCAGACCGCTGGATTTCAAGAATTCCTTCCTTCTCATCCGATTCAACACTCCATGTAAGTTCCACTTTATTGTTTCTTCCTTTTACTTCAAAAGCAGTAAAAGTTAAAGGCAAAGCAGCATTATTAACGCCTAAAAACTCAGCCCTTGCGATTACCAATGTAGTATGTGTATTAAAAACTACACTGGATCCCGCTGCATCTGTTTGTGCTGAAGTATTGGAGCTGTTAGGGTGTTGGATAGATAAGAATAAATATTTAAAATCAGGACTAAAAGTAATTCCTGTAGGCTCGCTGCCCGCCGGTGTGGTAGCGAACAACCGGACATTGGGCGTGGCTGAAGTATGCGATGGACCTACTACCCAAATATGGCTTCTATTTCCATCTTGCAGTACCCATAAATTTCCTTCACCATCAAAAGCTAAATTGTCGGCACCGGAGCCCATGGGTTCAGGTGGAAAAGGTTCTGCGCCATCCACATCATAGCTTGTTGTTGCTTCTACAAATACTTCTAACTGATCAACACTAGCTCCTAAATCCCTGAATCGTAAAATATTTCCGGTTGTAGTGGTGGCAAAATATATCTTACCATCAGGTCCGATTTCCACATCCTCAATTCTATTAAAATTATATGCACCTGCTGTATTGCTTAAGGCGATGGTATTATTTCTATCTGCTTGTGTAGTATTGTTCAACAATTGCCATGTGCCTGTACCCAAAGAAGAAGAAGTTTGAAGTACATATAATAATCCATCAGAAAAATTACCCGGCACTGTAGGAACGAATTTATACATAAAGCCATTTACAGCGTTATCACCACCCCAGTAAGCCACAGTCTGGTCGCTTTTTATCACAACATTTTCGTGTACCTGCCTTCCCATTGCCCATAATTTATCTACTCCCTCAATAGCATCCTGATTGATAACCTTTCGTGTTGCAGGATCAATTTCTATGATCCACCCGAGATCTTCGTAACCATCATTATTTCCATCAATACCTGCGGTTGCTTCTTCACAAATCATCACTGTATTCTTCGGTGTGACTGTGCCTGAACAAAATGCAGACACACTACCAATATCCCTAAATGGAAAATCTACTTTGCCTCCACTGTTTACATTCCACAATTTGGAAGTATTATTAAATGCTATTGAAAGAATAGCGCATTCAGCTGGTGCGGTTTCACTGTTAATGGATAAGAAACCATCTGTACTGCTTGATGCAATAGGCACATAGCCGGTAAAATCAAGTTGATTACCGAGTGTGCCTCCGGATGAAAGGGCATCTCCTGACCTGATAATTCGTTGAAATGTATGTGAAGAAGGTAAGCGAAGGTTTTGTGTTTGCGCTGAGGGCTGCACGGAATTGAATGTTCCTATAGTTTGAGCATTACCGATATGGCTTAAAAATAAAAAAACTGCAATCGCCCCGATTTTAGAATATGTATTTTTCATGTTGTACAAAAAAATATAAACCTAAATCTATTAAAAGCGAATTTAAAATACAATTATTTCTAAGTATTTGCAGCTTGTCTGGACTTCTGTTAATGACTATTGATATGATTTTACAGCAATAGGATTTACCCAGATGAAACACATTACTTATTTACATCTGATAATGGAATCCGGAATTAAGGTGTATTAAAAGCTAAATAGAATTGTTGCTGTACAAGTGTGCCCCGGATCCAGTCCGGGATAAACTATGCAAGGGACGGTGATAGCAGTGCTTCAGTTTAGTAAAAAAAATTTACTTAAACATCAGTTCCTTTACTTTTTCCTTGTCTTCTTTTTCTTTATTGAGATCGAACATAGTCCCAAAGACATGATCCCAAAGCGTAGTGCTGACACCAAAACCTTTGCCCTCATCTTTGTAATGATGCAGGTGATGATTGCGCCAAAGTGGTTTCATCCATTTGAATGGTGGATTCCATGCATGAATGGCGTAGTGCATGGTTCCATACATCAAATAACCAAGCATGAAGCCTGGAAAAAAAACAAAAACAAAATCGCCCATTACCAGGTACATCAATCCAAAAATGATAGCTGATAAGATTAAACTGGGAACAGGAGGCATGAACAGCCGTTCCCTGTCCCGGGGATAGTGATGGTGTGTGCCATGCATAACGTACACGAAATGCCTTCCACGTTCACTTTCCGCTACGATATGAAACACCCAACGGTGCATGATATATTCAAAAAGAGTCCAGAATAGTCCGCCTGCAATGAATAACACACCAATTCTAATAGCAGGTACATTGAATGTATGCGCTGCAAAAAGAGGAAAGCCGATTACAACAGGTAAATACATGCCCCAAATCACCAGGGGATGCGTTTTGGTAAGCATCTCCAATACCGGATTTTTGAATAATTGCGCCTGCCCCTTATTATGAATTTTTTCAAACTTCATATATCCATCATTTGCTCATGTAAAAATACAACGAGAATTGAAAATAGAAATATATGCCGGGTTAAGCTTTGTTAATCTTAATCATATTAGTTTAAAAGTTCATCTATTCTAACCGGCTTGTATCCTTTTAGTTTTAGCCAATTCAACAAGGCCGGAAGCTTATGAAAAAATTTATCCCGCCTGCCCGGGCCTGCACCTATGTGCATTAGTAAAATAAATCCATTCAAATGAGATGATGACTTTTCTTCCAGGTCAAGAATAGAATTCCATATTACCTGAGTCGAACGGTAATTTTTTGCGGCGGTATCTGTATAGTCTGTGTGACTCAATGTGCCTGCAGAATAATTAATTAAACGCAAACTTTCTTTAGCTGACCATGCTATAATAGAATCATTATACCATTCGTAGGGAGGTAAGAACAAAGAGGCAGCCTTTTTCGTGATCCCGAAGTTTTTCATTACGCTATAATTGTTTTCCAGATCTTTTTTGAATTCTTCTTCTGATACCAATAAGCTGTCACGCTTACTCCAATCGGCATACAACAAATGTTGGTCGCTGTGTGCTCCAAGGTAATGACCTTCTTTTTTCAATAAAGAAATAATGGATTGAAAGCCTGTGTTTCGATAAAACCTCCCGGTGAAAAAAAACGACGCTTTTACTTTTTGTTCCTTTAATGTTTGTGCAATGAATGCACCACCTTCACCGTATTCATCTCCTGTAAAAACAATGGCAATTTCCTTTTTAGTGGTATCGCCACGAACAATGGCTCCATACTTATCCTTTATTAAAGTTTTTTTTTAACAGGTAACGCGGTAGTTGCTTTCTTAGTTTGAGAGTGCATAGACGTGGCCTCCGATTCTTTTGCAGCAAGCAGATAGATCAGGGATGCGGTTCCATCCATAGTGGGTTCATTGGTGCTGTAATCTCCATAGTCGTCATGATATACAGCAAGCTCACTCTGGAAAGATGCATATTCATCGGGTTGGTAAAGTTTGATGCCGATTAAATTTTTATAAATACTCCCATACACAGGCCCATCTACCAGACCACCATCTATGGGATAATTTTTTAAATGTGTAAATGCAGAATGAGGATCAACAGGTGTATCGCCCCACGAAGGCAAACCATAGACCATAGAAGTGCCCCAGGGGTTGAGTCCGAAAAGCCAGTCGAAATTGGCTGCTTCCAGTTCTTCAAAATTCGTATCAGTGGTCAATTCTCTGTACCAAAAACATTGAATAGCGAATGAAGTAGTGAGGTTGTTGCTGCACCAGATGTAAGGTACACCTCGGTAAAATGCATTTTGCTTTGCTTTGTTCCAAACCAGTTGAATACCTTTTTTGTAAAAAGAAATAATGGTATCCCTCCTTTTATCTTTTAATGTTTTTGCCAATTCATAATGACCGGCATTAATGAACGGATACCATTGATAATGCTTTGCGGTATCCTTTCCGAGCCATGGAGAGATGGGTTCTTTGCGGGCATAGAAGTAAGCAGAATCTAAAAATATATTATCACGTGCAAGATGCTTGAAGTCTTTTGGTATAACCTTGTTCATTCCATTTGACAAGCTATTCATAGCGGCATAGGCAAGTTGCATATCATCTACCCAATTATCTTCTGCATATATGTAGGGAGATTTCACGGAAGCAGTTTGAGTGACGCCTAACTTTTTGTAAGCATAACTTAAAGCTCCATTAGCCGTTTGTCCAAGGCCATTCATAAAAACAACTGTATCAACTAAAAAAATTTCCGCTCCAAGCGCAAAAGCACTTGCAAATTTTGCTGCTGTAGAAGAGGTGCCTATTGTGTTGTTCATGAACTTACCTCGTTGTTGTGGCTTGCCGCTGACAAAATATACAGGTCGCTCAAAGCCCCTCCCATAAAAACTATCTTCTTTAGGTATACGCATTCCCTGGTGGTCGCGATCATCTGCAATCTGGTTGAACATGATGTTACTATCAGGATGCATTTTAAGCAGCCAATCTAATCCCCATTTTGCTTCATCTAAAACATCTGCTCTTCCATTGCTTCCCTCAATCCCATTTGCTTTATGCTTATCTGTAAACACTTTTTTGAAGTCTCTATAAGCCATCAGCAAATGATAAGTGGCATTGGCTGAAGTAGTAGAGTATTGTAAATAATCTGAAGCATCATGCCAGCCACCAACTACATCAAGATGAGTGCTGTCTTTTATACCGGCTTCTTCACCATACAATGTATATCCATCATGTGTATGGCAACTGTCTTTCAAAAAAGGATTAAAGCCGCTTCGCTGCTGTCGCATATAGCGCAAACAAAAATCAGCCGCTCCTTTATATACAGCGCTTTCTATTTTGAAATAAGGAGACCTGGCAGTGCCTGCTACAAGATAGTAAGTTCCAGTTTTATTATAAGTGGAGAAATCAAGCCGTTGACTTTGTGCAAAAGGCCCATAAGCGCCAAAAGCTTTTGATGCTTTTGCTGAATAAACTGTTTTATTGATTGCCGAATCAATGAGTTTGAAAACAGTAATTGGCGTTTTTTCCTTACTGCACCAAACAGCAATTTTTTTTGCATGCGGTGGATAGCCCAATTGATTGATGCGCACCCAGGCATTTTGTGCATTCGTGTAAATGCATATAAAATTTATGATGAGCAAAATGTAAAATCTCATGAGGTTCAATTTACATTAAACTCATGAAGCTCCCTCTCAAATGTTTGCAGATTTGCCGGGAAACGAATGATGAGGAAAAGTAATAATGCTGTCGAAACCTCTAAGAGCTCTGCTCGCTTGCCATGAGGCATTGCTTCCGTAACTGCAAATGCGAGTACAAAAAAAGCTATGTGTAACCACTTAGGGAGTGGAATCCCCCAGTTACGTACCAGGTTTTGCATCCATTTTTTTGTACGGTATAAAAAAGGTATGAGCAAAATATAAATAGCCAGAACTGCAGTCAGGAGAAATGAGAAAATCCACATATTCACTTTGATACCTCCTAATACAAGGTTATGAAAATTGGTTTCGCCCTGCGTATTTTTTTCTTTGAAATAGTCCGGAGATTCTATACCAAGAATACGCTGGCCCCAGGAAATTTCTTCTCCTGCACCGAAGAAAAAAATTATTCCTAATAGAAGGCTTACCAGTAAAAAAGTCCAGTGACGGTTTTTTCGTAAACTGAGTGCCCGGTTGAAACATGTGTACGAAACAAGCAACAGCGCCACAACAGTGAGCCATTCCATTTCACCGTCTTCACGAGTATATTGCCCGAATGAAGCAATATCATGAAAGCTCAAAATAATACCCGTTATAAGTATTATGACAATGAGCATAAAAACAATGAACTCTGTTGCAGAAATTTTATTATTTAATTCTATGTTCATTTTTTGAGCTCATGTAGTGCAGGCAAACATGCTCTTTTTTTTGCAAAAAGATCAAAAATATTATTGGCTAACTTCGCCGCCTTTAACCTTCATTTTTAGCTATGAAACTGGTAAGTTATTTAAAAGATGAGCAGGATAACCTCGCAGTATTGGTGGATGGCTTATTGTACGATATGGAATCCCTGCATCCTGATCTGCCCACATCCATGAGTTTATTTCTTGCATACTGGGAAGATGTATTACCCGTGGCTGAAGAAGGTGTGCGTATGATAGAAGAAGGACGTATTGCAGAAAACAAAGGTGTGCCCATTGAATCCGTACACTTGCTTGCGCCTGTACCTTTTCCTACCTCTTGCAGGGATGGGTATGCTTTTCGCCAGCATGTAGCTGCAGCACGGCGCAATCGCAAAGTGGAGATGATCCCCGAGTTTGATCAATACCCGATTTTTTATTTTACCAATCACCACAGCATACTTGGGCCAGGTGATGTAGTATGCATGCCTGATCATTTTGAAAAACTGGACTTTGAACTGGAAGCTGCTATTGTGATCTGCAAAGGGGGGAGAAATATAAAAGCGGAGGATGCGGATGAATACATCGGCGGCCTACTGATCATGAATGACCTGAGCGCACGGCGGTTGCAGATGGAAGAAATGGTGCTGAACCTGGGTCCCGCAAAAGGAAAAGACTTTGCTACTACTATAGGTCCCTGGCTGGTAACACTTGATGAATTGGCTGAATATGAAATAGAACCAAAAGAAGGGCATAGAGGAAAAAACTGGAATCTGAAAATGACATGCACAGTAAATGGTGTGCCTGTAAGTGAAGGCAATCTTGGTGATATGGACTGGACCTTTGCCGAGATTATTGAACGTGCATCTTATGGTGTTGATCTGCATCCAGGTGATGTCATCGGCAGTGGCACCGTAGGTACAGGCTGCTTCCTCGAACTGAATGGAACCGGTAAATTAGAAAACCCTGAATATGCAGAGCAATGGTTGCAAAATGGTGATGTGGTAGAAATGGAAATTGATGGATTGGGAATGCTTGCCAACAGGATAGTGGCAGAAGATACTGAGTGGAGTATTTTGAAGCGAAAGAAGAATGTTTGATTGACTTTCGTATAAGATTGATTTTTAAAATAGAATGATAAACATGCATTAAGGTTTTGTTTGCATGTGTTGTAAGTATCAAGTGAAAACAAACATCGTTTAGCTTTCCTTTATTATGATATTCAAGCTTGATGAATTAAAGCCGTCGGAAAAGCAATATTATTTGCAACATGTAATTGCACCACGGCCTATCTGCTTTGCTTCTACAATCAATAAAGAAGGGATTGCTAATTTAAGTCCCTTTAGTTTTTTTAATATTTTTTCTTCCAATCCACCTATTGTTATTTTTTCTGCTGCCCGTCGCGGCAGAGACAATACCACCAAGCATACATTGCAAAACGTATTGGACGTACCTGAAGTCGTGATCAATATTGTTACCTACGATGTAGTGCAACAGACCTCGCTTACCAGTTGCGAATATCCTGAAGGAGTAGATGAATTTATAAAAGCAGGATTTGAAAAAGAAAATGCCACTATGGTGCGCCCGCCCATGGTGAAAGAGGCAAAAGCCAAACTGGAATGTAAAGTAACAGAAGTAAAATCATTGGGAGAGATTGGCGGTGCGGGGCAATTGGTGATCTGCGAAGTAGTTTGCTTACATATAGCAGACAGCCTGCTCGATGAACATAAAAAATTTGACCAGCAAAAATTAGAGCTTGTAGCGAGGCTTGGCGGCGACTGGTATAGCAGGGTTACA
>MWVT01000260.1_pt1 | contig 11593 bp, 14 predicted proteins | sample 1047201 | NCBI WGS metagenome assembly MWVT01 (sample SAMN06349988, study PRJNA376086) | soil metagenome | isolation source: TG5-1 sample Antarctic (ecotone) soil | place: Antarctica | collected 2015-01-13 | reverse complement strand
GATATTCATCAGAACCCATCACCCAAATAAAGGATTGGACATCTATGTAATCATGTGGAGAAAGATCGCTTACATCTTTACGTATTTGTTCTGCAAAATCAATGAGGCCCTTATACGTGTTCCAGTAGGCTTTGATTTGTAATCGAAATTGTACCCGTATTTTTTTGCTGCTATTTGCGTTATTCGGGGTTTTAAAAAAATATGTTCCTGCGGATTAGCAATAAATCCAAATACGGTTTGCAAAGGCCAGGTATGTACTCTAGTTTGTTTGCGTGGGAGTAACGCAATCGTTTCTGAAAATGTTTCAAAGCGTTCCTGTAACGAAAGGTTCCCATATACATATTCAAACAATCCTTGCGCAAATAACCTGGCACCTGCAGATTCTTTAACCGCATCCCGCAAAGCCATTTTTTCAAAAGAAAATAAAAGGTTGGTCTTGCTCTCCAACCGCACCGCTGTACTGGCAATGTCTGCATACTTGCGTGCTTTCAGTAAACGACTATATTCATCTTTATTCAATTGCTGTTGAAATGCATAATGAGCGCTCAATTTATATTGGCGTTCCCAGCTTATATAAGTCGCATCGGAAAATCCATTTTTAAAATAATGCAGGAATTTTTTGCGACAACGTTTCCTGTCCTTTTCTACCGGGTCTTCTTTAAATATTGTGCTTAATTTCATAATAGCTTTTTAAAAATAAATGGTGGCACAAATGACCACACATCAACATTTACATAACCACACAACAATATTTACAACTATTGTGCTGAAATAAGCGATAAACAACCTTCCAACTTATCAGCATTCGTTCATAAATTTATAGTTTAACAGCTTCCAATGGATAAATGGGTTTACCTCAACAATAATTTTGTTTTAGAAAAACAAGCGGGCTTGCATGTAAACGATCTTGCCATACAGCGCGGTTATGGTTTGTTTGATTACCTGAAAACAATAAACAATAGTCCCATATTTATGGAAGATCATCTTGAGCGTTTTTATTTTTCTGCTGAGCAATTACGATTGCCTGTACCAATAAGCAAAAGCCAATTAGAAATAATTATTCATGAATTGATCAGTAGAAATGGGATCCCAGACTCCGGTATAAAACTTACGTTAACGGGCGGTTATTCGCCCGACGGATACAACATTACACAACCCAACCTTATTATAGCCCAACATCCATTGCAACTGCCCACGCAGGAGGCAGTTGAAAATGGAATAAAATTAATTACCTATGAACATCAACGGCAGTTGCCGCAGGTGAAAACCATTGATTACCTGATGGCCATCTGGCTGCAACCTTTAATAAAAGAAAAAGGGGCAGATGATGTTTTATATTTTTTTAATGATGTTGTTTGCGAATGTCCGAGAGCTAATTTTTTTATCGTTACAAAAGAAGATAAGCTGGTAACTCCGGCACAAAATATTTTAAAGGGAATCACCCGGAAAAAAATTTTGGAAAACGCCGGTTCTTTTGGACTTGCAGTTGAAGAAAGAGACATTAAAATTGCAGAATTAAAAACTGCTAAAACCGCTTTCATTTGCAGCACCACAAAAGCTATCCTTCCGGTAATGCAAATTGACGATATTGTTTTTGATAAAAGCGATAAAGAAATAATTCAATCTTTAAATAAAAATTTAGAATTTTTGATAGCGGATTACCCGAAACAAATTGCAGCGACCGGTTAATATTAAACAGGCAAAGCAATCTTTTTTTCTTCCACCCACCGCATACGGTAAGCATTCATTGCAGTAGTACCAAGCTTTTTCAGCAACCTGTAATTCACTACAAAACCAACAACAGCACCAATGCCCGGAATCAGTTGCGCCATTTTTGCCAGGTCAATATAATCGCGGTATTCCTGTTGAAAACTTCGCCAGTCAAATTCATGAATATCATCCGGCAATTTTTGCTTTTGCATTTCCCAGTTCACCATCTGGGCATAAACTTCCTTGCTATGTTGCTGGCTGCTGAATGCCAGTCCAAAAATTTGAAGAATGTAAATACGTTCCTTATAATCTTTAACCGGGTAACCATAAGCTGCAGCAACATCAAAAAGTAATTTTATCTTGATGCCCATCAATATTGGTAATTCAGCTAAGCCAAGTAAAAAACCTCCGGCACCAATAATGCCGCCTTCGGCAGCAGCGGTGTGTTTATAGCCATTAATAATATTGAGCACCCTTTGTTCGGTTTGCTCGAGAGATGTTTGCTCAGCAGGTTGTTTTGTTATGTGTTGTGCACCAAATAGCACACCTCTTATCATTTGTTTAATAGTGCCTGTAATTACCTTATGAACTTTATCCGGAATGTAGCTGTTCATTTTAACCTGCATTCTTTTGGATAATTTATTCAGGATCGTGGGCCTGCTGGTAACCTTGCGTTGCCAGGCCTTCAACTCTGATATTGCAATTTGCTCGTAGCTCATACCGGGCAATTTAATGCAAAAACAAAGCCTCCGCATTGCGAAGGCTCATAACACCTCATCCTAACCTTCTCCTTTAGGAGATGAAGCGTGAAATTAGCTATATATGGTTCGGATAGAATCTTTGAAAAGCTGGCGTTGTGGGTTGTTCCCTCTACCCATGGAGAGGGTTAGGGTGAGGCGATTTTATGCATTTAGAAAACTTTTATGTTCTTAGTATGCCAATAATATTTTAAATGGGTTTTGAATTAACAAGGTTTATCTTCTTCCTCCCAAAATTTTTCCAAGCAAACCGCCGGCACTCCCAAAACCTCTGCCACCTCCTAAAATATCAAATAAGCCACCTCCACCTCTGGAAGCAGAACCGGCCGAGCGTCCACCACCAAGCATGCCGCCTAAGCCGCCGCCACCGAGCATTCCACCTAAACCCCCACCTAAAAGCCCTCCTAACAATCCACCGCCGCCAGTACCGCCGCCGCCAAACATTCCCCCTCCCCTTCTTCTGCCGCCTCTAAACATTTGCGCCAAAATTATAGGTCCCAGAATACCCAAAGCCCCTTTAAGCAAAGCACCGCTATTAATGCCGGCACTTTTTAATTTATCGCCAAAGCCAAGACCACCTAAAAAATTAGCCGGTGTTTCCTCGGCTGTTTGTAATTGCTCAGCATGGGCAGGCACTTCTTCCACCGCTTTTTTTGTAAAATCATTGAGCACAGAAAATTGTTGTTGGTTAACACCTAAGTATTCCGCAACTTTTTCTACATTTTGTTTTTCCTCTTCCGAATAATTTTGATCGGCCTGCGAAAAAGCGATCATATCGCTTACTAATGAAAACCGCAGGTCACTCCCTTTTAAAATATCAAGGCATTTTCTAAGGTCCTCTTCTGTCATTTCGGTAGCGGCCCTTTTTACAATCGCCTCCTGATCTTCCGATAAATCTGCGGAAGCACAAAGAGCTTCAATATATTCCAACTCTTTATCCGAAGCCGACCTGTCGGCTGTTGCAATAGAAGCAATAGCTCCTAAATATGCACCTTTTTCCATATCGGTATAACCTTGTAAAATTGTCGGTTTCTGTTCCATTTTATTTTTATTGATTGATGAATACTGGGCTAAACGCTATAAACATCATACCAACTAACACATGGCATATTTGTTTAGTGATTTTCTATTATGAAAAATCCCCAATTAAGCAGGCAACGATCTACTCTTTTACATAGGTTAGAGCAATTACTGGAAGGTCCAATGATCTTTCTTGGTTTTGTATGGCTTATTTTACTGGTAATTGAATTGATCTGGGGTTTAACTCCTTTGCTCGAAATTTTAAGCATCACTATCTGGATCATATTTATTATTGATTTTTTACTGAAGGTCATCCTGGCACCAAAAAAAATAAACTTTCTAAAAAAAAACTGGCTGACAGTTATTTCCCTCATCATCCCTGCTTTAAGAGTCGTTCGTTTTTTTCGTATTGCCCGGCTCATCAGGGGCTTGCGCAGTGTGCGGCTTATCAAAGTTGTTTCTTCGCTTAACCGGAGCATGGGCAGTCTAAATGCCACCATGAAACGCCGCGGATTTAAATACGTTATTGCTATAACTGTATTTGTCATTTTTGCCGGGGCGGCAGGTATGTATGCTTTTGAAAAAGAAGGACTTGAATCCTACGGCGAATCTCTTTGGTGGACAACCATGCTTTTAACCAGCATCGGCAGTGAATACTGGCCCATAACTGCTGAGGGGAAGGCCTTGTGCATTCTTCTTTCCATTTACGGCTTTTGCGTGTTTGGCTATATTACCGCTACACTGGCTTCGTTTTTTGTGGGGCGTGATGCAGAAGAAAAAGGCGCACCTGTAGCCGGCAGTGCAGACATCGCCGCATTACGAAAAGATATTGAAACACTGAACAAGTCTGTTCATCTATTGCTTCAGCGAAGAGAACCTGGCAGTTAAGCCTTACGCCAGTTTGCTTATAATTTAGTTAATAGAACAAATAATAGTTAACCGGCTATATTACTACTATCAGCGTCTCTTGTGTTACACACTTGTAAAGCTGGTAATATTATTGAACACTTATACAACACGCCTTAACAGAATGCAAGAGATTTCTTATACAACATTGCTTTTCTTTGCAAATGGCCGTCGACGTAAAAAATAAGGAGCAACAAAAAAAGTTCAAAACCTTCCTGGAGCGGGCCGACAAAAACACCGTTTTAAAAAAGCTGCCTCAATTGAATGCAGAAGCTTTTGAAAAAATAGATTGCCTGCAATGTGCCGCTTGTTGTAAAAACTATTCTCCGCGTTTTAAAACCCCCGACGTTAAACGCATTAGCAAACACCTTCGAATGAGGGAAAGCGAATTTATTGATACCTATTTGAATGTGGATGAAGAGGGAGATTTTGTGGTCAAAACCACTCCCTGCCCTTTTTTAGGCAGCAATAATTTTTGTAGTATTTACGATTTGCGTCCATCGGATTGTGCCCGTTTTCCGTATGCCGATGAAGACGTATTTTTTAAACGCCAAAAGCTTACACTTAAAAACGCCACCTTCTGTCCTATTACGGTTTTTGTGCTTGAAAAGCTGACCGAGGTAAAATGATTTTCGTAACTTTTACTGCTAAAACCAATTATATGCCTAAGTATGTTATTGAAAGGGAAATACCCGGCGCCGGCAACCTCGGCAAAGATGATCTTAGAAACATTTCCGAAAAGTCGTGCAGTGTGATAAAAGAAATAGGTTCCAGTATTGAATGGATCGAGAGTTTTGTTACCAATGACAAGATCTATTGTGTGTATAATGCAGACAATATGGACCTCATAAAGGAACATGCGCAAAAAGGTGGCTTTCCTGCAAACAAAATTGAAGAAGTAAAAAATGTAATCAGCCCCGCAACAGCCGAAACGGATTAATCTCTGCTCTTGTAACGTTCAAAAAACACTTCCAAAGCATTGTGCGTTTCATTGCCTTTTATAATGCATGATCGCTCAATACTTCGGAAGCATGTGGCTCTTTATTAATTGACACTTTCTCAATAGATTTAAAAATTTTACTGCCGAGGAATGCACAGGTCAATAAAATACCCACACTCAAATATCCCAACCACTCGTAACGGTAAATTTTTCCACCCGTACCACTTAGCACAACAAAGCCTGCAATAAGCGAAGCGGCAGCAGTACCCAATTGCTGAATACTACTATTAAAGCTCATAAAACTTCCCCGCTTTTGCGGCTCTACTACATTACTAACCATAGCTTGTGCCGTAACGCCACGGCCTGTGGCAAGTATGAACCACAGCCCAAATAATACCAACACAATTGAAAACGAAATAGGAGGCAGCATTGTAATAACGATTACCAGTGGTAGTGATAAAAGAATGCAAATAGTAAAAACCTTTAGCTTTCCGTAACCATCACTGATCTTACCCAAAATGTTGGCTGCAAAAAAAGCGGCTATGCCACCCACCAGGTAAACCATTGGCGTTTGTTGTTTTGAATAGCCATTATTAAATTCAAGGTAAGGGTTAATGAAAGGAATAATTAAAAAATGCCCCATCATGATCAGGCCTGAAAATAACAGCGCCATTCTTTGCGTTGGATTTTGCCATACCGTTTTCAGCACATCAAATTTGTTATTTGTTTCTGTCCGTTTTAAAATATGAGCATCCATAGCCGGCACGTATTTATAAATGAGCGGAATGATGATGATTCCCAAAAATCCCACTAATAAAAAAGGGGCATGCCATGAAAATATGTTCGAAAGATATAGTGCGAAGGGAACACCTATTGTAGATGCGATTGAAAAGGATGACATGACAGCACCCATTGCTGCTCCTCTTCTTTCATAAGAAAACACATCTGAAACAATGGACAAAACCTGTGCACCTATCAAGCCGCCAAAAACCCCGGCTAATAGTCTTGCTGCCAAAAGTAGGTGATACGAAGGAGCAAAGCCACAGGCAATGGTTCCCAACAAAAAACCCATATAGCCAATCAGCAATATTCTTTTACGATCGTAGCCGTCAACAAAAAATGCGGCAATAAAACCAGACACCCCGGCACTTAAAGTATAAGCAGCCACCAGCATAGTAAATTGCTGGGGCGATATTTTAAAATAAGGCATCAGGTAATTACCCAATGGCATCATGATCATGAAATCGAGAATGTGGGTAAAGTTGATGGAGGCTAATAGAAAAAGTAATATTTTCTCCTTGGAAGACATAAAGTGTGCAAATGTCGCTATTATTCAACTCTCACTACCGAAAAAGGAAATTCCGGGCTAAAATTTATTTCAGTTTCAGCTATCACTCCTCATCGTTAAAAGCAATTTTCACTTCTATATCCACTACTTTTTTATTTTTTAAATAAAAAACAATTTGTCTATCTCTGTTATAATTATTGATATGAATAATATACTTTGTTTTACTTTTTTTTGTAAAGTCTTCGCCTTCAAACTCAGGGCCCATCGATAAATTATCTTCTTCGTAAGTAGCAATAATCTTCAATTTATCAGCGCCGATGCCAATGCCTGATTCTGTTTTGCATAATGCACTACTTGTCTTCAGCCCGATTAAATACATGTAATAACTATTGTCAGCGGTATAGCGCCTTTGAAAAAAAAGCAGGACGTTAATATTCTGTATTTAGCACTTGTTGAATCTTGCCAGGAGGTAGCGCTATCAAGCGCATTTCTAAGTACAAATTTTTGATTGAGCATTTTTTCAACTTCCGCCTGGCTCATACCAATTTTTAACGTGCCGATACCTGTCATGCTTACACGATAATCGGTATTTTGAGCAGTGACGTTTACGGCAAAGACAATACAAAAAAAGAAGAATATTTTTTTTAGCACAGATGATGTATTTGTCATTACTCAAGTATAAGAAAAAATATTTTGGTTCGCGGATGGTATTTATAAAAAATAACTCCTGCCATTTATTTTTCGTGCTGTTAGCCTGAGGGTTTATTTAAAAGACTTAGGATGCTTGCAAAGCTTCCAATAATCCATAATAAGTTTTATTGTTGTTTTTATTTCTATTAAGCTTTGTGGTTTTTCAAAAAAACCCTGCACCATCATATCGTAAGCTTTTACAACAGATTCTTTTCGGGCAGAGGTTGAATAAAAAACAAAAGGAATAGATTTTTTTCGAAGGAACTCATTTTTATTTACACTCTTTTTAAAATCAAGTCCATCCATGCCAGGAAGATTTATATCTGAAAGAATTAAAAAAGGCTGGTCCGTAGTTGTTTCCAGATAAGATAATGCATCTGGAACTGTTTCAAAAAACTTAAGCTCGTTTTTTATACATAAATCTTCAAATACTCCTTGTAAAATCATCTGGTCATCAAGGTCATCTTCAAGAACAACAACTGGGTCTTTTATTTGCATGAACTAAATTATTAAAGGTTATAGCAATTAGATCGCTTGCTCATATCTATGGCAGTAATACTTGCAAATCACATTCCCTATATTTGATCAACATTTTTGCATGGAGGCCATTATTCATTTAGAGCAGATAAAAAAAAATTATTACCTCGGTAAACAGGTGATTGAAGTGTTGAAAGGTATTTCGCTGAAAATAAATAAAGGCGAATATGTAGCCTTAATGGGGCCTTCGGGCTCCGGAAAAAGCACAATGATGAATATTATTGGCTGCTTAGACACACCAACTGCCGGCATGTATATTTTAAACGGGCAGGATGTAAGTAAGATGGTTGATAACAGCCTTGCCGAGGTACGCAACCGGGAAATTGGATTTGTATTTCAGCAATTTAATTTACTGCCGCGTTTAACGGCTGCCGAAAATGTGGCCCTGCCTTTAGTGTACGCAGGCATGCCAAAAAAACAACGTATAGAAAAAGCGCTATACGTACTTGACCAGGTTGGCCTTGCCGATAGAAGCCATCATAAACCAAACGAATTAAGCGGCGGGCAAAACCAACGCGTAGCTATAGCCCGTGCGCTGGTAAGATCCGGCTATTATTTTGGCTGATGAACCTACGGGTAATCTTGACACAAAAACCTCAGAGGAGATCATGGATATTTTTGGTAAGATACATACCGGGGGAAATACTGTTGTATTAGTTACACATGAAGAAGATATTGCCAACCATGCACACCGAATTATTCGTTTGCGTGATGGTGTTTTAGAAAGCGACAGACGGCGATCTGCTATGGGTGCGTTTTCTGTAATCTAACTCCGTCGTTCTTTTTTTCTTCTCCTAATCTTTTTAAATAATCGCCAACAACTTTAGCGCCTTCATCGGTTATCAATCCTATGTAATGATCGGGGCGCACTAAAACAACTACATCTTTTTTAATTTTAAGCGAAGCACATAATTGCTCTTCTTCACATAGATCCATTACCTGTAATTGTTTACCAATTTCTGTTTGCAAAATTTTCATTTCTTCCAACAGTTTACTTTCTGCCGAAGTAGCAAAAACAAGTGCATGAAAGGCAGACTCTCTCATTAAGTGATACACGCTTTCGCAATCTTTGGTTTTTAAATAAGGAAACCGTTCACCGGCTTTTATGGGCAGCGATTGAAGTATGCGGTTTACTGTAAGATCGGAATTAATGTACTTAATAGCTATTTGAGAAACATTGCGAAAAGCCTTTGAACGTAAATTTTTAAAGCGACCAAGCAAGGGCATTAACCTTGGAAATACGCTCAGGCGCAACACCCGGTGATAACATTTTACGGAAGTCATGGCATTAAACATGCGGTCGGTAGAACTCATTAAATATTTAGCAAAAGGAAGGCGTTCCTGCTCATATGTATCCAGCAAGCTATCGCCGGCAGTGCCCCTTATCACCATGGCGAGTTTCCATGCTAAATTATACGCATCCTGTAAACCGGTATTCATTCCCTGCCCGCCCGCTGGGCTATGAATGTGGGCCGCATCGCCTGCAAAAAAAACATTCCCTTTTCTAAAATGTTCTAAACAACGGTGGTGCAGACGGTAAACTGAGAACCATGCGGTATCGGAAAATTTCAAAGGAATTCCTATTTGTTCCTGTATTAAAGGAATGATTTCTTCAAAGCTTTGCGGGTGCTCGTTTTGAAAAGAAGCCGGCAAAACACCAATAACACGAAAACGGTCTTTGCCCTGCATGGGGAATAGTCCTAAAAAACTTTGAGCTGAAGTACAAACAGATAGGGCTTCTTTGCCCCACTTCCAGACCACAGCCGTATCGGCTACATAAAATATTTGCTCATAAGTATCACCTTCAAAAGGAAGCGCCAATGCTTCGCGAACAATACTTTTAGCACCGTCCGCTGCAATTATATAATCTGGTTTTATATCAATTGTTTCTTTTCCTTTTTTTACGCCAACAATATTCTGGTTATCTTCCTGTAACAACGAAACCATTTCTGAATTCCATTCTACTTCACCGCCCAATTTTTTTAAATGAGTATATAATAATTCTTCATTCCTGCTTTGTTCCAATACTAATAAAAAAGGAAAAGGAGTCATCCCTTCACCAATTTTATCTAAAGGCAGCTCGCTGACCTTTTTACTTTTTACAATAAATTGTGCTTTATTTACGATCTCTCCTTTTAGCAAAGCTTCATTTACAATGCCCATCTGGTCGTAAATTTCCAGGGTTCGGGCATGAACAACCAAGGCCCTTGATTCTTTTGTAGGTCCCTCTTTTTTATCAATAATTATTGGTTCAATGCCTTGCTTTCGTAACTGGCAGGCGGCCATTAATCCTGTTGGTCCTGCGCCTATAATTAATACTTTTGTTTTGTGCTCCATTCTAAAATAATATTACAAAAAGGATACTAAACTCTTAAAAGATGGCTTTAAAGATATACACGAAAACCGGCGACAAGGGAACTACTTCATTAATTGGCGGAACAAAGGTTTCCAAAAGCCATATACGCATTGAAAGCTATGGCACTGTAGATGAATTGAATTCCTGGATTGGCGTAGTGGCAGATAGTATTACTGATGTAACTACAAAACAAACATTAAAAGAAATCCAGGATCGGCTATTTACCATCGGTTCTTCTCTGGCCTGCGATCCTGACAAAGAACCAAAGCTAAAAATTCCTGACCTGCAGGAAACGGATGTAACATTTTTAGAAAATGAAATTGACCGTATGAATGAAAGCCTGCAACCCATGCGTTCTTTTATTTTGCCTGGGGGAGATACAGCAGTATCGTTTGCGCACGTGGCCCGCTGTGTATGCCGCCGCGCCGAACGCCTTTGTGTAGCCATGCAGATAGATGAACAGGAAGTGGAAGAATTGGTGATAAAATACCTCAACCGCTTAAGTGACCATCTTTTTATAACTGCCCGTTACATAAGTTATTTGACAGGAGCCGAAGAAATACAATGGAAACCGAGAGTATAGAAAATATTTTATTATGTTTTCATAATTCTGTAGATTTAGTAAAAACAGAATTATGAAAAAGATTTTTTGTTTTTTAATAATCTCTACACTCTTCATCTCATTTTCCAATTCCGTTTATTCACAATCAATTCTTGACAGGGCCAAGCAAAAAGTAAAGCAAAGAGCCAATAATAAAGTTGATAAAACGATGGACAAAGGTTTGGATGAAGTGGAAGAAAGCACTAAAGTAAAAAAGAATGAAGATGGCGATACAAAAATAGAAGAAGCCGATGGCACTAAAACTAAAATAGAAGGTGATGGTGATGCTAAGATAAAAAATGCAAATGGCACAAAAGAAAAGGGTACAACCACGCCAACACTTTCTTTCAACAGTAAATATGATTTTGTTCCGGGCGAAAAAGTAGTTGCCTATGAAGATTTTAACACAGCAGGTATAGGTGACTTCCCTACCCGCTGGAATACTAATGCCACTGCTGAAGTAGTAACCATTAATAACCGGGAAGGTAAATGGTTGAAGATCGCAAAAGAAGGTGTTTTCCATCCTGAATTTATTACAAATTTACCGGAAAACTTTACCCTTGAATTTGATCTCGGAGTTAATAATGACTGGAATTCCAATGTGCTGAATCTTAATATAGCAAATTTAAAAAGCCCTGATGATTTTGCTGACTATGGCTCTACGATTACCACTTAAAATGGCTGGCTCTTCGATCACCTGTTTCAAGTCTTTCCTCTTTAATCTTGGCACAAAAAACTGTGAGAAGCCTATGTATTCAGGTAACCCGCGAAAAGCCGAACACTGCCC
>MWVT01000043.1_pt3 | contig 11649 bp, 8 predicted proteins | sample 1047201 | NCBI WGS metagenome assembly MWVT01 (sample SAMN06349988, study PRJNA376086) | soil metagenome | isolation source: TG5-1 sample Antarctic (ecotone) soil | place: Antarctica | collected 2015-01-13 | reverse complement strand
GGATGGCATTGTTCACCCCGATGATGTGCAGCTTGTGTTGGATATTTATGTTCCTGCCTTTCACAATCGAATATCCTATACCCTACCTGACATAAGGTTAAGGCGGCATGATGGCGAATACCGCTATCATATTTTTAAAGGCAATCCCCGCTTTTTGCCCAGTGGAGAATTCATGGGCTTTGTGGGTGTAGGTTTTGATATTAACGAGCAGAAAAAGGCCGAGCAAACAATACAGTACCGTAAAGCTTTGCTTGAGGCACACCACGAAGCAACCGAAGATGGTATCTTATTGGTAGATGCAAAAGGTAAAATCCTTTCGTTTAATAAACGATTTATTGAGATCTGGAATATGCCTGCGGATATTGTAGCGGCACAAGATGATAATGCCGCCCTTTCCTTTGCCATGTCGCAATTAGTCTACCCGCAACAGTTTATTGATAAAGTAAAATATCTCTATGAGCACCCAACTGAATCAAGCCTAGATGAATTATTATTTAAAGATGGTAAAATTATAGAACGGCAAGGTTACCCGGTAATAAGTACTGACGGCAGTTATTACGCCTGGTCGTGGAATTTTAGGGATGTGACAGAACGAAAACGCATTCAAAAAGAATTACAGGCCAGTGAAATGTTGTTTAAAACCATCTCAAATGCCTCGCCTATAACATTGTGGTTAAGCGATGAAAACGGGGGCATTGTTTATGTAAATGAAACCTGGGTGGAGTGGACGGGACTTTCTCTTCAAGCGAGCCTTGGTAAGGGATGGACTGAAGCTATTATAGAAGAAGACCGGGAAAAAGCCGGATCTCAATTTTTAGCAGATCTTGGTGCCCGGCGTTATTATTTAATCGAGTTCCGCATCCGGCGGAAAGATGGACAAGTTCGGTGGTGCCTTTCTGAAGGCAAACCTTACTATAATGTCGAAGGCAATTTTGCCGGTTATGCAGGAAGTTGTAGTGATATTACCGAACGAAAATCAATAGAAGACGAATTGGAAAAACGTGTTCAGTTGCGTACAGAAGAGCTTCAGGTTTCTAATAAAAAATTAGAAGCCTCAAACCAGGAACTGGAACAATATGCTTATGTAGCCAGTCACGATCTGCAGGAGCCTTTACGAAAGATCCGCACCTATTCCGGCCTATTAATGAACGAAACCAAAAATTCGCTGAACGCAACGGCTGTTGACCGGTTAGAAAAAATAACTTCCTCTGCCGAGCGCATGTCTAACCTCATAACAGATCTTTTAAGTTTTTCCCGATTGCTAAAATCCGATCAGCATTTTGCTCCTACCGATTTAAATGAGGTGTTACAAAATATTCTGACTGATTTTGAATTAACGATTCAGCAAAAAAATGCTTTTGTTAAAATAGAACAATTACCTTTTATAGAAGCAATGCCGCTTCAAATGAACCAGTTATTTTATAATTTAATAAACAATGCACTTAAATTTTCTAAAGAAAATGAAACACCATTAATTATTATAAAATCCCGGTTATTGACCAGTAATGAAATAATGGAGGATAAAGTCCTCAATCCTCAATTGTCTTATCACAAAATTAGTATCAGCGATAATGGCATTGGATTTAATCAACAGTTTGCCGACCAAATTTTTGAAGTATTTAAACGCCTTCACACGAAGCAGGCATACCCGGGATCTGGAATTGGACTGGCACTTTGCAAAAAAATTGCATTAAACCACCAGGGATATATTTTTGCTGAAGCTAATGAAGGTTTAGGAGCAACATTTCAAGTACTCTTGCCTGCGGCGCAATTTTAAATAAATAACAGGTAAAATTTAACATTTCATTAAATTTGAGCTGATGTTCGTTCAACGAACACACCCCTTAACCTAAAAACTTTTGCATGCAATCTTTACCAGGTTCTGTCATGCTTGTAGATGACGATCTTGATGATCATGAGATTCTTTGCCTTGCATTAGAGTCTGTAAGCCCATCAATAGCTTGTCTTTATTACGATTCGGCCCAGAAGGCCCTGGATCACCTTATACAAAATGCGGTTGCACACCCCGACTATATTTTTTTAGACCTTAACCTTCCGGGGATGAATGGAATGCAGTTTTTAGAAGCTTTAAAAAAAGATGAAAGTTGTAATGCTATTCCTGTAATTGCATATTCCACAAGCATTCTTCCATCAAATAAAGAAAAAGTACTTCAACTGGGAGCCGATTATTTTTTTATAAAACCATCTTCTCATAAGGAATTAATAGAAGAGCTTAAAGTAGTTTTTAACACCGTTAAAAGGCCATCTGTCTCACTATAATGTACTTAAGATTGCAGACCTTTTAACTTTAACCTTAGCGTACCTGGTTTATCTTCGCATAGTCAAAAATTTTGCCTTTACAAATTTCATCTGTTAACTTATTAAAAGCTGCTAATTAAATGCATGGTTTTTGTTTAGGTAGCTTCTCTAAATTTATTTCGCTGTGGTTGCAATTATTATTTTTTTTATAGCTCATTGGTACTTATCCCTTTTTTCACAAACCTTTTTTTTACATAGGTATGCTGCCCACAAGGCTTTTACAATGAGCCGTGCCTGGGAGCGCTTCTTTTTTATATTCACTTATATTACACAAGGTTCTTCTTATTTAAGCCCACGGGCTTATGGTATTATGCACCGCGTACATCATGCTTATACCGATACAGAGCTGGATCCGCATTCACCAACTTACGATAAAAATTTGTTGACTATGATGTGGCGGACAAAAAATACTTACAGTGGTATATTATATGGAACCATTCCTGTGGAAGAGCGTTTTACCAAAAACGTTCCTGACTGGAGAAAGTTTGACCTGTGGTGTAACGATTGGCCTTCGCGTTTACTGTGGATCGGCGTTTACATTTTATTTTATGTGATTTTTGCTCCTTCATTGTGGTGGTTCTTGTTAATTCCAATTCATGCGGTTATGGGCCCTTTGCATGGAGTTATCATCAATTGGTTTGCACATAAATATGGTCATGTAAACTTCGAAACCGACAATACTTCTAAAAATTTATTTAAAATAGATTGGCTAATGTTTGGTGAGGGGTACCATAATAACCATCATAAATTTCCGTCTAAAACAAACTTTGCCACCAACAAAGGCGAGTTCGATCCTTGTTATCCCATTATTAAATTATTGAATAAAGCTGGTGTAATAAAGGTGAATAATGTGCATGCTGAGCATGCGTAGACTGCCTGATTAAATACACACGGGGCAGTACTCATCATCTAATTAACCGACTTACTTTATTTTGAAACTTGTTACAGGTATCAGCAGCATTGTTTTGGTTAGCTCGTATTTACACAAGTATTTATAATCTGTTTTTTCTCTGCAATTGGTTAGCCTAAGTAACTAATTGAATGGAGGAACATATATTGCACTAATATCAATGAGCATAATAAAAATTATCTCATTCTTAAAGAGGTAGAATGGTCCAAAAAAATCAAGAGAACAGCAAAGGAAGTGAATACAGTTTCCCGCAAAAAGTTTGGATTGCGGGCGGCATCATAGCACTAATCTTTATTATTCTTTTATTTCTTAAAACAACCTTCAATGTTTTTCTTTTAATACTTGCAGGTCTGTTAATAGCCATATTCTTTAGAGGATTAAGTTCATTAATTGAACAAAAAACAGGTTGGGTTTCCTGGCTTTGCATGTCCATTTCCGTATTAGGAAATTTATTGCTAATCGTTCTGATATCCTGGTTAATTGGCGCTAAAGTTCAGGCTCAAATAACAGAGCTTTCTGATACTTTACCTACTACTGTTGAAAATGCAAAAGCGCAACTGAATAACAGTTCGTTGGGGCTAGAAATAAGTAAAAAAATTTCCTCGCCACAAACACAAAAAAAAGCGCAAACCCTAGCGTCAACTTTTTTTAGAACAAGCTTCGGTGTACTTGGCGATATCTATGTAATTTTATTTATCGGGTTGTTTTTTACGGCTGCCCCACAGCTTTATAAAAAAGGGATTTTACAACTCGTTCCTAAAAAAGGCCAACCAAAAGCCGATGATATTTTAAACAAAATTGGGAGCAACTTAAAAAAGTGGTTAAAAGGAAAGCTTCTCGCAATGCTTATAGTATTTGCATTAACTGCTGCCGGTTTGGCTATTATTGGTATACCAATGTGGCTTGTGCTGGCATTAATTGCCGGTCTTTTAAACTTCATCCCTAACTTCGGACCGCTCATTGCTTTAATACCAGCCGTACTGGTTGCTTTAATGCAAGGCCCGGTAACTGCAGCATTTGTTGCAGGCTTGTATATTGGAGTGCAGGTACTAGAGAGCAATGTTATAACGCCACAAATTCAAAAAAAATTGGTTTCAGTCCCACCCGCCATGATCATTATAGCACAGCTTTTTATGGGTGTTTTAACCGGTGGTTGGGGACTCATTTTAGCCACTCCGCTTCTTGTAATTTTAATGGTTATCATTCAGAAATTGTATATTATACCACAATCTTCCTCAGCAGCGAAATAATACCGGCAGGCATTTGATTACATTAATAAGATTATCACATCGTAGACAAAAAAACCCCTCAATTAAAAGGGATTTCCGGTAAAATGGTAAATAATTTAAAGTTGTTGGTAATACTGTCCGACAGGAAACTTAAAAACCCGGTTTTTTTGAAAGCCGGTGAACTTGCCATGTGCTTCTGCATGTGTTTTCGTCCAGTTGTCGTAAGCAGGTAAGCTTTCTACAGGTCCGAACAACCATTGATTGTAAGCTTCAAACATTCCTTCGCGAATGAGCTGTTGGTGATAATCGAATAATTTAAATGGAAATTTAGCAGCATAAGTTTTATACCAATCTAAAATAAATCGTGTACGGATAGCCGTTAATATTTCGGTGGATATGCCTGCGTTTACAAGTGAAGATTGCTTGCCCATCGTTTGCAGATAAGCCTTTGCAAATTCGCTTTTATTTTTATCCTGGTCTTTCATAAGATCGTTATCTGAAAATAATTTTTCTTTATAACTTTCCAGCAATAGGCCTTTCATTGCAGCTGCTCTTTCGGTAAGACTTTCCATATTTACAAATGCTTCGCCGTACACAAGGCTCCAAACTTTATCTTTTGTTTTATGATAAAAAAGCGCTGCGTTATAATAATTGCCTGCATAGTTTGGATCTTCTTTTATCCCTTTTTCCCAAAAATCAATAGCCTCAAAATCTTTGCTTGCCCAAAGTAATTCCCCGAACTCGCTGTATAATGCGCCACTTTTTGGAAATTTCTTCAATGCTTTTTTATACATTTTATCTGCTTCCTTTACTTCCTCTAATGCCTTGTATACGTTGCCACCAATTTGGTATGCTTGTATGTCTGCATCATTGCGGTCAAGCATTATTTCTACTACATCAAGGGCTTTAGCATAATCTCTTTTATAATAAAACGAAAGGGCGAGATCTTTTTGAAGGTCAAAATTATTTTTATCGTTTTGCAAGGCACGATTTAAAACCAGGATCGCATTATCAAAGTCGCCGGTTCGCATAAAACTGCGGGCGGTTTCTTGTGGGGTTTGCTCCGATTGTGCAAAGGAATGAAACGAAGCAAGCACCATTACTAAAAAAAATAATTTCTTCATAATTCAAATTAAAAATAAAAAGAGACGTTACGGAACGCCTCTGTCGCAAAATAACAAATCTTTACCCTTATTAAATAAGATGAGTTAATAGCCCATCTCTCAATTTAGGTTCAAACCAGGTGCTCTTTGGCGGCATTACGTTTCCACTGTCAGCAATGTCAAATAATTGCTGAATGCTCACCGGGTGCAAACTAAATGCCACTTTCGCTTCTCCACCCGATACACGTTTTTCAAGTTCCCCTAAACCTCTTATGCCACCTACAAAATCTACCCGGTTATCAGTACGTGGATCTTGAATATTTAATAATTTATCCAGGATATTTTCCTGCAGAATAGTTACATCTAAAATACCAATCGGGTCATTTTTAAAACTGCCTTCTTTAGTAATTAACTTATACCATTGATTGTTTAAAAACATTCCAAATTGATGCAGTACCGGCGGTGAAAATGCCTTATCTGCTTTTTCAATAATAAAATCCGTTTCAAGTTGTTTAAGAAAATCTTCATCAGTTAAGCCATTCAAATCTTTAGCTGTCCGGTTATAATCTAATATGGCTAATTGGTTAGCGGGGAAGATGGTAGTTAAAAAATAATTTGCATTATTACTGTCAGGTAATTGCTGGCTTACCCTGGCAGCAGAAGCAGCCCGATGGTGTCCATCAGCAATATAAGTGAAGGGAATTTTTTCTTCAAAAAGATTAGTGATGATATCAATAGTTGCAATGTCCCGTACAACCCAAATGGCATGTGTAACATTATCGGCGGCAGCAAAAAGATACTCAGCGTTGTCCTGCCTTTTACAATTTTCAAATACGTCGTTGAGTTCTTTTATATCCTTACAGGCTAAAAAAACATTACCGGTTTGCGCTTTTATTGTACGCATGTGTTCAATGCGGTCTTTTTCTTTTTCCGGACGGGTGAACTCATGTTTTTTTATTACATCATTAAAATAATCTTCCACCGATGACACGCATACTAAGCCCGTTTGTGTACGCCCCTTCCAGGCTAACTCATATATATAATAGCAAGGCTTGTCCTCCTGAAAAAGGACGTTGCGTTCGATTAAATTTTGTAAGTTTTGCGCTGCCTTATCATATACTTGTTGTGAATGAATATCAACTGATGGATCAAAATCAATCTCTGATTTGGTAACATGTAAAAAAGAAACAAGATTGCCTTCCGCTTCTTTTTTTGCTTCTTCGGAATTCAATACATCGTATGGAGGTGATGCAACTTGTGAAGCATATTCTTTTTGCGGACGGAGTGCCTTAAAAGGTTTGATGTGAGCCATAAATTTGAAATTGTTGCAAACGTAGCAAATTCGAAGGAACAAGCTGTAGAGGCAGAAAAGGTTTCGAGATCTGCTTTACGAAGCAAACTCTTTCATCAAATCAGTAAATGCCACAACACTTTCGTAAGGCAATGCATTATACATGGAAACACGGAAGCCGCCTGAATTTCTGTGTCCTTTGACACCTATCATTCCCTCTTTTTCGCAAACAGCAAGAAACTCTTTTTCCAACCCGGCATCTTCAATAATAAAACACGCATTCATTTTACTGCGGTCTTCTTTAGCAACTGTGCCTTTGTATAAAGATGAGGAATCAATAGTATTGTACAGAAGCTCAGCTTTTTTATTATTGATCATTTCTATAGCACTAACACCCCCCCTATTTTTTAACCAGCGCAAGGTTAACATGCACATGTAAATAGCAAATACAGGTGGTGTATTTAGCAAAGAACCTGCTTCAATATGGTTTCGGTAATCCATCATGGTTGGCATGGTCCGGTTGGTTTTGCCCAATATATTTTTATTTACTACAACTATGTTTACTCCCGCAGCGCCAATGTTTTTTTGTGCCCCGGCATATATCAGGTCAAAACGATTAAAGTCAAGTTGGCGGCTCAATACATCGCTGCTCATGTCGGCCACTAATGGCACATTTTTATCATAAAAAACTGATAGGTCCTGCCATTGCGTTCCGTAAATAGTGTTGTTAGTGGTAACATGCAAATAAGCCGACGAAGGATCAACATCAAATTTTTTAGGAAGATAAGTGTAGTTGCTTTCTTTTGAACTGCTTACAACATTTACATTTCCATAAAGCTTTGCTTCTTTAATTGCTTTTGCGGCCCACACACCGGTATCGGTATATGCGGCTGTCGCATTATCATTCAATAAATTCATAGGCACCTGGAAGAACTGCGTTGATGCGCCACCATGCAGAAATAATACTTCGTGATCATCATCCAACCCCATCAGTTCTTTCATGAGTGCAATGGCTTCATCAATAACCAACTGAAAAGTTTTTGTGCGATGGCCAATTTCTAAAATAGATAAGCCGGTGTTATTAAAATCAATAATTGCACGGCTTGCTTCTTCAAAAACTTCTTTAGGCAAAATAGATGGTCCCGCGTTAAAATTGTGTACAAATATTTCTTTAGCTAAACTGCCATGCGCTTTCATCCTACAAATATCATTGAACCACAACAAATTTTTAGGTTGATTTTTTTTGTATCTAAATAAAAAAACTATTCTTAGCTTATTTGCTAATGATGTTGTTCGTTTAAAATCTTTACTTGCTTTCTTTTAGCTTGTGTGATTGGTACAACTACATTATAAATATCTGACAGGCAAGATTTATTATCTGTTACCTTGTATATTGTAGTGGAAGAGGGTGAAACGGTTATACTTTGTGTTGTTGCTCCCGTTGACCATCTATACGTGCCTACCCAACTTGCAGTTAATACAGTTGATGAACCAGGGGCGATGCTAATCGTGGAATTTTTGTTTACATCTTTCATTATAGAAAACTGGTCAGCAATATTTCCATCCTGCCGGATAAATTTTGCATCCAAACGATTTTTTTCGACTTCAAAATAAAACATGCCTCCATCGTTAAATGAAAAAGGCAGTGCGTTGTGCGGGAAACTTGCTTGCACAGGCCCATTTGCTCCTGCTGAGCCCGAAACAACATACACTGTTCCATGATTTTCAGTCCCGCTTAAGGTTGTATAAGGGCAGGAATTTTCAGTGCTATCATATTTTCCCGTAGATGTACTGGCCGTGTGGACAGATGTATCGAAGCTTGCTTCATTGCCATAGTATCCTTTTAGTAAATAAGAACGCTCATAATCATGGCTATGTCCGCATAAAATTAAATCTACTCCATAACGTTCCAGTATACGGATAAAATTATTGCGGATGTTTATTAATTCGGATTCCCTGTCAGAATTATGATTACCCATAGAAAAAGGAGGATGATGCCAATAAGCAATTGTCCATTTTTTTGTGTTGGCAGCCAGGTCTGCTTTAATCCATGTTACTTGTGCACCCAGGGTGTCATAGAGTCGTGTAGTACCCGAGCCCTCTTGTCCATAAGAATCTAAGGAAAGAAAATGAATATTGCCCCAATCAAACGAATAATAGGCTTCGGTACCGGAAGCAACGCCACCTATTTCCGCGGCTTTCGGCATTGTAAAATTTTTGTAATAATCATGTGAGCGGGAAGTTTGTGTTGCAGAATAATAATCATGATTACCTGGAGTTGTAAACAGTGCATGATTCTTTAAAATTGTACTATTGTATGGATCAAAGAAATTTGTTTGATATTCATAATCAAACCCGGACTCGTAGGCGTTATCTCCCAATAACAATAATAATTCGGCGGTATTAGTACCCGCGTAATTTCTATAAGCAGTTAAAGTTGCCGTTTGAACGCCATTGTTATTTCTTCCGCAATCACCAAAAGCGGCTACTCTTATTTTTTTTGTGGTATTGGCAGGCGGTGTGGTTATAAAATAATTATCTGTGCCTGCTTGCAACGTTTTGGTGCTGCTGCCAAATTTGTAAAAATATTTCGAGTCGCTGTTTAATCCTCTAATTTGTATTTCATGTTCGGTGGCCGATAAACTGTTGGTTGCTGATAAAGTGTAATTATTGTGTATTGTGCCTACACTTATTTTTGAATCTGTAGGAATGTTAGTTCTCCATCGTAGTGTAGCCGTATTTTGACTGACCATTTGTAAATATGGGCCACGGGTAAGTGTTACCGTGGTAGCACCTTGTACGGCTTTTAATTCCAGATCAAAAGATATATCGCTGCTACTTGGTGAATTCTGATGAATTTCTGCTGCAATTACATTGTCGCCATTTATAAATACAGAAGAATTGATCATAAATTTTTGCGCAGTATTTCCGTCATCAGCGGCCGCAGTAGATGCGCGGGTTGTATTTCTTATTATACCGGAAGGTAAATTATTACGGTAAATCGCCGCACCATTTACATAAACAATTACGCCATCATCTCTTTTGATATTTGCTGTAAAAGAACTTAAAGAGGCAAGGTTTGAAATAGAGATTTTTTTGCGAAAATAAGTAGTTATGTATTTGTTGGTTGAATTACTGCCGTAACTCACAATTGTCGCTTCGTCTCCATCTCCATAACCTAATTGTGCTAACCCATTTTTCCAACCGGTATCATTAAAATTAGTTGCTCTCCAGGCGGTTCCCTGGTTGGTACCATTGTCTAAATATTTCCACTGGGAGTTGTAGCTAACCAGGTTAATAGTGGTTGGCGGTGGCAGCATTAACTCAAGATCAAAACTTATATCGGAACTGCTTGCTGAACACTGATGAATTTCAACGGCTATTACATTGTTACCACTTACAAACACAGAAGGTTTGATTGTGAAGTTCTGTGGTGTGTTACCGCTGGATGCGCAACTTGCCAGGGTGGTATTAGTTACCGTGCCCGATGGCAAATTACTACGGAACACCTCTTCACCATTTACAAAAACAATTACGCCATCGTCTCTTTTTACCTTTGCTGCAATAGAGCTAAAAGATGCAGGATTAGTAATGGAAATATTTTTTCTAAAATAAGTAGTGATATATTTCTTAGCTCCGTTACCGCCAAAACTTACAATTGTCGCTTCATCCCCATCGCCATAACCTAATTGCCCTAATCCCACTTTCCAACCGGCATCATTAAAATTAGTCGCTCTCCAGGTGGTTTCCTGGTTGGTACCATCATCTAAATATTTCCATTCCGAGCCAAAAGCAATAAGTGAAGTTTGTGCAGGAAGTAGGCGTGTAACAATGAGTAACAGAATTGTAAAAGATGCTTTTTTCATAACACCAACTTTTAAGTTGTTTAATTAAGATTGGATTTTTTATGAAGAAGTAAAAGTACAATTAATCGTGTTCGCGGCTCTTTATGGACTTAAATCTCCAAGCACTATTGAGTTGTTCGAATTCTTTCAGATCAGCCTCGGTAAAATTTACTGATGTCAATTTCGATAGATCCGGCTGGCCGGCATCTACCCAGGCAGTGTACCAAAAAGAGGCAACCGCATAAATAGATTGGCGCATTCGCCTTTCGATCATTCCATTTAATTTTTCATTATATGCTTTGCAAAAAGCAGATGAATATTGACGGATTATTTTTCCATTTCGGTCTTCGAAAGAGAATTTTCGATCCCCGGAAAATTGATTCGTCAGTTCTTTTTCATACTTCAATACCGTATCGGCAGCCGCAGCGCTTTCAAGCACCCGCTCCCAAATAAAATCTCCAGGCGATTGTATGTAAGCTGCTTTTCCAATAAAAAAATCCCACTCTTTTTCTGCTAATAACTCAGGGACCCGGCTTTCCCAAAAACCATGAATGCCATGTTGCCCGGTATGTTGGCCGTTGTGGTTACTGCTTGCATGTAAAGGCACATGAGCATCGCCTAAATAATGCCCTATTTCTGCTGAAAGCTTTAAAATTTTTACTGCATTCTTTTCCTTAAAAGCTTCAGTCAATCTTCTTTGCATAACCTGCACCCACCACGGAACAATACCATGTTTCATCAATGTATCTTCTGAATATTTAGCGACAGCATCATTCCAGTTTTTCGGTAAAGAATCGTAAGGAAACGAGCCGTAACGATCAATATCAATATAATGCCGGGGACCTTCTTCGGCTATTGCATAGCGTCGCATGTCGGGGTCTACGGAATGTTCGCTGATAAAATCAATATTGGGTTTGTAAAAAACCATCATCTGCGGTGGTAGCAAAAAAAC